>JACCDM011011025.1_pt1 | contig 11222 bp, 8 predicted proteins | sample 7445851 | NCBI WGS metagenome assembly JACCDM01 (sample SAMN15323438, study PRJNA562643) | freshwater metagenome | isolation source: river surface water | place: USA:Blue River Watershed | collected 2017-08-16
CGGAACGATAAATTTGAACTCGTCGTTTATATCGTCGTAATATTTATTAAATTTATCAAAAGATATTTCTCTGAAAGTGGTGTTATTTACACTTTCTGGGTGATATTCTGTTGTCTCCTTGAACTGATTAACTTCTATAAACGCTTTTATATATAAACTTCTGGGTCTAGCGCTCATTTTTTCTCTACTCCTATCGTAGTTGTAATCTATAACATGTATTTCATTTTTTTTCTCGTTAAATCTGACCTTTTTTCTGTTAATAAACTTAAAAAAATTACGCATTTAAACAACACACGTTTTTATGCCTCTTATATATACATATTAAAAAAAATCATTTGATATAACGCATATTTTAAATTTAAAGAAAAGTTTTATATATTGTCAATGGGTAATCTGGCCAGTATATTGTTATACTTTGTATTTTTAAAATATTCGTTCGAGTTTTCGGCGAACAATAAAACATTGAATATAGGGGCTTTATTTACAATGTCTGATAAAAAAGGTCTTTACTCGGAAAAAGGCATTCAAAGAGCAGAGGTATTTAAACTTGCAGTATCAGAAATAAATAATAAATACAATATCAATATGACTTATAATATATTTAACGACAACGGAGATATAAGTTCTGTTATGCGAGGCACTTTTAACTTTTTAAACAACAAAACGGATTTAATAATAGGACCAGCGTCTTCTTCTCTGGCAGAACACGTTTCGTACTTAACAAACGATTTTGAGACCCCGATAATTTCTTATGCTTCGTCTTCCCCTTTACTTAGTGATAATAAAAAGTTTAGAAATCTTGTGAGAACCGTTTCGTCTGATACAGAGCAGGTATATGCATTTACAAAAATGTTTGAAAAATTCGAATGGGAATTAATAGGTCTTGTAGGTACAGAAGATATTTATGGTAAATCTGGTGCAGAGTTTATAAAAAATAATTCTCCAAAAAATATAATCATAAATTGTTATTCTATTATCAGATCTTCTGTACTATCTGAAGATATAGATGAATTTGTTGAATGTGTAAGTAAAAGTAAAACAAAGGTTGTGGTAATATTTATGAACGAAGTTAATGCACCTATAGTCATTTCAAAGCTTAGAGAGAAAAACAAAGATATTTTATTGTTAGCGTCTGATTCGTGGGCGTTTTCTCTATTTCCGAGTATAGACAAGAATTATATAAAAAATACAATAGGTATTGTACAATCATATGGTGATTTAGACTGGTCTTCAAACTATCTAAACTCGTTAAATATAAAAAACACAAGATACACAGAGTTTTTTAACTTATGGGAAAATACTTTTGAATGTAAAATAGATGGTGTCAACGAATGCGGTGTTAAAAGAGACAGGGTATGTAAATGTCCAGACACCGATAAACTTGACGTCGTATCAAACCCTAAATTATCTTTTGTGTATGACTCCGTCGAGCTCGTTGGGAACGCTATGGACGTTTTGATAAAAGGCTGTGATTTTGACATATGTAAAAAATCCGAATTTACTCCATCCGACATCCTTTTTATAATAAGAAACACAAGTGTTATGAGTAAATCTGGTGAAATCAATATAAAAAATAACGACAGAAATAACAAATCGTTTGACTATGTTTTATTCGACGGGGATAAATGGAAGAGAATAGGGAATATAAAAGATGATAAAGAAATGAATATAGATACTTCTGAATTGTATATCCCGAAATCTGTTATAGATACTTTGGAGTTAAAATATTATGATAGTGTCTCTATAATTTTCATGGTTTTGTTAATTTTGAGCTGTGTATCATCATTATGTATTCTTTGGTATTTTTTAACTAGACCAGAATCAATAAAAACCAAGTTATCCTCCAATTTGTTTTCAGGTTTAACTATTCTCGGTTTAAATCTAATATGGTTATCCGTGGGCACGTGGATAGGGTCGGCATCTAATTTTAAATGTGGGTTGTTGTCATGGTCTTTATGGTCAGGAGTGTCGTTGATAGTTGCAGTTCTTATAGCAAAAAATTATAGGGTGTTTAAAATTTATAGTAGTAAATCTGTAACTACCAGTAGATTATCAGATAAAACTCTTGCGTTTTTTGTTCTTATTATCTGTGGTATCGAACTTATTATTTTGTCTTCTGGTGCCATTTACGGCTACAATCCTGTTGTAACAAGAAGCTCCGTATATTTATTAGTAAAATATGAAACATGCGGAGGTTCGCAAATACTCGAGTGGGTAAGTATAGGTTATATAACATTATTAGTTATAACTGGAAGTTTTATAGCGTTTTTAACAAGAAATGTCCCAATTAAATTTAACGAATCTAAGCATTTAGCTTTTTGTATGTATAGTATTTTTTTAAACATACTAATGTTAATACCTATAAAGGTTATTCCGTTTGTAAATATTCAAGACGGGTTTTATATAAGGAATATATTAAACATGTCTATCATATATTTTGGAAGTATGGTTATATTTTTAATTTTATTTGTACCTAAAGTTGTTATAATTTATAAAAAACAATTGTTATTATCGACTAGTAAAAAATCTACAACTAGTGTAGAAACAGAACATACACAAACAAATATTGAAATGTCAAATATTTAAGCAAAGTTTCTATCAAAAGGGATGGCAAGAGAAGGGTTTAAAGATTTAACTCCTGCTCCCGAAAGATTTTTAGGATGCTCGATAGGGACCGGCATCGAAGAAGCGTCTTTAAGATAATGAAAATATTGTTTAATCTCCGAAATAATTCTGGGAACACAAAAATTGATAACGATATCGTCAACTCTTTTTATTTCTTCTTTCAAAGCGTCTATTGTACAGTTGTTTATATTTCTCGAGTATTGAATATGAAAAGATCTTAAGATAATTAATAACTCTGTTGGATCTTGATCGCCAATTATATATTTTGAATTTTTATATACTTGTTGTCTAATTTTTAATTGAATATATTTCAAATTCTTTACAGAAAACAGAGCTGTTGTATACACATCGGGGTCTTGAATTCCTCTTGTAGCCGATCGTTTAATTCCATGGTTATTATATTTAATATCACTCATAGGAGTGTCTTTATAATATTTATCTAATTCTATCTTCCTCTCTTCTTTTTGCGAATCATATTCAAAATAATCTTTTTTTTCTTTATAAGATTCTGGATTTTCAAAAAAAGCAGGAGGAAAGTTAGTTTCTTTTTTAATATCAAAACTATTCATCATTAGTTTTTATTTTCTCGTTTTATTACTTATAATAAAACAAGAAAAAAAATTAAATAATCTTTTACACTTATCAACACACGTATTTATGTATCTTCTTCTGTATCTTTCATTATGAATCTTTTAACAATAATATCTTTTTTTTGTCCAATCCTTGCTGTTCTGGAGATAATCTGCTTCTCTTCTTCTGAGCCTTTTTTACAATAATTATCCAAAAATAAAATCATATTAGACTCTATTAGATCTACGCCAAGAGCAGAATTTTCTGGTGATAAAATAATAACACATCTTTTAGCACTTTGTTTAAAAGTTTTTATAACCTTATCCTTCTGTGCAAAAGATCCTTTATAAACAAAACTTCTTATACCACTTTCTTTAAAATAACTTTGTAAAATACTACTAGCAGTAGTCCAAGATGAAAATAAAATTATTTTTTCAGAAATGCTTGTTTGGCTTATATATTTAATAAGTGCGTCTATCTTAGTACCATAAACAAAATCTATAACAATGTCGTCCTTAGTCTTTTTTAACTTGATTAAATCTGTAATGCATAGATGTTGTCTGCAAATACCACAACAATCTGTTGATCTTATCATCTGAATACAACATTCTTCGCAATAAATATGCCCACATTGCGTTATTACTGGTTCGTTTTTTATTTCATAACAAAAAGGACATTTGAAATCTTCAGAACCTATACTAATATTATTTAAAAATCTGGATCTGTCACTATAAAGTCTTATTTTATTTGATAACATATTTCTTGTATTCTCGTTAGTGACAATATCGAAATCTTTTTTAACATTTTTTAACAAAGCTTCATTTTTTTCTATAATCATTTTTTTAATATTTTCTTCATTGTCATTTGTTTTTATAGTAAGAGTTTCGTGTTCGTATAATCTTGGAAAAGAACACATTTTAATAATTTCGTCGCGCATGTAGAACTCGTGAATATTATTTTTCAAATTAGTATATATATTCCGTTCCTTTTGGGACATGTTAAGAAAAATTGTTTCATAATTAATTTTTGGTAATTTAAATTCTCTTGATAAACTTTTTTTAGTATTTTTTCTCCAAAAAGATTCTGGAGGTATCTGACTATAAGATGGTTCAAATATATCAAACATTAACCCAATATACTCCCGAAGCTGAAAAGGCGGTTTATTAGGAATCACCCATCTAAAATCACATTCCAGAGATAAAACATATTTTATATTTTTTAATAACAATTCTTTATCATGATTTTGAATAATAATTTCTCCCCATTCGATCATATTAAGAGGAACTCTGACAGAATTATCTTCAAGTTCTACTTGGTCTATCATAGTTTTCATTTCTCTTATATAATCTTTAACACAAGTCTTGTTACTATAACTTGCCACACTTCTCGAGTACAAAGCAGAAGATAAAAAAGCCCATGAAGTTATAATTATATTGTTTTGTTTTATATCGTTTAAACTATATTCGGAAAAATCTTTATTATTTTTAATGCTTAAAACGTTATAATTTGTGTACTTTTTTACTTGATCTTCCCATTGGCTTATAGTTTGATTTTCTGTTATTATAAGAACGGGTTTGTCGTTTTTAACTACCGATAGATACCCGATGATAGAGATTTGTGTATTTAATTCATCTTCTTCTACCAAACAAGCGCCTTTGATTAAATTGTCATAATATAATTTATTATCTGGAACAGATCCTATAAAAATATTTTTAGTTTTGTTGTCGAAAAACATATCTTTGTGAATATTAAAGAATCTGTCTTTATCTTGTTTTGTAATTATTTTATTATTTTTTGTATTTATCATCCATTTTATATTTTCCAATTGAAATTTGTATAGATCGCTTTTGGCAGCGTCGTTCAATAAATTGTAAAAATCAAAAACATCGCCAACCAAACTATCTTGTGTATCTATCGAGAAATCTTTTATTTTTAAAGATTGAGTCTGTATAATATCATATACGCAATTCGAAAATCCCTTTATTATTTCTTTACGACAAGGTAAAACTTTCTTATTGAGCATTATCTGGTAAACCTCTTCAAGATCTATAACAATATCGTAGCCGTAATTATTTCGATTTATAATCGAAAAAAAACTTGCTTCATTAGGTAAACAAGAATATTCATCTCTGAATATAACCACCTTCATAATTACTTTTATAAATTTTAAATTTTGATATTCAATTTTTTTTCTATTCTTAAATTAATATATAGTAATATGTCGTCTATTATTTTACCTAAAAAAGATCCAAGATACTTTTCAAACGATTTGAAAAATGTTTTAGATATTATAACCACAAAAAGAGGAGTTTACCCAGTTGGTAGTTTTGCTTATAAATACCCGCATAAATACCCGTCCGATATAGATATTTTCGAAAGAATAGAATATTGCTGTGATATAGACGATATTAAACAGAGGCTTGTTCTTAAATTTAAAGAAATGGCAAAAGAAATAATGAAGGAAAATGAAGTTTTCTTATCCGATTTTAAAGCTGGGTATGATAAAAGGTTTCTTTATTTAAAAGATCCGAAATTGGAAAACATCCTATCAGCAATAACAAACTCTAAATTGTTATATTCCGATGAAAAAAAAGATTTATTAAAATTATTAAAAGAAGAACAACAAGAAGATTATAAAGAATATATAAGACAACTCTATACTATACGTTGGTCTCTTGAAGATATTGTTAAAGGATATAAAAAGTTAAGAAAGGGAGGTGTTAAAAAATTGTCAGAAGCCCTGACCGACGGGTCGGAAGTTAAGATAGATTTGATAGGAAAAATAGATGGCGATTTCAAAGAGATAACGAATTTCTTTTATATTTCATGGAAAGATCGTGATAATAAAAAAAGATTTCTTACTAAAAAATTAAAAGACAGGGTTCAGAGCTTACAAGATGATATTAAAACATACGGCAACAAAAAGACGAGAAACTCTTTAAAATTCGCTAAGAGGTTATGGTTATTATCTCTTATTCAAAAGAATAATGAAGTTGTTGAATTGTTAAACCCGCTTTTCTCATCAGATGCCGCTATAATGAATCAAGTTTCTTCAGAAGCTGAAACTTTAATAATTCTTATAGACAAACTCAAGAAATTCAAACAAGTAAAAGAAGATGTTAAATCACAAATAGACGAATTTAAATCAAGATTGTCTTATGTAAAAGAAGATTTGGAAAATGTTTATAAATATTTGAATGATATAACAGATAAAAATGAAGACGAGGACAATATAGTAAAAAATTTAAATAAAATTATAAATATATTAAAAGAAAAAACAGAAGTGGTGTCGAGCAAGTATCTCAAATCTGTAAAAATAAAATATAAACAAAACACAATAATACCAAACAAATTTTCTGGGTTTTTTAAAAAATTTAGATTCTTGTAAAAATTATTTCTTTTTATTTTTTCTTCGTATAAAATAAAAGGAAACAATGAATATTTTGATCCTAGGTTATTATGGTAAAAATAACCTTGGTGACGAATTATTTGTAAAAGTATTTGAAAACTTATTTCATGAACACAGCATCATCATAAAAAACATAAACGATGTTAAAACAGAAAACACGATAAATAATGTTGACATTGTTATAATCGGAGGTGGCGACTTGATGAATGATTATTTCCTTGTATCAATAAAAAAAATTCTGAAAGATTTTAAAGGCCCTGTTATTGGTTTATCGTTAGGATTTCCGTATAAAAATATTTTAAATTTCGAAAATCTCGATATATTTGATCGTATAATAACACGAAACGAATCAGATGTTCCTATAATAAAACATCTTGTAGGGGATATAGTAGATTATTGCCCAGATATATCTTTGTTTTTAGAAAATGATAAATCAATTATTCCAGTAAAAAATAAAAATAGTATAGCGTTTTGTCTTGCCAAGGATTACTTTAAAGATTCTAATACATACTTTTTCAACAAAGTTAAAAAATATATTCAAAAATTGTCACACAAGTTTAATGTAACATTAATAGCATTTAATACAAACGAAGATAATATAAATGAAAATGACACAGATCTTAATTTAAAGATTGCTGGCTGTAACGACAAAATCAAACAGGTAAATCTAAAAACATACGAAGATGCTATTAAAATTTTTAACGATGTAGATATATGTATATGTTCCAGATTCCATTCATGTATATTGTCTATTATAACAGATACTCTTTTTGTACCTTTATACACATCCAGAAAAATAGAAAAATTATGCGAAAGTATAGGTATAGAAGATTATGGGTATAAAATTATTAAAGATAGTAAAGACGTCCCTATCGACCTTGATTATCAAATTTTAACTTCCAAGATAGACAAAATTCTAAAAAACCAAAATGATTTTAGACAAAAGATCAATTCGTATAAAAAAATATTTGAAAATAATAAATATAAAATAACATCTATAATAAACAATATAAAAGATTTTACCCCGAGACAAAAGGAAAATTATATTGAAAAAACAATAAACGAGTTACTGAAAAGATTTGGTAAAAACAACTTGTACGAAATAGAAGATAAAGAACTTTTATGTAAATTAATTTGTCTAAAAATAACAGGGCATCATAAAACTAAATACAACTACGGGTTACTTGAAAAATTAAAAAATAAAGATTTTGATTATATAACTGAACTTTCGTGGCTGAGGAATGATTCTGTTGATTTTTTCTCAACTATATATAACAATAAAATGGGGATATTTAACTCTAAGAAATCAAAAGAGATTTCAAGACCTGGTATAAATTTAACATATATCTACCAAGGTGATTTGAAAGGTTACCATCGTAGTGGTTGGCAATATGTAGTGGAGAGTTTATGCGAATATTCTGATGAAAAAGATAGATCTATTCTAGTAGATACTTATGTAGACAGGACATTTATATGGGATTCATCAGTTTTCAAATCAGAGAATATTATACCTTATAAAAAACCATGGGTAGGGTTTATTCATCATACGTTCGACACAGATTATTCTTCAAATAATATATACACTATTTTAAACAATCCTTATTTTATAGAATCGTTAGAAGAATGCAAATGTTTATTCGTATTATCAAAATACATTCGAGATAAACTGAGGACAGAGTTGTTGTATATGAATATCCGCGTTCCAGTAAAAGCTCTTGTTCACCCAACAGAAGATGTTGAAGACGAGTATAAATTTTCAATGAAAAAATATATGAAGAATCCTGAAAAAAAGCTCGTGCAAATAGGCGCATGGCTCAGGGATACCTACGCTATATATAGAACACAAATAACCAATAAAAGTATTAGCAAACACGTGTTAAAAGGCGAGTGTATGGATAATTATTACGAAAGTCTTGATAATATATGTGGAAAATTATTATTTGATTGTAATTGTGACGGAGATATTATAGATTATTGTAGAGGTGTAGAATGTGGAAAATCAAAATTATCTTGTTGTAGAAGTAAAGAGTGTAATAAATTTAAAAAGATATGTGATAATAAATATATTCTTGGATTAGTTGATTATATATGTGATTTACACGAAAGTGTTAGAATTATAAAAAAACTTGATAACCAACAATACGATGAATTGTTATCTAAAAATATTGTATTTCTTAATCTTGTTGATGCGAGTGCAGTTAATACAATTATAGAATGTTATATTAGAAACACGCCTGTGATAGTTAATAGATTACCTGCTATTGTTGAGATACTTGGTGAAAACTACCCGTTATTTTATGATGATGTTAAAGAAGTTGATAAATTAACTAATATAAAAAATATCAAGAAAGCACATAAATATCTTAAAAATCTTGATAAAAATATATTGAATATTGATTATTTTATAAACAAGTTTTTTAAAAAATTAAATAAAATCAAATAAAGAAAATTTTTAAAACTCTCCAGGTTTTACAGAGAATTTTTTATTAAAATGGTTTTCTAACAAGGAAGTATTTTTCTTATTAAAAACCCAGTCAAATCCAGATTTACCTCCCCATATAAGTATAGCCACGGCTCCTCGAAGCTGATCTTTTTTGAACAATTTATCATTTTTATTTTTATCAATCCATTTTTTAAACCCAGGCCCGCTTGTATAATAATGTCGAGCATACCAGTTTCTCATAAAAAATAAATCCTCGATAGGTATATATTCATTGTTTATCAATTGCCGAGCTCTTTTAAATCCAGTTTCCACGCCGCCTTCAAATCCCTTTTTAGATAAATCTATACCCATTTTTGCTTCTTTTTTAAGAGCGACAGGTACTTTAACCATAACATCTGATTTTTTCCCAAAGAATTGTGGTGCCATTATAATAATTATTATTAAGAAAATTAAAAATCCGAAATAAAAAAGGGCTTACCAGTAGAATCCCCGTTTAGAAGAAACTACCAGCAAGCCCTTTTTTATTTTTTTTTGTTTTTTTATTTTTTACTTTTTTTTTTATTTTTTACTTTTTTTTGTTTTTTTTATTTTTTACTTTTTTTTTATTTTTTACTTTTTTTTGTTTTTTTTATTTTTTACTTTTTTTTTAATTTTTTAAAGATTTTTTAATGTCATTCTTAATTAGCTGTTTAAATCCACAATGAATTGAATATTTCTTAATATAAATATCGTGAATTTTTTTTTCATTTGAACCAGACTCCATTTTATGAAAAATTTCACTTTCTCTGAACTGGTCCCATAAACATTCGTTAGTCATAAGACGTTCCCAGTTGCAAGATTTACACATCATCGTTATTTTATTATAAACTATTTTTTTACATTTATAATTAGAACATATTTGTTTTTTAGAAATACCGACCATTCTTATCTTTTATATTTTGCATTTTTAAAATTCAATTTTTTTTTAAAATTTAAACTTTTTCTTTTTTCTCTTTCTTCACTCTTGGGGCTTTTGATTCTTTTTCTTTTTCAGCTTCCTCTTTTTTTTCCTTAGGTTCTTTTTCTTTTTTTACTTTCTTTTGATACACAGCTTCTTGTTTTTTAGCTTCCTCCTCTTGTTGTTTTCTCACTTCTTCAACTCGTTTTTCAAATTCTGGATCTTTCTTTGCTTCTTCCATTTCCTTTTCAAATCTTTCAGCAGCTTCATCATGTTGGGATTTGGATTTTTTTGTTTTTTTAACTTTCTGTTTCTTGTCCCCATTAAGTTTTTTATCTTCGTCGCTTCCGATTAAAATCGTCTTTCTTCTCGCGGCAACTTTTTTTTCCATATCTTCCCTCATTTTCTTTCCGAAAGCGTTTAATCTTTCATCTTCCTCTCCGTCTTTTTTTTCTTGTTTTTTCTCTTCTTTCTTCTCTGGAAGTTCAGCTACCGGGCTAAGAACTAACTCATTAAAAAAATTATCAACTTCTTCTGCGATATCCATGCTTTTATTTTTATTAAGAATCAAGAAAAAAAATTCAATTTTTTTAATTTTTTAATTAAATTGCTTAGAACAAGCTGACTTCATAGCTTGTTTAGCAAGTTTGTCAGCATTTTCATTTCCGTTCCATAACTCCCATTCCTCGGAATTTTTATCAAAAGGTTCCCTTCTATGACTATTCATATGGACGAACGTGATCTTTTTATCTGTACAAGATCTTAAATTATTTAAAATATCTTTTAATAATTGTTTATTTTTAACTTCTTCTCCTGTACTATTTACCCAGTTATTCTTCTCCCATTTTACACACCATTTTGTCAAACAATTGATAGAGTATAAAGAATCCGAATATATTACAAATATCTTTTCCTTTCTTTTCTTTAAAAGATTAATAGCTGAATGAATAGCCAATAACTCTGTTTTTTGATTTGTAGCTGGACCTTCTTCAAATTTTTCATCATAAACAAGCGATAAACTTTCTCCATTTTTTATATAAACACCATAACCTCCTTTCGCGTTTCTTTTTCCATTATTTATAACACTCCCGTCTGTAAAAATTTTTATAATTTCGTGCTCGCTATCTTCGTCTTCGATAAGAATATTGTTTTTTTCAACGACTTTAATGTTTTTTTCAACGATTTTACTATTTTTTTCGAATGTTTTATTTTTTATTCGTACTTCTTCATTATTTAAA
>JACCDM011425141.1_pt1 | contig 11222 bp, 6 predicted proteins | sample 7445851 | NCBI WGS metagenome assembly JACCDM01 (sample SAMN15323438, study PRJNA562643) | freshwater metagenome | isolation source: river surface water | place: USA:Blue River Watershed | collected 2017-08-16
AGCAAGACAAGGTTAACAAGATATACGACCCTGCTGCTGGTTCTGGATCTTTATTGTTGCAAGCAAAAAAACACTTTGACAATCATATCATTGAAGAAGGTTTTTATGGTCAGGAGGTGAACCACACTACATATAACCTTGCCCGTATGAACATGTTTCTGCACAACATCAACTACGACAAGTTTAATATAGCACTTGGCAATACACTCATCGACCCACATTATGGAGATGAGAAACCTTTTGATGCAATAGTTTCAAATCCTCCATATTCCATAAAGTGGATTGGTGACGATGACCCAACGCTAATTAATGATGACCGTTTTGCTCCTGCCGGTGTTTTAGCTCCAAAATCGAAAGCAGATTTTGCCTTTGTACTTCATGCACTAAGTTATCTATCCAGTAAAGGTAGAGCAGCGATAGTTTGTTTCCCTGGTATCTTTTACCGTGGCGGTGCAGAGCAGAAAATCAGAAAATATTTAGTTGATAATAATTTTGTTGAAACTATCATTTCATTAGCCCCAAACTTATTCTACGGAACTCCAATAGCAGTTACAATTCTTGTCCTCTCAAAACACAAAACCGAAAACAAAACTCAGTTTATTGATGCAAGCGGAGAAGATTTCTTCAGAAAAGTAACCAACAACAATGAGCTAACTGATGCTCATATCAAAACGATTATGGAGATGTTCGACAACAAAAAAGATGTTGAGCATGTCGCAAAAACAATTGACAATTCTATTATAGCACAAAACGATTATAATCTTTCTGTCAGTTCTTATGTAGAGACAAAAGACCATCGCGAGAAAATAAATATTGTCGAATTGAATATTGAGGTTTCTGAAACGGTTGAGAAGATAAATAAATTACGCACTGATATAGATTCAATTATTAAAAAGATTGAAGCATGAGTTACCTAGAAAAAATATTAGAAGGCGTTGACGTGCAATGGAAGCCTTTGGGTGAACTTGCTGAAATCATTCGTGGTGTAAGGGTTACTAAAAAGGATTTACTCGCAGATGGCAAATATCCAGTTGTTAGTGGAGGTACTGGCTATATGGGATATATTAATGAATATAACAGGGAGGAAGACACAATAACCATTGCACAATATGGAACTGCTGGCTATGTAAAATGGCAAACGGAAAAATTTTGGGCAAATGATATTTGTTATTCGGTAAAACCAAACATTGAAGTAGTTAGCAACAGATATTTATATTTTCATCTAATTAACAAACAACAACATCTTTACGACATATCGAATCGTTCTGCAATACCTTACAGTATTGAACGAGACAAAATATTAAATATTTTAATCCCTATTCCTTGCCCAAACAACCCAAAACAATCTCTTGAAATTCAACAAAAAATAGTCAACATACTTAATTTGTTTACGGAGCTTACAACGGAGCTTACAACGGAGCTTACAACGGAGCTTACAGCTCGTAAAAAACAATACATCTTTTATAGAGAACAGTTTTTTGAATTTGCTGAAGTAGAAATTCAGAGAGAACCATTAGGTGTAATTGGAGTGTTTCAAAGAGGCAAACGATTTGTAAAAGATGATATGCTTGCAGAAGGTGTACCCTGCATTCATTATGGAGAGATGTACACACATTATGGCACTTGGGCAAACAAAAGCAAGTCGTTTCTGAGTGAGGAATTGGTAGAAAAGAAAAATCTACGAGTTGCTGAAAATGGTGATGTTGTTATTGTGGCTGCTGGTGAAACTATTGAAGACATTGGATTAGGAACTGCTTGGTTAGGCGATGAAGGCGTTGTAATTCACGATGCTTGTTTTTCTTTCAGAAGCCCATTAAACCCTAAATATCTAGCATACTTTACCCGTACTAAACAATTCCACGACCAAATAAAAAAACATATTTCATCTGGAAAAATATCCGCGATTAATGCAAGAGGTTTGGAAAAGGTTGTAATTCCTGTTCCTTCACCAGAAGAACAGGAACGTATTGTTACCATCCTTGACAAATTCGACATACTGACCACTTCAATTAGCGAAGGACTTCCGAAAGAAATTGAGTTAAGGAAAAAGCAATACGAGTATTACCGTGATTTATTACTAACCTTTCCTAAGAAAGAAACTGCATGAGCACATTTAAAACCATAGCAGAATCTAACAATTTTATTGTGTTGGACAAATTCACCAAACATTTTGAGGTGAATGAACCGCCTGCTGTTTATCAAACAGAAGCAGCACTGGAAAAAGAATTTATTCAAGACCTAGTCAACCAAGGTTATGAAAATCCAAAAAACCTAAATACGCTTGAAGCGATGTTAGCGAATGTAAGAGTGCAATTGCAATCGCTTAACAACATGGAATTTTCTGATGGAGAATGGTCTCGTTTCGTGGAAGAATATTTGGATAAGCCAAGTGATAACCTTGTTGAGAAAACCAGAAAAATACACGACAACTACATCTTCGATTTCGTTTTTGATGATGGCCATATCCAAAACATCTATTTAGTAGATAAAAAAAATATTGCACGAAATAAAGTACAGGTAATTTCACAATTTGAACAAAAAGGCAAACATGCAAATAGGTACGATGTAACCATATTGGTCAATGGTTTACCATTAGTGCAAGTGGAATTAAAAAAACGTGGCGTTGCCATTCGAGAAGCATTTAATCAAGTACATCGATATTCAAAAGAAAGTTTTAATAGTACTAATTCACTATATAAATACTTACAGATTTTTGTTATTTCCAACGGCACTGATAGCCGTTATTTTGCCAACACAGTAGAGCGAAACAAAAACAGTTTTGATTTCACTATGAACTGGGCAAAGGCTGACAATACTTTAATTAAAGATCTTAAAGATTTTACTTCAACTTTTTTTCAGAAACATACATTATTAAATGTACTGCTCACCTATTCCGTTTTTGATACGAGTGATACACTTCTTGTAATGCGACCTTATCAAATTGCAGCAACAGAACGTATGTTATGGAAAATAAAAAGTTCGTTTGAAGCTAAGAAATGGTCCACAACAGATGGTGGTGGTTATGTTTGGCATACTACAGGTTCGGGTAAAACGCTTACCAGTTTTAAAGCGGCACGATTAGCAACGCAATTGGATTTTATTGATAAAGTATTCTTTGTGGTTGACCGTAAAGACTTGGACTTTCAAACCATGAAAGAATATCAGCGTTTTTCTCCCGATAGTGTAAATGGTTCAGACAGTACAGCAGGTTTAAAACGAAACATTGAAAAGGACGACAATAAGATTATTGTAACAACAATACAAAAACTAAATAACCTCATGAAAACCGAGGGAGATTTAGCAATTTACCAAAAGCAGGTCGTTTTCATTTTTGATGAAGCACACCGTTCTCAATTTGGAGAAGCTCAGAAGAACTTGAACAAGAAGTTTAAGAAATTTTATCAGTTTGGATTTACCGGCACACCAATATTTCCCGAAAATGCATTAGGTGCAGAAACTACAGCAAGTGTATTCGGGCGAGAATTGCACTCCTATGTAATTACAGATGCCATTCGAGATGAAAAAGTTCTGAAATTCAAGGTTGACTATAATGATGTTCGACCACAGTTTAAGAACATAGAAAGCGAACAAGACGAGAAAAAACTAAGTGCGGCAGAAAACAAAAAGGCTCTGCTTCATCCGGAACGCATCAAAGAAATATCTCAATACATTTTACAGAACTTCAGAATAAAAACTCATAGAAATCAGGGAAGCAACAAAGGATTTAACGCCATGTTTGCCGTAAGTAGTGTTGAAGCAGCCAAGTGTTATTATGAAGAATTAAACATGTTGCAAAAAGAGAGTGAAAAGCCATTAAAAATAGCAACAATCTTTTCTTTTGCTGCAAATGAAGAGCAGAGCGCAATTGGTGAAATAGTTGACGAGAGCTTTGAACCATCTGCAATGGATATTAGTGCGAAAGAGTTCTTAACGAAGGCAATCAATGACTATAACGCAATGTTCAAAACCAGTTATGGAGTTGATAGTATTGAGTTTCAGAATTATTATCGTGACCTTGCCAAACGGGTGAAAAACAAAGAGATTGACCTAATCATTGTAGTCGGAATGTTTCTAACAGGTTTTGATGCTCCAACACTCAATACATTATTTGTTGACAAAAATTTGAGGTATCACGGTTTAATTCAAGCCTTTTCAAGAACAAATCGAATATATGATGCAACAAAGACATTCGGAAATATTGTTACATTCCGTGATTTAGAAAAAGCAACTATTGACGCAATTACGCTGTTCGGGGATAGTAACACCAAGAATGTGGTTCTTGAAAAGAGTTATAAAGAATATTTAGAAGGCTTTACAGACATTGCTACAGGTGAAGCACGCAGAGGTTACGTTGAAGTTGTTAAAGAGTTAAATGAGAGATTTCCTAATCCTGTTGAAATTGTAAAAGAGAAAGACAAAAAGGAATTTGCAAAACTATTCGGAGAGTATTTAAGAGTAGAGAACATACTCCAGAACTACGATGAGTTTAACCACCTTAAGGCAATTCAGGCAATTGATATGAATAATCCTGAGGCAATAGAAGAATTTAAAAAAACGCATTTTGTGACAGATGAAGATATTGTCGCAATGCAAAAAATTGAATTACTCAAAGATCGAACGATTCAAGATTATCGTTCAACTTATAATGACATACGTGATTGGTTAAGACGCGAGAAAAAAGGTAAAGAATCAGAAGAGTCAACGATTGATTGGGACGATGTTGTGTTTGAGGTTGACTTACTAAAATCACAAGAGATAAACCTTGACTATATTCTTGAATTGATTTTTGAGAACAACAAAAAAACTAAAGATAAAGACACATTAATTACTGAAATACGCAGAGTTATTCGTGCAAGTGTTGGCAATAGAGCTAAAGAGAGTTTAGTTGTTGATTTCATCAATGAGACTGACCTAGACACTCTTCAAGACAAAGCAAATGTTATTGATTCTTTTTTTGCATATGCTCAAAGAAAACAAAAAGCAGAAGCATCAGAATTAATCACTGAAGAAAATTTAAATGAAGAAGAAGCAAAGCGATACATAACAGCCTCTTTAAAACGTGAATATGCTAGTGAAAATGGTACAGAATTAAATGCTCTTTTACCGAAAATGAGTCCTTTAAATCCTGAGTATTTGACTAAAAAGCAAAGTGTTTTCCAAAAGTTGACTTTATTCATTGAAAAGTTTAAAGGTGTTGGTGGAAATCTCTAAATATGAGCGAGGTGGCAACTTGAATTTTAAAGAAATCATTAAAAACAAAATGAGAGTTAAATAATATGGAAGGAATAATTTATCTATTGTCAAATCCAGCTATGCCAGGAATTGTAAAAATCGGAAAGACAACAAAGGAAGATGTTAAGTTAAGAATGAAGGAATTATATTCTTCCGGTGTTCCCTTGCCCTTTGAATGCATTTATGCAGCCAAGGTGAAAAGTATAGATGAAGTTGAGAGAGCCTTGCATACAGCATTCAGCCCTGATCGCTTAAATCCTAAACGAGAGTTTTTTGAGATTGATTCAAGTCAGGCAATTGCAATTATCAAATTGCTTGAGTTACAAAATGTAAGCCCACTTGTAGAGCAGGAAGCCAATGTTATTGACAATGTAGAATTGGAAGCAGGTAAGGCTTATGCTCAAAAGCGACCAAGAATGAATTTTGAAGAAATGGGAATTCCTATTGGATCAGAATTGGTTTTTAACAACAATGCTGAGGTTGCAATCGTAGTGTCTGAAAGAATGGTGAATTTCAGGAATGAAGAAACTAGCCTGACTAATGCAACCAGAATGGCATTGGGTGACGGTTATGCCTACAATGTTGCCCCTGGGCCTTATTGGAGTTTCAATGGTAGAAAACTTCGTGATATTTACAACGACACCTATCAAAGACCGGAGTAAATGAAATTCGGCTTCCGCATACCATCACTTTCTAAGCGAATCGCTGCAAGGACATCTGTGAAGCGTATCATTCGCCATAATCTGGGCTTTAAAGCTCCTAGAGGAATGGGCTGGCTCACGAATCCCAAGAAAGCTGCTTACAATCGTGTTTACAATAGAACTACCAGGGGGTGCATGGTTACACTGATTGGCCTGATTGGAATTCCAATCTTTGTAATACTCCTTTTAATCAGAATCTTCTAGAGGTTCTTTTTCACAATCCGGTTTATATATCGGATGAAGTCCTTAGACCCAATCACCTTTACATCTTCCAGGAATCCTAGTACAAACCTGCCGGGAGCCTGGAAACTCTGCACCTTTACAATAAAGTAGTATCGGTCTGTGTCGGGTATGTGTTTGATATAGGGGATGCTCATTGGGTATTCTTCTTTGAGCACCAGCGAAGCACGCATACTCATCTGAATCTCTATTTCCTTATTCATGCTTTTGCCCTGGAACCCGAAAATATCTGGCTTGTAGAACTCATGTTGGGACTCGTATTTCATAGGAGTGTCTAACACCTCAACGCTTCCCATTCGCTCGATATTGAAGTATTTGTTCTGTTTGGTTTTTACTTCATAAGCAGATACGGATTCATAATTATCTGTAAAACACATCGGTTCAACAATTCGATCTGTCACCGTCTGGCTATTTGCAGATGTGTAACTTTTGATCAACAGCGGTCGTCCCTCTATAATGGCAATTGAAATCTGCTCCACAATCTGGCCAAGATGCGCTTTGAACATAAGATTCGATGTTACCTGGAGCTCAGTAGACTGAAATACTTTGTTCAAAACGCTCTCCGAAAGGGTATTGGCCTTACCGGTAGTTTTAATGAGCTTTTCCAAAAAGTCCGCCTCCTGAGGGGTGAATGGAACCACGTCAAGGTTTCCGCTTGCGGATATCCAAACACGATTACTCGTATCGCGCTCTACCTTGAATCCTAAGTCCTTCAGCATGTCCAAATACCGATAAACTGTTCGCTCCGAAGTATCAAGGAATTGCATGATGTTCTTAATCGATTTTGAAGGTCTGGCCCTCAGGAAATTGATCAACTGAAATACCCTGTAAATCCGATTTTGATTGAACATTTGAAAAATAGTTTGTCAAATAAAGTCAAACGAGGCAACTCTACCAAATGATTGACCTTACATGGCAAATTAGTTTCATTCCTTTGTGACAACCTAAACCTAAAACAATGAAAAAATATCTTTTCCTATCCCTACTTGCACTTTGCACTTTTTATTCTAATGCTCAATCGGTTTCAAAAGAAAAAGAGCAGAGCAATGCAGAGATCTTCTCGGCAAAGTCCGGCACGTTGATGCAAAAAGAATTTCTCGCACTTAGCAATATCAAGAACTGCAAAATTGAAGTTCTCCATTTCACTGACCTTATCACGTCCTCAAAACAATCCGGATTAAAATTCAGCATGGATGTGGTTACATCTTATTCAACTGATACCAAGTCCGCCATGTTGGATGCGGATGAAATTGATGGCTTGATGAAGTCCATCAAATTAATCCAAGAGAAAGTGCTTGTTACTACACCGGCTACTTACACTGAGGTAAACTATCGCAGTCGTAGCGGATTTGAAGCTGGATGCTTTACCAGTAAAGGATCTTGGTCTTGCTATCTCAAGCTTGAGAAGTATGACAGCAAGAGCTATGTATGGATCAACACAGAGGATCTGGTCAACTTGTATTCTATTCTGGAACAGGCAAAATCAAAGATGTAATCTTTTAGATCTTCATCTTCCCGCCGGCATTAAATCGCCCGGTTGAATTAGCCTGGCCTTTGTCAACCTGTATGATTACATCAACTTCATGGGCGTGAGAATTCACGCCTTTGAACTTCCCTTCCTTCGTAGTGTGGTAAATGAATATGAATGAGGTCTCCGGATGGAGTTTTCTCAAACGATCAATGTCCTCCACATCCATACCGGCCTTGGATACGCTGTCGATAAATACGAATTGGTAATCCGAAAGATTCTCCGGAACTCGGTCGGTAATGTAAAGGTTGGCATGCTGAGCTCCAAGGCGTTCTATTTTCTCCTTCAGGGTGTAACCAAACCCCTCCTCAACCGCACAATACAATACTTTTCCGTGGTTTGAGGCAAGGTGATTGGCAAAATCCAGACACATGGTTGACTTTCCGCTTTTGGGTAAGCCATACACCATGGCTGTAAATCCAATACTCGGATCACCAATCAATTCCAAGTATTTGCCTTTGAGGCCAATCGTTTGAAAGTCCATTTTCAGCAGTTCACCGGAACTTACAATCAGTGCGCCCTCCTCATCCTCGTTCCCGTTCAGGCTTTTTTTTTGACCAAATAGATCATCCCCAAGAATTCCCATCAATCCATTCAGCTGTGCCTTGTTGATATTGAGGTATGCTGATTTGCTATCCAGGTAGGTCTTTATGGTTACAAAGGCTTCGTTGAGGCGGTCGGCGTACTTGTCCGCCTTGGTCACCTTTCCACTCGTGACAGCCTTCCGCATGCGGGTTAAAAGCCGCTCAGCCCGGTCGCGCACATCTTTCTTGCCATTCAAGGAAACATACGCTTTTAATAGGGTGATGGATAGCATACCCTCTTGGCTATTGGCAATCTCTAAGTAGCGTTTCAAGTTTTTGCTGTCGATTTTCACTTCAATCATCTCATCCATCTGCTCGTAGCACTTGATGAGCTGGGTCTGCATGAGATCAATTTCTTTTGCATAGATAGAATCCTTGCGAATTCGTCGCTCTAAAATGGCCTTTTGCAAGCTGTGAAGCAAGTTCAGGATCTGTGCCTGGCTTTTTACTTTGCCATGCATGGCTGCATACCTGCGGATGAACTGAACATCCGTATCTATGTATTCAACCGGCGTGCTTTCATAATCGGCCTCATCCTCCAGTTCCGGTTTTTTAGGCGCTGGCTTTTTAGGTGGTTCTGATTTTGGTGTGCGCAGGGGAGCGGTAGTCTTGGGTAGGGATTTTGGCGGCACACTTGGTTTTGATCCTCCTGATGTCATGGGGTTCTTTGACAAGTAATCCGAGAGCTTTTGAAAATAAGCCTCCACTACTCGCTTGATATTTTCATTGGTGTTGTAGGCCGCCCAGTTATTTTGTGCAGCTCCTTCAACGAGTTTATGACCTTTTGCCAGTGCTTCCGGCAGTTCTTCCCAGTTCAGTTGCTGAACCTTATCGAAATAGTTCTTGGTATTGAGCATGATTAAAAATTAATGAGTTCGAGTTCTAATTCAAGAGCCAGAGCCTCCAGCTCCAGTTCACTAATGATGGTTTCGTTATTTATGGCTACTGAAGGCGGTAAGCTTCGGTACTCTAGTAGGTAATTCAATCGCTGGAATTCCTCGGCCCTGCTCTCAGCGGAGCGACCTTCCACCTGCAATGCCGATTTCTTCTGCTGGATCTCAGCCCGAAGTTCTGCCCACTTGGGAGAGTTCTGTTCTCCTTGAAAGGTTTCGGCCTGGGCTTTGACTGCCTGTTTATCGGCTTCGTATTGAGCCAACACGGGTGCCAAATCGCTGGTTAACGAGTACCCCTTTGGTTTGAGAATGGTTCGCTCGGTTTTCCGGACTTTACTAACGTATTCCTTGAAATAGCTCAGGTAGTATCGACTAGCGAAGTAAACCCCCAACACGGCATAGCTGCTTTCAAGTTTACGACCCAGGGCAAGGATATCCTTATCCTGTTGATCGCTACCATTGAGCAATGCTTCAATGTCCTCTTTCAGCTCCTTACCGCGCTTGGCTTGTTTATTCAGGAATTCGCCATCCTCTGAGACTTTGGGAGTCTCTTGCATAAACGGAGCGTTGAGCAATGAGGTGTGGAATAACCGAATTGCTTCTAAGCTCTTCTCCCGGTAAAGCTTGTAATCAGAGATGTCTCTTTGAACCTCTTTTATGGCATCAATGGCTAGGTTGATTCGCTTGTAGTCACGGTTCAATTGCTCCTTGGCTTGGTCAAAAAACATTTTGACCAATCGATCTACATCCGTAATCAAGGCTAACTTGATTTCTTCGGGATCCATACTTTCCAGGTCAAGTACATTACCGCGATCACCCCTGAACCATATGTCGTTGATGCGTGAGGTTTTCTCTTCTAGCTTTTGGAAAACAAATACATCCATACTGTCCTGGATCAACGGCATCACAATCCTCACATACTGGAATTGGTTGCCCTGTCTCCAAATACGACCTTCCAATTGCCGGATGTCTGTTGGATTCCATTCCGGATAGCAATTGTAAATCACTGTACCTCGTTTCTGGAGGTCAATCCCTTCTCGGATGGTTGCTGTTCCAATGATGATCTTCACCACACCATCCAAAAAGGCCTCTTTCACCAGTTCTTTTCGAGTATCGTTGATTTCAGAGGATATGATTTCAACCTCATCGACTTTGGTACGGTCGTACATCACTCCCGTTTTGTACCCCACCTCATTTTCGAGGTACTCCTTTATCAGTGAGAAAAACTGTTTCCCCCGGTTCATGTAAATCACCTGTCCGCTGGCAGTTTCTCCGCGTTCCTCATGCCATTTTTTGACAGAGCGTATGCAGTTCATCACATAGGCGATCTTCGGGCTTTCCTCCACAAATTCTTTGTAATCCTCCGGCGTTCCGTTCAGCAAATACGGCGATAACGCATTGTCGAGACTATACGCCAAGGCTCGAAACAGGTTGCCCATATCGAGCTTTCCTTGTGTCGAGTTTTTGGCCATGGCCACAATGCCATTCTGATTCTCCCTTTGTTTGGGAGTCATATTGATGTAGGTCAGCACCTGCTTTTCTTGCGGCAAGCGCTCCTTCACATTATCAAAGTTGTAAAGCAATGGCAGGTTAATCTTCTTGGGACGAACAACGCCAGCTTCTTCTCCTGTTTTATACAGTATGTGGTTATAGATTAACTTTTGAAGGATTCTACGGTTGGTGAAGCTTTTGATCACCTCTTTCTCTACAATTTCCTCCTTGTAGTTTGCTGCCCATTCAACGGTGGGTAGCACAAACAAGTCGAAGAACGTATCCAGGTTTACGATACCATTATCGCGCAGGGAATCGTAAGCCACGAGCGAAAGCATGGAGTAGATTTCCAAGGGTGAATTGGAGAATGGCGTTGCCGTGAGCAACATGGTGTTCCTTCCATACTTGCGCTGGATAAAACTCAGTATTAAAAATGCCTTTTGACCGGTCTCCGAGGTAGCAGACTGAATATTGTAACGCTTGTTTCCTTCGTCATCACTCTTGACCTGGCTGAATACGTTTTTACAGCGGTGCGCTTCATCCACTACCGCAT
>JACCDM011908403.1_pt1 | contig 11219 bp, 8 predicted proteins | sample 7445851 | NCBI WGS metagenome assembly JACCDM01 (sample SAMN15323438, study PRJNA562643) | freshwater metagenome | isolation source: river surface water | place: USA:Blue River Watershed | collected 2017-08-16
CTTGATTACTTGATTACTTGATTACTTGATTACTTGATTACTAAAGAAAAACCAATTGACCTTTAAATGCAATTCAGGATTGAGCATTTGACTCAACCCTGAAAAAATAGCCTATTAAATTTTATTTACTGAATAATTTCTTAAAGAACCCCGACACTTTTTGGACAATTCCTCCGTTAGTTTTTTGAGGCTTTTTATGTTTTGAATAGTTTTTATTCTGATCTTTAAAGTTTTTATCCTTACGATCTTTTGAAAAATGAGCTTTTGAATTATTTTTATCAGAATATTTATCATTCGATCTATTTGAATTTCGATCGGATCGACGATTGTCTGATCTAAAGTCATTACGTCCCTCATTGCGATGAGCTGATTTTTTAAAATCTTTGGATCCTTGATTTCGACTATCATCTCTCTGAGAAGAACCAACCCCTGACGATGAATCAGCTCCCTGGGTTCTTGGTTTATTTCGATCAAATCGTGATCGACTTCGTTGGGAATCTCTTTGGCTGTCTCTTCCACTGTCTCTTCGATCAGAACGCTCACCTCTAAATCGGTCGCCTCGATCGGATCTCTCTCTAGAATCTCGAGGACCCTTAGGACCTCTATCTGATCCCCCATCAGTCGCCTTTTTAAAGTCTTTAACCATGTCGGAATCTTCCATCCAACCAATAGCCACCTTATGTTTAAGGTATTCTTCGATCCGCGCGAGTGACTCGACATCTTTTTCACTACTCAAAGAAAAAGCCAAACCGTCGGCACCCGCTCGCCCTGTTCTTCCAATTCGATGAACATAGGACTCGGCATCTTGTGGCAATTCATAATTAATGACCATATCGACGCCTTTAATGTCTAAGCCTCGAGCAGCTACGTCGGTTGCGACAAGAATATTTTTTTCATTCTCAGCCTTGAACTGTTCAATGACTCGATTTCTTTGAGCTTGAGTCAACAAACTTGAAATTCCCATTGCCGGAATTCCATTAGAAGACAAAAACCGCGCAATCCGATCAACATTGTATTTAAAATTACTAAAAACAATTGCTTGTTTAGGATTGTGCTTTTTTAAAATCGACAAAAGATACATTTGCTTTTCTTCGTCGCCCACGTGAAAGACTTCATCTTTCACGTTTTCAGCTTTTGTTTGATCACCACTGACATTAATTTCAACGGGATCAGCGCCAAACTGATAAGCTGTATTAATAACATCAAAATTCATAGTCGCACTGAACACGAGAAATTGCCGTTCTCTAGGAACTCTCGATAAAATATATTTCATATCGTCTTTGAAGCCCATATCAAACATTCGATCTGCCTCATCAAATACGATGGCTCGAACTTGCTTAAGATCTACGCAATGTTCTTTGTACAGATCAATCAGTCGTCCCGGTGTAGCGACCACAAACTCGACCTGATTTCTAAATGCCTCTTTTTGTTTATCGTATCCAGTCCCACCGTAAACGGCGATGGATCTCAAGCCTGAAACCACACTCAGCTTAGTGATGTTTTCCTGAACCTGTTCTGCTAATTCCCGAGTGGGAACCAAAATTAAAATAAAGTTCTGAGCTTTCCACTCAGAAAAAGACCTTTTTTGATGATGTTCTAAAGCTTCTGGAGACATCCCCTCAGGATTAACTCTTGCTTTTAATAAACGATCCATGAGTGGAATTAAAAAAGCGGCGGTTTTTCCAGTTCCTGTGGGAGCTAATCCCGATATGTCTTTTCCATCCAATACATGTGGCAATACCGCTGATTGAATAGGTGTTGATTCTTGATACCCCAGCTGCTCGATGGCTGAGAGAAGTGTTGATTCGAGCTGCAGATCTGCAAATTTCATTAAACCAAGCTATCTTATTCAATCATGTCTGTAAACTGGCGAATTGCTTGAATAAATTCTTCTGGCTGTTCAGAGTGAACCCAATGCCCCGCATTAGAAATCTCAACTCCAACAACTTGATCATTCGACGACAACATTAATTCATAATTTTCCGAGGTTAGTTCTTTTGAGCTCTGCCCACGAATGACGAGGGTTGGCATTGAAAGACTTTTAAACTCTTTCCATCGTTCTTTAACTCGCCCAGCTCGAATAATTTCTAACATGACCTCCGGTCGAAATCTCCAATCCATTTGTCCATCTGGTGTTTCAATCATATTCGAGTACAGATAAGCTCCCAAAGTTTCTGCATTATCTGAACGACCTTTCACCAAAGGACGAAATTCATTCATAAAAAACTCTTTTGCTTTTGCACGAGAAACAAAGGGCGAAGGAATTAACCCAAACAACCAATGATAGAAATCCAATGCATGAGGGTTCCCGTCAGGACCCATGTCCTCCATGACCAGCTTTTCAACTTTTTCAGGAAATTGACTCGCAAACTGCAATGCATTTCGCGCTCCCATCGAATGCCCCACTAATATAAAACTCTCCCAACCCAACTCTTGAGTGATTAAGTAAAGATCATCAGCAAAGTCTTCAGGTCTATACCCTGTCAAAGGCTGCCATGACTTCCCATGACCCCTTTGATCATAAACTAAAACCCTCTCCGTTGACTCAAGAGATTTAACGATTCTTCTCCAATTGGCTCCGTAACCCATGAGACCATGAAGGAAGACCCAACGACGCCCCTGTTCCGGGCCTGTAATTTGATAATTGAATTGAGATAAATAAGATGACATAAATTTGAATTAATGAAGCAGATTAAACAGAAACCACAACTCCACGCAAGCTGGATCGATCCGCATGCAAAAGAAATTGTTAGAATTCTTCAAAAAGAAGGATTTACGACCTATTTGGTTGGAGGATGCGTCCGAGACCTTCTCGCAGGATTTCATCCCAAAGATTACGATATTGCCACGAATGCTCATCCTAATCAGGTGAAAAGAAAAGTATGGGGTTCATACGTCATCGGCCGCCGTTTTCGACTCGTCCTCGCCAAACGAGGCACACAGCAATATGAAATTGCCACCTTTCGACAAGATGCTCCCGCTCCAATTCCAGAGGAAGATGAAACTTCATCCCCTCGTAAAGAGGCATTAGACATCGAACCTCCAACTGAGATCATAACTGAGACCACAACTGAGATCACAGGAGAGATCCCAGATGAAACTCCAATTGGGATCCCCTCAAGTTCAGAGGCTATTGAACCTATTAAAGACGACAATGTCTTTGGAACTCCAGAACAAGATGCTCTTCGACGTGATTTCACAATCAATGCTTTATTTTATGACCCCATCCAAGATGAACTTATTGATTATACCGAAGGAGTTTCAGATATTAAGAATCAGTGGATTCGCATCATTGGCATTCCAGATATTAGAATTCAAGAGGACCCTATTCGAATATTCCGCGCGATTCGTTTAAGTCACAAATTAGGATTTCGAATCGAACCTTCATTACGAGAATCAATTCATAAAAACTCACAAACCGTCTTAAAGTCCGTTCTTCCTCGACGTCGCGAAGAGTTTTTAAAACTTCTTAAGTTGGACGACCCCGTCCCCGCATTTCTTGAACTTCATGACCTGGGAATTCTCCAGGCTTGCGCCCCTTCGCTGTCGAACCTCCTCGATAATAAAGAAAAGTCTGAAATCTTTTTGGACTACCTTCGTCGAGTCAAAGAATTTATCAGTGAAGATCCTAGTCCTGCAGAACTTTTTGTTCCCCTCATTCTTGGTTTCATTAGTTGCCATGAATCGAATGAGGAAAACTCTCGAATCCTAAATCAGCTAATGAGAGATGAATTAATGATTTTTAAAGGTGAGCAAGCTGCCATCCTCGGAGCTATTGATTTTGTCGAGCAGTTTAAATCTATTGATAGCTTCAAAAAACGAGGAGCTCGAAGGCAACTGGCGCTCCTGAGAAATGAAAACTTTGCGATAGCACTTCGAATTGCAAAAGCCGATTTTCGCCTCAGTTCTTCCGAGGCTCATTTTTGGGAGGAACAACTAAAATCCAAGTTCTATTCACAAGATTTGAGTTCAGAAACTGAGTATCACTAAATGAGATAATCAGGCTCCAAAAATTAAAATACAAAAAATGGAGCCACTCATTTCCCTTAAGCGACTTCTTTTTTCCTAATTTGGGTCATGAGCTCGATTGATATTTTATCAAGATCGATCACTTTATCAACGGCTCCTAAGTTCTCAGCCGCCTGGGGCATTCCATATACCACGCAAGTTTTTTCAGATTGAGAAATTGTGAAGGCCCCTGCTTTTTTCATTGCTAGAAGTCCTTCCGCTCCATCTTTTCCCATTCCTGTTAAAACGATCCCCACGGCATTAGATCCAGCATATTTAGCAACGGACTTCATTAAAAAGTCTGCCGCAGGCCTCACGCCATGCAAAGGTGCCTCTTGGTGAAGTTTGACATGATAATAGGCTCCGTTTCTCACTATTTCCATGTGGTAATTTCCGGGAGCAATTAACACTCTACCAGGAACGATTTTATCATTATTTTCTGCCTCTTTTACTTCGAAGGGAAAAAGCTTATTCAAATTGGCAGCATACGCTTTTGTGAATTTTTCAGGCATATGCTGAACAATGACAGTTCCTGGAATATCGGGAGGTAAGCCTTTCAATAAGACTTTTAAAGCCTCTGTCCCTCCTGTTGAAGAAGCAATGGCTAAAACTTGATGGGTCGTTTTATTCAGTAAATTTTCAGAGACTGGCATTTTAGGAGCGCCCCCTGCTTGCACCGTGAATGAAGCTCCTCTTTTTGGAATCTGCGCTCTTGCTGCCATTCGAATTTTTTCAGCTAACTTTTCAGTCATAGCTTCAACTGACTTTGTCACTTCGAGCGATGGTTTTTCGACAACATCAATTGCACCCAATTCCAATGCTTTCAATGCCACCTCACTACCTTCTTTAGCCAAACTTGAAATGACCAAAGTTCGAATCGGTAAATGAGTCATCACTCGATCAAGAAATGTTAATCCATCCATCCGAGGCATCTCAAGATCTAATGTCATAACATCCGGGGTATGAGCCACTAACAGAACTCGGGCGGCAAATGGGTCTGGAGCAACCCCAACAAGCTCCATGTCAGGACATGAAGTCACAATCTTTGACAAAAGCTTACGAATGACCGCGGAGTCGTCGACAACCAGGACTTTTATTTTTTTATCCATGGTTCCCCCTTCTATCTTCTCCATTTTGAAACATCGATTGAGCTATTTGCCTCATCTTCGTATGCTTTCCAGAACCCGCCTCTGAATGACCCAAAATCAGCACACCTTTTGGTGAAAGTTGTGCCGCCAGCTGATCAACGACTTTTTTAACCGTGGGTGGATCGAAATAAATAAGGACATTTCTACAAAAAATGACATCAAATTTATTTTTAAATGGATAGCTGTCTTGAATGAGATTAAAACGCGCAAATCGAATCATCTGAGCAATATTATCTTTTGCTCGATAAGTAACTTCTTTACCCTTAACAACTTCAAAATATTTATTTATCAAAGAAGAGGGACAGCCCTCCATCTCATTTTCCTTATAAACTCCATTTGCTGCTTTTCTAAGAACTTCCGAATCAATATCTGTCGCTAAAAATTTAGTTCTCTTTAATTGAGACTCATTTAAATGCTCATGCAACAAAATTGAAATTGTATATGGTTCTTGCCCGGTGCTCGCAGCTGCACACCAAACTCGAAGTTCATTTGAATTATTAAAATGCTTTTTTAAATAATCCTCAAACCAATCAAAATGAGCCTCTTCTCTGAAAAAGTGCGTCTTATTTGTGGTCAAACAACTAATAAACTCATTGATTAAATTCTGGGATGATTTTTTAAGTTCAATGACCAAATCTTTATAACTTGATATTTTGGTCTTTCTCATTAGCTTTGAAATTCGATTTTTAACCAATGACTCATTTTTTGGATTGTGGGGAAGATTAACCCCCGACAGTTGATACATTAAATCAGCAAAAAATTGATAAGTCTGACGATCTAACACTTCATCATCATGACGATATGAAAATTCTTCTGTTCTTTTTGGCAAGGCACTCACGCAGCAACTTCCCTGTCTATATAATTTTGTTTATCAACATTTTTATTTTGAGTCAGAGCTGATGGATCTAATATCAACACAGTTCTTCCATCACCTAAGATAGCCGCACCTGAAACCTCAGGAATTTGTCGTCCCGTATTGACTGGCTTTACAACCACCTGAGCTTGTCCGAGAACTTCATCAACAGGCAAAGCCACCATTGCATTGATTGTTTCAATAACAATGATCATCGACTCATCTCGTTTAGCACGAAGAGAGTTTTTCTCTGTTTCATTTTGATAGCGCATATTTGTGATATTTTCCCAATTGACCTCACCTAAAGCCTTTTTAATATCGATCACTGGCAACAGACTTTCTCTAATTTTAACGACTCGACCAATATCATTAACCTGAACGTAATCCTTTGGTTCAGTTCTCACTATTTCTCGAATCGAATATATTGGAAGAATGTATTTAGCTCCATCAATAGCGACCACAATTCCATCTGTAATTGCAGTTGTTAATGGAATTGATAAACGGAAAGTGGTTCCTTCGCCGAGCTTTGATCGAATATCGATTTTACCATTTATTCTCTCAAGATTACTTTTCACAACATCGAGCCCCACTCCTCGACCTGAAAGATCCGATACTTTCTCAGCTGTCGAAAAGCCAGGAGCAAAAATAAATTGAAAAACTTGTTCGTCAGTATAAGATTTTGGATCCACACCCGATGGCAATAGGTTTTTTTCAATCGCTTTTGCAAGAACTCGCTCTCGATTGATACCTCCCCCATCATCAATAATTTCAATCGTCACCGTGCCGCCCGTCTGACGTGCAGACACAACAACTTTTGCGACTGGATTTTTATTTTTTTCTTTTCGAACTTCCGGTTTCTCGACCCCATGATCCATCGCATTCCTAACAAGATGAACGAGTGGATCTCCTAACAACTCAAAGACCGTTCTTTCAACTTCTGTTTCATCTCCAATAAGTTCTAACTCCACTGGTTTATTAAGTGTAATGGAAACATCCCTGACGATTCTTTGAATTTTAAGAAACAAAGATTTTAAGGGTGTCATTCTAATACTGAGAGTTTTATCATAAAGTTCTCGAACAGTTTTATCGAGTTGATCAACAATGGCCGCCAATCGAGGATTGGCACCAGTTTGAATACTTTCATCATGAATTATTTGATTCTTTAAAACAACCAATTCCCCCACAGCATCTAGTACAGAGTCGACTCTTGCCGTATCTACTTTGATTGAGCTGTTCACTTGACGTTGATTGACCGCTTTGATTGAAGAGTCCTTCGCTCTGGAAGGTTTGTCCTCCGGCTTCATCAAAGATTCAGATAAATTTTTGTTGCTTGGGACCTCAGCCTCTGTTTTTTGATTTGAGTCAGCCACGTTTTTAGTTTCTAATTTTGAATCTATACTGACCTCAAAAGGATTCGCCGACATGGAATTAGATTTCATATCTGGAGTTAAATCCCCAATCAGTGAGGAATTCTCAGAATTTAACTTTTCGTCCTTTTCTGGAATTACCAAATCCATTAACGGTAATTTTGAATCTAATTCATCAGTTCTTAAAAGAGCTGCAGCTTCTTCTTTTCTCAACTGCTCTTGAATTTCATCAATGGAAAGCTCTTCTTTCTTTTCTAAAAATGGACTTTCAACAGCTCCTATTTCATTTTGATGGGTTTGCGAGTTTCCCGACCCTTTCGCTGAATAAGAATCACCGTCATTTGAAAATCCTTTGGTAACCCCAATAAGTTGAGTTGCCAAATCTGCCGTCTCCCAAGCTCCCTCATTGCCTGATTGAAGACTTAAAATTCGATTCTTCAATCGATCTCCCGACTTCAATAATAAGGAAATAATTTCTGAATTGAGAAGATCCGGCTGCGTCCTGAGAATAGCTAATAAATCTTCAACAATATGGGCAAACTTTGCAAGATCAGGAAATCCAACAGCCGCAGCCCCTCCTTTAATTGAGTGTGCCACTCGAAATATTTTAGCTAAGTCATCCTGAACGTTATCTCCGGATTCAAGTCCCAGCATACTTTCTTCATATTGCTCAAACATGAACGCCGATTCGGACAAGAACTCAACCTGTAGCTCTTTGAAAAACGAACTATCCGACTCACTCATTTAGCACTCCCTAACTTCGATAAATAAATATGTATTTTCTAAAATTTCTAATTTCACTGAACTATTCGGCATTTATGAAAAAGTTCTCTTTACCTAAAGGAGAAATTTACCAAAATTAGTCTCTGGTCGAGCGAGCCAAAACAAAAAAAGGAGCCAATGTTTATTGGGCTTTTATGTCATAAATTTGTTTGATATTGAGCTATGGGGACAGAGTTGGCTCCATTTAAACTAGACCAATCGATTAAACCGGAATGTGAGTCACCTCATTCCAACCATTTTTTGTATGAATTAAATTTGGACTCAAGATCGTGATCAAACATAACGATAAGAAGTTGCTAATTTTGCAAAAGAGCTGGTTGAGGGAGTTTAATAATGTCAGAAATCAAAAAGGCAAAAGCAGGCCAATATCTAACATTCCAACTGATGTCAGAGCAGTATGGAGTTCCAATTGCCTCTGTGAGAGAAATCAATCGTGTTGGTGAAATAACACCTGTCCCAAAAACTCCCGAGTTCGTCAAAGGAGTGATGAATTTAAGAGGAAAAATAATTCCAGTTATCAATCTGCGCGTTCGATTTGGAATGCCTTCTGTTGATTACACCAGAGATACTTGTATCATCGTGATCGATTCTGATTTTGGACAAGTAGGAATGATCGTTGACGCCGTTAGAGAGGTGGCTGACTTCTCTCAAAATCAAATTGAACCTCCGCCAATGCTTGGAAACGAAAAGACAATGGACTTCATTCGTGGAATGGGAAAATTTGAGGATCGTGTTATTATTCTAATTGATGTCGTTAGTGCCCTTTCGCAAGAGCAATTGACTCAAATGCAAGAACTCCGAGGCACATCTCATCAAAGTGCATCCTAAAGGGATGCACTTTTTGTCATTTATCTCCTTAAATTTCTGACCCTTTAGCATCAATATTTTATTAGCTTTAGTGACGGGGTCATCATGATCATGATGACATCACATCACACATGATCACATAAAACTTAAAACGGCGTTCTTAATAGAGCTCGAGTCAATTTGATGTTTTTGATAAAGCTCCTTAGCTGTATAAGAACTCTGTCCAAACTCCCCTTGAACTCCCAAACTTTTTATTTTTAAATTTGAATTTATTTTTTGAAGCTCGCTTTGAATTTTTTGAGAACTCAAAATAGCATGTGAGCACATCTGAGCAAGGCCACCGATTTTTTGATGATCTTCAACAAAAACAACTCTCCCCTGAGATCGCACTAAAGCCTGTAAAAAGACTTCTTCGTCCAAATGGTTATGAGGTCCTGGATTAATTAAAATAAAACCTTGTTTGTCCTTTTTGAGTTCCTCGCAAGCAAGCATGGCTTCATGGAGGCATGATCCCGATGCTACAATCGTGACAGGCTTCGTTCCTACATTTTCACTAACCCATTGAGCCTTTCCTAAAATATAATTGGCATCTGCTCCATATGATTGCCTAAAATTTTCTCGTCCCAAAAAGAAGACCTGGGTTTTTGGAGTTTTGCCTGTCTTGAAACTATCCGCGAACATTTGCAGAGCCTGTCCCATTAGTTTTTCTGCCTCAATGCTTGAGGTTAAGCAATAGACGTCAACATCAGGAATCGCCGATAACATTGATAAATAAGTGAGCGCTTGATGGGAAGCTCCATCCGCAGCATCTTGGAAGCCAGTGTGCGAAAATACACAAATCATCGGGGCATGAGACAAAGACGCCATCGTGATGGGCAATGCCCCTTTCGTCACTCCGAATTGGGCAAAGGTATCAACAACAGGTATAAATCCCGAACGAGAAAAACCTGCAGCTGTCGAAATCATATTACTTTCTGCAATTCCTACGTCTACAGAATGGGAAGGAAATTCTTTTCTAAATCCAGCAACCCCTGTTGATCCAGCCAGATCCGACGAAACTGAAACAACTGGCAATCCATTTTTCACTGCTGCAATCATTGCTTTAGAAAGACCTATTTGAATTTTTTCTTCGATCACTGCTGGCGCTTTGGATTGTGCTTTTTGTTGTTTTTCAATTTCGATTAATTCTTCAATCCAAGTATTGAATTCAGTCGGAAAATCACCTGCATAAATTTCTTTCAAAAAAGCGCCCAACTCCTGGGGAGATTTCAGAGGAAAACCATGTCCACCACTTGAAGATTCGGCTGTCTTTTGAGTCCCTATACCTTTGATTGTTTTTGCTCTTATGGCGACAGGAGTCTTGGGATTTTTACGAGCGCATTCGATGGCTTCTGAAATTGAATTCATACAAGCTTGCAAATCATTTCCTTTTTCAAGTGAGATGATCTTCCACCCCAAAGCAGATAAGGCCTCAAACGTCGGCGCCATTGAATAAACATCTTTATCCAATCTTCCAGACAAACCTGTATTATTATCACTTATTATCAACACAAAAGGCGCCACCTTACCGGCTTTTGCAAATCCTGGAATCGCCGCCATTGATTCTCGAGCCTCTCCCTCCATGCAGGCCCCATCAGATATCGTTGTAATTGTCACTCGATCCCAACGATTGGCAAGAGCATCTGCCATCGCCAACCCCTGACTTTGAGGAAATGCAGAACCTAAAGGCCCATTGCTCAACAAAACAGCCTCGGGAAACAAGTGAGCTTCTCCATGGCCAGTCAAGGGACTTCCCATTGCACGAAAAGTTTTTAACTGGTTAAAAGTTAAATTAGCAAAGCCATAGTTCGCTTTTAGAGCGTAAAGACCATTTTCACAATGACCAGCATCATTAACCAAATGAAAAGAGTCATACCAATTTTTATGAGCCCTCTCTGCCTCTGTAAAAACATATCCATAAAGAGCGGAGTTTATCTCGGCAAAAGCCGCAGGGCCTCCGTAATGGCTAGCAGCACCGCCGATAACAGCATTCATATCCATAAGGGCAACGAGGGCTCGAGTCGCTTTTGGATCAGTGACAGATATTTCACCCCAAGGAGAATTGACTTTTTGAGAATAGATTGGATTATTTTTTGGATTTCCTGCTAAATAATTTTTTCTATTTAGAGGTTTGAGACTTGTTGTCATTTTAAATTCTCCCCGCTTTACAAATATTTCGAAAGATTTTATCCTCTTTCAAATGAATTTGGAAGA
>JACCDM011816730.1_pt1 | contig 11218 bp, 6 predicted proteins | sample 7445851 | NCBI WGS metagenome assembly JACCDM01 (sample SAMN15323438, study PRJNA562643) | freshwater metagenome | isolation source: river surface water | place: USA:Blue River Watershed | collected 2017-08-16
TACCAACAGGAAGTTCAACCTTTTGAGCAGCATTGGGCAAGGTTGCTGACGTATTATATCGGCTTAAATCAAATTTACCGTCTCCCGGTGTGTTATGATTATTCGATCTAGCAGCTGAGGTATTATTCACTGATACATCGGTCCATTTAATTGAGAATGAACCATAATATAAGTCTGCAGGCCATGCGCCTGTATGTTCGGGATGCGCATCGGGTCTGAAGTTGCCACTATAAGGAACCGGAATTCTACCCAATAAAATTAACGCCTTCACCCCGGCCGTATCGCTTATGTATTGATTCTTTACCCAAGCTTTAATACGGGTAACGGAATCCGTTCGCAAAAAAGATTTAGTAACACATTGCCACCCCTCCCGGGTTAACTGATCCAGGTACTCACTAATTTCTTTTGATAGAGCAACACTGTAAGAAGAATCGATTGCAATCAAAACCTTGCCCAACGATCTCTGGGCAATTTCATATCCTGCCGTGATATATCCATTGCCAGCAAATCCACTATACTTATTGTGCCATTTTGCTACTCGATACTCCCGAACCATACCTTTTTTCATGGTAGTATCTAAATACGATAGTACACTTGCTCCAAAGGTATCCTTCAAGTCCCACCCAATTCCGCTAGAAGATCGTGTGTACACTTCGTATCGTTTGGCATTGGGATCACTTTTCCATTGAAGTTTAAGTCCCTTTCCCTCTTCCCAAGAGGTAAATAATTCCACCGCTACATCCCTTGTTGTCTGACTTTTAACAGAAAAACTAATTAAAAAAAACGCAAGGAATACACTTAAAAATCTCATGACTTCATTTACTTGTTGCAATTTACGCAAACCCAAATAAAAAATTCGCACTAAGTACACGAAGATTTGGTAGTTGAACGTTAATTTTGAACGCTATTGTGGAGCCAGTCAACAACCCAAATAAAATAAACGACCATAGCTTAGGTCCCATTGAAGGCTCATCAAGGGGATTGATTGTTTGGGCAGGTTTAGTTATTTTAATTCCAAGTTTATTGATTTTTGTTTTTTCGATTTCCCCCTACACCATCAAAATTGCTGGTTACGACTTGAAGAAGTTCCAATGGAGTACTGGAATTGAGAAAATTACATCGGCAGTTACAGAGGAAATTACAGAACAAGATACAGTTGCTTTTCAGCCTTTCGCCATTTCTGATTCCACCACCGCATTAACGATGGATTCCTTAATTCCAAAACCATCGTCTGCGGGTGGTTTTAAAGTTTCAACTTCATTAACCCCATTTTTCAATCCGATATTTACCGATACCACAAAACATCGTGTACTTCTAATTGGGGATTCGGAAGCCGGTGGACTTCGCTATCCGTTGAACGATTATTGCTTAGCCAATGGTCATAAATTAGTGGCCTGTGTAGAATGGTACTCCGCCACTGTGTTTAACTTTGCAAAAGCAGACACCATCGCTAAAATTATCCAACGATATAAACCCACCTACGTTTTTGTTGTAATGGGATTAAACGAACTGTTTGCAAAAGACCTAAAAGCCCGAAGCAGCGCAGCCCGATTATTAGCCAAGAAATTACGTGGAATTCCTTATACTTGGATTGGTCCGGCTAATTGGGAAGAAGATTTTGGCATCAACGATGTATTTGCTCGAGCAGCCGATACCGGCACCTATTTTTACACCAAGCAACTGGTGCTACCCCGTGCCGAAGATGGCAGGCATCCTAACAACAAAGGCTACCGGATATGGATGGATAGTCTCGCTGATTGGATAAACACTTCCGCAAAATGGAGAATCCCCCTAAAAACTCCTACCAAAAGGGCCCGACCCTTAAGAGCCGATATTATTATGATGAACGCAGCTAAATTTCGAGGGTACTAATGGAAAATAACTGGAATTGGCTTGCCGAATCTTTTACCGCAGAAAAACTGCGTATTTCCGTGATGGAAGCGCTAAGTTACTCAACCAAAGAACCTTGGTTTTTTACGGAGTTTACCTTTTTGGCAACTTTTGGTTTTTTCTTATTAGGTTATGCACTAATTTTTAAACAAGAATGGCTACGAAAAGTATATATTATCCTCTTCAGTCTATTTTTCTATTATAAAAGTAGCGGCCCATTCTTGCTATTATTTGGCTTAATGATCCTAAGCGATTATTTATTTGCCATACAAATTGAAAAAGCCCAGGGTAAAAAGAAGAAATTATTTCTGTGGCTTGCTGTGGGTTATAGTTTATCGTTTTTATTGTATTTCAAATACGTAGATTTCTTTATTGCAAACTGTAACAGCCTACTTCACACTAACTTCAGCCCTAAGAATTTATTCCTTCCCATCGGAATATCATTTTACACGTTTCAATCGATCAGTTACATTTTGGACGTCTACAGAAAAGAAATCGCAGCGACCAAAGACTTTGTTGATTATACCTTTTACATGACATTTTTTCCGCATCTTGTTGCAGGTCCTATTGTTCGTGCAAAAGACTTCCTCCCTCAAATTTTCCAACCCCAAGCAATCAATTCTGCACTTTTCAAAGACAGTATATTCCGAATAATCATTGGCCTTGTAAAAAAACTATTCATCGCCGATTACTTGGCTAAATACGCCGATTTAGTGCATCTCGCCCCATCGGCCTATTCCGGTGGAGAGAATCTCTTGGCCATGTATGCGTATACCTTTCAAATTTATTTCGATTTCTCAGGGTACTCCGATATCGCCATTGGTATTGCCTTGATGTTGGGGTATAAATTGAAAGAGAATTTCGACAATCCCTACACTGCAAGTAATATCACTATTTTCTGGAGAAAATGGCATATTTCGTTGAGCAGTTGGTTGCGAGACTACATATACATTCCATTGGGTGGAAACCGAAAAGGTGAAGTGAATATGTACGTTTTCTTGTTTATTACGATGCTGGTAGGTGGATTTTGGCACGGTGCCGATTGGCGATTTGTGTTTTGGGGATTCGCACACGGTGCGGCTTTGGCTTTTCACAAAGCATGGAGTACTTTATTAAGTACGGATGTCAAAACCAACTCCTCTGGATCCTCTGCATCCCCGTGGTTTTCATTCCCAGTTAAAATAGCCAATACATTACTAACATTTCATTTTGTTGCAATCTGTTGGATTTTCTTCAGAGCTAAAAGTTTCCAATCGGCTTACGACTCCATAAGGACTATGGTATTTAAAAGCCAGTGGGTAGATTTTCAAGGATTTTGGTTTTCAAGGCCCGAAATAATCGTCATGTTGTTAGTAGCTGCTAGTATTGTTTTCTTTCCGGTGAATCTTAAACAACGAATCTTTAGTTGGATCAAAACAATTCCTGCATGGCTTTGGATATTTATAATGCTTTTTGCCTTGCAAATTATCACCCAATTCCGAGACGATGTTGTGCAACCGTTTATCTATTTCCAATTCTAATTAAAGGAATGCGGAGATATTCAGTGTTTACATTACGTTTTAACCTACTAATTAGTGGCCTAATCTCAACGTATGCCTTATTGTTGGGGCATTCTGTGAAAGTAAAAATGCCACTAGACAGCAATACAGTTCCCACAACTTACAAAGCACACATTTATCTAACAAGTTCTGAGCTGCTACAGAACCAATTTCGTGAATTAGCAAAACTTCATCCCAACTATAGCTCCTTAGTATTACCCCCCAATAATCGAAAAACACCCCCACCTGCACCACTAAAAAAACGATTCAAAATCGTTCATATAGGAGATAGTCATATTCAAAATGACATTCTCAGCGATGCTATACGTCAGCAATTTCAGCAGCATTTTGGCAATGCCGGTTGTGGTTTTTTATTTCCTTACGGTTTAGCGAAAAGCTATGGGCCGCGCGGTATTTCAGCAAGAACTACGGGAATTTGGATTGATTACAAAACCATGACACCCTCCTTGGATAGAGGACTGGGAATTACGGGATACGGATTAACCAGCTACACTCCAAATGCCAGTATACACCTAAACTTTTCCGATAAATTTAAAGCAATTCCCTACCAACGAATTAGGGTTTGGCACAGTTTGGATAGTACATCCTTCGATATCGGCGCCAGATCCGTTGTTTTAGAATCATCAGGGGATTTAGTATCCCAAGATTTACCGTTAATCTATAGCGACGCAGTGAACAGAACTCCTGCAAGATCTTGGGGTCAATCTACATTCGCTTATTTAAACAAAGGAAGCATCCAATCATTGTCTTTCGAATTTACCCGTAATAATGCCGCCCAAACACATATTGATTTCTATGGTTTCCAATTAGAATCCGCCAATAACAGCGGAGTGGAGTATCAAAGTTATGGAGTTGTTGGGTCACAATTCACTCATTTTATACGAAACGCAGGTTACTCCCTACAACAACTTCAGTATTTACAACCCAATATTATCATCTTCAGTTTTGGTACCAATGAGGCCTACAATGGGAACCTAATTGCCGCCGAATATTATATCACCGTACATAAATTCTTAGACTCCCTTCAACTTGCATTACCTAATACGGCTATAGTTCTCGCAAACTGTCAGGACACTCGTAGCAATGGAAAAATTCCACCAAAACAAAAGGAAGTTAATTACGTCTTGCGAGAGATAGCAAATCAACGTGGTTTTGCCTATTTTGATTTAAACTCCGCCATGGGTGGTTGGAATTCTATTTATCATTGGCAACAATTGGGGTTAACATTAAAAGACCGAGTCCACTTCACGGGTGCAGGCTACGCATTACAAGGCAAAATAATAGCTTCAGCTTTATTGGAAGAATACAATCAGTCAACGCCGCTACCCATTGATATCGACGCTTTAGACAACGAAATTGATTCTTTCGCAACATTATTACGATTAAAATTCCCTATTAAAGACGGAACTTATCCTTCTGAAATCAACTCGCCGAATTGGATTGACACGAGTTCAACACCAGACAAACCCAAAACGTCCACCACCCACCAAACAAACAAACCAACACCTAAAGGTGTAAATCCAAAGCCAACGTACTATAAAGATGTAGTGCATACGGTAAAATCCGGTGAAAGTTTGTATAGAATCGCTTTACGGTATAATGTCACAGTGGATGCGATTGTAAAGAAAAACCATTTGAGAAATCCAAAGGCGATCAAACCAGGTCAAAAGCTTCTAATTCCAAGAAGATAGGGCAAAAACGCTGTATCCTTCACATAACTACTTTATTCCAATACAAAAAAAGGTCGTCTCATAATGAAACGACCTTTTTCAGGATTTGCATTTTATTGGTTACTTTGGCATGGTTATTAAATTCAAACAACCGCTGTCAACAGGAACCTTGTATTATCGAATAATCTGCAAGTTAGATCGAGTTTCGCCTTTGGAAGATTTGATTATCACATGATACAAGCCTGGAGTTAAGTGGTTTAACGATAATTCCACTCCTTTCTCACCTTTAACTTGTTGGAAATTCTGGGTGTATACAATTTTGCCTGTTGCATCAATTACATTCACCGCTAATTGTTTCTCTTCACCCACAAATCGAACCATCGCGCTACCTTGAGATGGATTAGGCATCAATACAAATTGATTTAATGCTACAGTTTTAACTGAATTAGAGGCTGCAACAGTTACGTCGAAATAAACAGTATCAGACTTACATGGAGGATTATTTGCAACCACCATTACTTTAAAAGTACCATCAGAACTAAAAGTATATATGGGTTCTTTTTGAAAACTCTCATTACCGTCAGAGTAATTCCAATAAACATCTGCTGCGTTATTGCCCGCAAATTTAAATTGAACTGTTCTGCCGCTAACTACAGTGTAACTCATGGCTGCAGCAGGCTTTAATGCAGAGGCAACGTTTACGGATTTAATGGTTTCACATCCGGCAACGTTTTTAACGCTAACCGTAAAACTGTTGATTGATCCTACTGCAGTACCCATCGTAGTTCTAGTGGTACCACCGTTAGACCAACTATACGTATAAGTAGCATTTGGGGGACCGCCTGTAACCGCTGCTGTTAATAACGTTGAATCTCCCTGGCAAACCAAGGTATCCGCAGCTGTTAACGTAACATTGGGACCTTGTTGAACTTGAACTTGCGCAAACGCTTGTCCAGTACACCCTAATGAATCCACACCCGTTACAGTATAAAAAGAAGTTGCCGTTGGCAAAGCATAAACAGTATCACCCGTTACCGTGTTCAATCCAGTTGATGGTGACCAAGTGTAGGTTTCTGCTCCGCGAACTACAATTTTCGCAGGAGTTGAACCACCAGCACAAACTACGGATGGATTAGGACTAACTGTTAATACTGGTGCAGTTCCATCCACAAAATATATTTTAATTAAATCCGATGTGTCCGATTCACCTGAATTGGAACAGTTTACAATAACTCGAATCCAACGATTCAAACCAACCGTTCTAGAAAAGTTACCGTTAGGATTTGCATTGTTGTTCCATGCTGCGTTTGTATTAAAAGTAGTTGAATCAGTAGATAATTGCCATTGAAACGAACTACCCGTTGCGGTGGTTTGACCATTTAAACGTAATTGAACATTGGCTGAATTACCGCATATCTTATACTGACTGGCAGTTATTGTACCGGGATTAGGTTTCCCTTCACAATACGTTGGGAAAGCGTCCCAAATCACACTATCTATGAAAATATTTCCAGCGTTGGCAGCACCGCGGGCTGTACCTTGAATTAGAAAATAATTGGTAGTTCCGGTATAGGACGAAGGAATAGCAAATGAATATCGATGCCAACCTTGAGCAACGGAATCTGGGTACGTGTTTTTAGCGTAACGAGCAATTCCTCCCAATCGCTTTGCACCTGTTAAATTCCGAGATGTATTAATCCAAACTGTAACGCTATCGGCAGTATTGTAAATAGTATCACGATACATATGTAAGGTCACATACGAATTTTGAGATCCTCGTTTGCTTAAATCAATTACAGGAGAACACAAAGATTGAGTAGAACCCGCTGTAATATTTCGGCAAGTAAAACGAGCCATACCGCTGCCGGCAAATGTGGTAACTACAGGCGTTGTTCCTGCCGCTGTACCTCCGGTAGTTGCATTCGTTCTTCTAGACCATGTTGCCCCGCCAAAACCTCCTCCACCTACTGTAATCCAACCCGCAGGTGGCACAGCCGTTTCAAATCCTTCTCCTGTTGTAACCTGTGCTTGGGTTTCCGACCCAAACATTCCGGTTAAGAGAATAATAAGTAGTAGTTTATTTTTCATATAGCTAAGTTTAATCTTTTTTTCCGCTGATCAATAAGAATGTACCATGAGTATCCAAGTTTCGATATCCTTGAACAGTTTCATCGAAAATGGCATGAATGGAATAGATATACATTCCCTCTGGCACTAACTCCCCCATGTAATTACCATCCCAGGCTTCATTTAATGGCCTATTTTCAAATAAACAGGTACCCCACCGATCGTAAACGCTCCAATATCCTTCTTTCACACCGCAATAAATCATTGGCTTTATTACATCATTCCGTCCTCTAGAACCATAGGGTGTAAATGCATTTGGCATGTACCAATTACAATTACACCAACCACCCACCTCCGCATACGCTCTCAGTTTATCGATGCGCTCACCACAAACATTATAAGTTCTAAGGGTAAAAGTACCAGAAGTTCCTACTGTTATTTCAGGGGTTTTAGCCCCGGTATTCCATTCGTACTTAAAATTACCAAATGGCTGCCCACCCTTAATTACGTATCTATCACCTCGGCAAAACCAAAATTGCGTGTCTACAAATACTGGAACAGGCAGTGTATCAAATTTAATCGTTACGGAATCCAATCTACTTCCACATTTATTGGATGTGTACAAGTAGTATTTGAAAGCAAACATAAAGTTCCTTTGAGCTGTAGTAAAGCCATCACTCCACAAATACGTGTTGGCTCCAGGTTGCGTTGCATCAACACTCCAATTAAATGGTCTGGCACAGAATGTAGTATCCTTCAACGGTGCCTTAGTTGGTGGCATACGCATAATAACATCGAACGTATCATACGCCACTCCACATTGATTTAATATCTCTAAAACCACCTGTTGTTGTGAGAAAAACTGTTTCGGAACCGTAGTGTCTCCGTCAGGCCAAATATATTTATTGGGCTGAACCTTGTTGAAGTTCACAGAAACTGATCCGCCCACACAAAACGCAGTATCGGGCAATTTGGTGGATACCGGAGGGATGATCAACAATAATTTTACTGTATCTACCCTAAAACCGCATGAGTTTTTAGTTTCAACCCAATAAGTCCCTTTATTGGTAAATGTTCTTGTGGATAAGGTACTGCCATTATCCCAAACATTCGTGGCATAAGGTACCGAAGCATTTATGGTGTAATTGATTGGTAATCCACAAAAAGTAGTATCCTTAATTTTGGGCTTAGATGGCGTAGATGAAGAAACTACATTGATTGTATCCTTTCGATTTCCACAAGCATTTGTAGTAGTTACAATTACACCCGTTGCCGCTGTAGTAAAGACTTTACTCGCAGTGGTACTGCCATCACTCCATGAATACGACTGACCCAGCACTTGGGTAGCATCCACGGTAACAGAAGGAGAGCTTGTGCATAAAAGGTAATCCGTCTTCAACGTCTTTATTGGCAGCGGACATGCCGATTGACATAATACCGTTCTTGCAAAAGCTACAGAAACTGTATCCATGGAAATTGAAATAAAATCTCCAGGCTGATATAATGTGTAAGTGGTTGTATCCCATGTCCAGTTGGCGTTTGTATTATTCACCGTTTGGTTCGAAATCCCACAAAGATTTTCACAGGGATTAGAAAAACTAAAATTGATATGTGGACCGGTAACCGCATCCAAACCTGTTAAGGTCAAGCCCCCTGACGCAATCTTGGACATGAACCTAGAATTAGCCATTATAGAATAATTTGCATTGTTGTAGTTAAAAAACTTAGTAGTTAACGTATTCCCGTTAGTATCCAATTGTACCAACAATGCCCGATTAGGAGCGCCCTGAGAAATACCCCCTACCCATAAACTACCTCCATCCAACAACAGGGTTTGACCTTGTTCAATATTTGCATTCGCACCCACACTCTTGCTCCACTTTCTAGTACCGTTTGCCGTAAAAGCAGTCACCAACATATTCCCCGTAAAAGCACCTCCTGTTGATCCAATGGTAAATATGGTTCCTCCTGGAGCAACTACTACATCGGCAAATGTGTTGGTCCCATTGGTAGTCCCTTTCCATACTTTTCTCACTCCACCTGCATCTTTAATGAATACTGCAAATGGAAAGGTAGAGGTTGATTGTGCTAACCCAGTAATAACCCATTCATTTCCAACTCTTGCAGCACCCAAAGCACGATGCGTGTTATTATTTAAGTCGATGTTATGATGCCATAACGTATTACCGGAAGAATCCAATAAAGCGGCAATCAAATTCCGCTTGCCGGTAATCTGCACACCCTCACCCACAACCAAAAAACGATTTCCGTTTAAAACAAAAACGTTATTGATAAGATCTTCTGCAGCCGATCTGCCCGACGAAGGCGTTCTTCTTGTCCATTTCAAAACACCATTATTACCAAAATAATGAACCGTACCTAAATCAGCATTTACTGACGGTGTATGTGAACTTCCAACAACAACAGCCCCACCATTGGGAGTAGTCGCTACATTATACACCCTATCCCTGTAAGCTGTACCTGTCTTATCTCCAAATCGTAAAAAACTCAACAACTTCCCAGTGTCATTGGTGCGCATTGCGTAAGCATCAATATGTCCACCCGAAGCATTTCCATAGCCCACATACCAATGAATTTTACCAATTACAGACGTTGCCACGGGGGTTATCGTACTGAAATTTCGTGTACCGCCAGATGGAACAACCTCAGCTGCTGAGATATACATCTTCTTCATAAATGTATTACAAACCGATTGCCCGTAAACTTGAGCTACAAATACTAAGAAAAATAATAATGTACCTACTGGCCGATTACGCATTATTTTAAACATCCTATACTATTTAGTTACCATTAGACGACAAAAAATCCTCCGCCGTTTAATCAATTTTACAAATCTATGTTTTTTACTGTCATGCCAATACATGCAACCTACTAACTCTTAATATATAATGTACTTTTTGTCGATTTGACATTTACATGACATTTCGTTAATGCTTAAAATTGATATGTATTTGTAATTCTCATCCAATTTTTTGTTCGGAATATTTTCTGCTTTCGTGGAGCACAATAAAAGAAAAATGACTTCTATCAAGCTAAAATAAATTTTAATAATGGCAGTTAGACAATGTTTTGCAGTTTTTGCAAATCCCCACCCATTCGGCGTACTTAGATTGGAAGGTTTAAAAAAATTGCCGACCTTTACACACGAATCATTGTGAAGAAATCTATCATATTTTCAGCGCCATCAGGTTCCGGCAAAACAACAGTAGTAAAACACCTACTTCAGGTAATGGGCGATAAATTAGCCTTTTCCGTATCCGCAACTACCCGAAAACCCAGGGAAGGCGAAGTGGATGGAAGAGAATATCATTTTCTAGAGTCTAGCTTATTTAATAAACACATACAGAATAACGAATTCTTAGAATACGAGGAAGTATATGCTGGGATTTTGTATGGAACATTATGGACCGAAGTACATAAAATCTGGGATTTGAATAAAGCAGTGATATTTGATGTAGATGTAAAAGGTGGCTTAAACCTGAAAAGACAATTTGGCGATCAAGCATTAGCCGTATTTCTACGACCTCCCTCCGTAGAAATTTTAATGGACAGACTTACCAAACGAAGCACCGAAGTTGAGCACCAACTTAAAGAGCGGATTGCAAAGGCGAATTTTGAATTAAGTTTCGAAAAACAATATGACGTAGTAGTGGTAAATGACGATTTAGCCACAACATTAAAAGAATGCGAATCCATTGTAGAAAATTTCCTTAACCAGTAGAATGCGTATTGGTTTATACTTTGGTTCGTTTAATCCAATTCATCTTGGACATTTGGATGTGGCAACGTATATGCTAAGTCATATTCCAGTAGATCAAGTTTGGTTTGTACCCTCACCGCTCAACCCCCATAAAAAACAAGAAACCCTTATACCTGCTGAAATCCGATTACAGTGGGTAAAACTGGCAATTGAAAACAAAGAGCAATTGTCCGTCACCGATGTAGAGTTTTCTTTAGGTACTCCCAGCTATACCCACAGAACATTGGTGAAGTTAATGGAGGATTATCCCA
>JACCDM011956196.1_pt1 | contig 11217 bp, 10 predicted proteins | sample 7445851 | NCBI WGS metagenome assembly JACCDM01 (sample SAMN15323438, study PRJNA562643) | freshwater metagenome | isolation source: river surface water | place: USA:Blue River Watershed | collected 2017-08-16
AGATCGGGGCCATCATGTCTGACCCGCGTGCCGGCCAGCCACTGTTTCTCAACACGTTGGCTGAAGAACTTCGGATCTTCGGTTCGTTCGAGGGCTTGGAAGGGCACATCAAAAAATTGCTGTCCGGCAATGAGATTGATGATCTCTTCGAACAGGTGCTGTTCAGATTGGAAACCCATCACGGACGTGAGGGCGTCGAAGCTGTGCTATCGGCCATTTGTTTGAGCCGCAGTGGCTTGCCGGAAGATGAGTTGCTGGAGATTTCGGGCCTCAAATACCAAGCTCGCTGGGCCCCGATCCGGCTGGCTCTGGCTGACGCCTTGAACAATTCCATGGGGCGCGTGCGCTGTGCGCAAGGATATCTGAGTAAAGCGATCCGAGATCGGTATTTCCCTGAGCAAGGGGCTGAACATCAAAAGCGACTTGCGCTAGCCCGCTGGTTTGAAAAGCGCCCTTTGGATAGGCGCCGCGCTTGGGAACAGCCCTTTCAGCTTTGGAAGGCACAGGCGTATCCAGAGCTTTTAGCCCTTTTGAGCAATAGTAATGTCTTTGAATTGATCGATCGCCAAGGCGGCAGCCAGGAATTGCATCGATATTGGATTGAAATCGAAGCGGCGTTGGGGCTGACGGCTCAGGAGCACTATCGGGACTGCTGGACGCAGTGGCAAGTAGAGTTAGTTGTAGAAGCTCGAATCGACTTGGCCAAGCGATTGCAGCGCCTGCTGCGCTTCAGCGGCGTAGCGGGCGAGTTTCGGGAGCAACTCGCCGAAGAGACCTTACAAGCATGTGCGTCCTTGTATGGTCTAACAGACCAGCGCTATTTGACGCAACTTGGGCAAACTGCTCTGACCATAATGCAGGCCCATAATCAACTTGATCGTGCACGTAGGCTTGCCGAGAACGCTTGCATTGGCATCGAGCAAATCAGCGGCCCAAACACGCCCACCCTGGCTGAACCGCTACTCATCGTTGCACTTGTTTGTCTGCGCCAGCGAGACACGCTTCGAGGCCAGGAAGCAGTACGCAGGGCCCTCGACTTGAAGGTGTCGGCAGAAGGTGCTGATGACCCGTCTCTTTTGCCGTATCTGAACTGCCTGACTGACTTGTTGTTACTAAGGGGAGGGCGGATACGCCGCGATGAGAAAAATCGAAGGCTTTCCGGGCAATCGCTGTTGGAGGGTATCAAGCTGCAGAGTCAATGCCTTGGCATTCTTAAGAAGACGCTTAGTCTAGGCCATCTTAGTACTGCCAATACTTTGATCCGTTCGGGGCGCGTGTTCGCACGCTGTGATGAGATCAAACTGGCCGAACGTGCGTACACGAAAGCTTTTGAAACTCGCACTCAGTTATTGGGAAGTCGCCATCCACTGACCCTATCGGCTCGAAGGTTGCTTGAGGGAGTGTCCTCCCCGAAGGACCCATGAGGACACATAAGAGCCCATCTAATACCCTCATCATTTCAGTCACCGCGCTACATTAATCATCCGATAAATGTTTAACAAATCCGCGAATGTTATTTTTGTCCCAAATAAAGCCGACTGAGGGCCCAATCGAATTGGGGGCCTCATTCGTGGATGCCGGGATTTTGAGTGCTGCTAATGACACACTGCTAGTTGCGAATTATGAATTTGTTTAAATTACAAAGATTTGCAAAAGAATAAAAGCCGAAGTATAAGGAAATTTCTTTCAAGCACGTTTCGCGACTTTGGTCAAGAGAGGGACTTGCTGGTTCGTAAGATGTTTCCTGCTTTGCGAGCGCGGCTGACTAACAAAGGTAGAGGGCTGCTAGCCTCATTTGATTGTTTGACGATTTCAAGCTTTCGCTCAGGAGTCCAGCGCCTGCGGCACTGAACACCGGCGACCAATTCACCCAGTTAGGTCGTATTGATGAAATAGTCACAGTTATATCCATAGTTGTTAGTTTAAGGAATATCGATGGGGCTGTAATTCAGGGGGGGCTGACTCATGAGTTAACTCAGAATACTTCAATTACTTACTTGTAGTTCAAATTTCAAGCTGTATACCAAGTAGTTCAAAGTTGGAAGCTATTAAACAGGTAAGCTTACTCGTTTATTTGGAATCTTAAATTTTTAAAATTGACTTTTCGAAGACTTGATGCTTGAATTGATTTTCGTAGTAAACATCAAATATTTCTATGGATAAATTTTTCAAAATACTTCTGCTTCCAATAGTTCTATTCTTTTCTTTTATTTCAAATTATTTACCTGAATTCAGTTCGAAGGGAGTACCTTGCATCTTCAACACTTTATTCGATTTTGAATGCTGGGGCTGTGGAATAACAAGAGCAATCATTGCATTACTGCATGGCGATTTAGATAAGTCTTTCAGATTTCATCGACTTAGCGTTTTCGTTTTTTGTGTAATCGCATTCATATCGATTAAAGAAATTTTTTCAATAGGAAAGATAAGGAAAACATATGCCGAGTGAATTTACGCCTGTTGAGCAAATGATTTTGATAAAGGATCTATCAGATACTCAAAAGATGCTTTTTTCGTCACAGTACGACACTTCAAAAAAAGATCCAGGCATGATCTTAGTGTTGTCTGTTCTCTTTGGAGTTTCTGGGATTGATAGATTTATGTTGGGGGATATGGGTATGGGTGTTCTCAAACTACTAACGTTTGGTGGTTGTGGCATTTTGGCAATCATTGATTGGTTTACTGCTAAAGGACGTACACATGAATTCAATAGAAGAAAAGCGAATGAAATTTTTAATGCAATCAAGATGACCTCATAAAATGAAAAAATTCTAATACACCGAAAAACATCGATATATGCAAATTATTAAAAATATCATCTCACTTTTGGGTGGTCGCGAGTCCAAAGTAGAGCAGGAATTTGAAGATGTCTCCCCTGAGTTTGATTGCACAAATTTATTAGTTTCAAATGCTAATTTTGATTGGACTGAATTTTTCGAGCCAGAAATATTTCATGTTTGGGTAGAGGAACTAAAAAATGCGCTGAAACGAAAAGAGCCAGATTTGTGGTCGCTTACTGGCAAGGCAATACTCATCCAGGCCACTAATGAAAGTGAAGTATGTAATCTATTGCAAAAAATTGCAGTTGAAGCACAAATGAAATTCGCCTATGTTCCTGGTAGGCAGGTGATGTCGCTGTTGCCAAACATACGTCAAAAATTCAAACAAATTAGTCCAGCAATTGTTATGTTGGAATCGGGATCATGGATCAAGGACGATGATGCTGAATTTGGAATGCCGCCTTTATCTCAAGATGACTCTAGAGGCATTGGTCTTCTTGCGAAAGACCTTAAGAATTTTGATTGTGAATGGCCCATTGTCTTTGTGACCTGCGTTAAATCCTATGAAGAAGTCTCGAAAAAATTATTAAAAGTCGACGCATTTGACAGAATATTTGCGGTTGAAAAACCATCGGCAGAATTCATAGGGAAGCGCTTTATAAAGTTGTTCGATAAAATTTCTTTAGATGATTCCCTCACATGTGCTGAAAAAAAAATTGGCCTACTTTTGCAGTCCGAATATGAGAGCCAAAGTGAGCAAGAGCTTTTAGCCTTAAGATTAAAAAGACTGGCAAAACATGAGTCAAGACCAATCAATTTTAATGATTTAACTAATTTTGCTTTGCGGGGTCTACAAGAACAGAATAGACTTAAACCTATAAAAGTTGACAGTGAAACTAGACGAAAAACTGCATACCACGAGGCTGGACATGCCTGCATTTCCGTAATTACTTCAAATGGTGAGAATATTCCAGACTATGCTTCTATTGTTCCTTCAAAAAATTTCGAAGGAGTTATCTTCGAGTCACTTTCGTTTTACGATAACTTGGATGAAGTAACGTTCAAGTTTCTTTTGCTCAAAACTAGAATTGCTCTTGCAGGTAGAGCCGCTGAGGAGCTTTTCTTTGGTGGACTGAACATTAGCTCTGGCGCTAATTCTGATCTTTCGTCTGCGACTCGATTGTGTTTTAGGCTTTTTGCTTATTCTGGATTTCATCCAAAGATGGATGGACAAACAATTTCCGCATCCAATTTAGCGGTTTTGAATTTGGGTGATGTCGATCCAGTGCAATACGAGCGCGTTAGTAAAGATGTCAGGAATTTTTTAGAGGAGCAGTATCTTTTCGTAATGAACACATTAGAAGAAAATAGGGCCTTCGTGGAGGCGGTTGCTCAGCGATTATTGTGGGACCCTGTGGTAGATCAGCAAGAAATGAAAATGTTATCTGAGCAACATGGCATCTTGATACCATCTAACTAATCAAAATAACTTGGCTGAACTAAGGGGGGTTTTTGATAAAGCACAATATAAACTACGCAGGGATCTATGCAAGTAATTTGCGATCAGCTGTTTCTGTAGGTATTTCATTTATAGGTTGGTTTTTTTTCGTTTTTATTCTTGTATTATTTTTTCAGCCTCCGGTTACAAACTCCGCTTTGCAGCCTGTTGAGTCAGATGTTTGTTGGGCTCAAACGAATACTTCAAAAACAATTGATTCAGAGCGAATCACTGTTAGTTACTTTTCTTCTGCTGCTTATTTGGCAACCCAGATGATGTTTGCCAACGGAGATGTAAAGGCAACCTGCCATCCTGTATTGCAAGTTCTAAGATTATTCGTGTCATGGACTTTGCCTATTTTTGGACTTTTCGCTTTGATGAGTTCCATTCGAATTAGGCTCTGGCTTTGGATTCGAAAAATCTCAGGTTTTTTGTTTCCGTCTTCAGAATTGATATTGATCATTGGACTTGGAACCAAAGGCTTTGAAGTACTTCAATCAGAAATTTTACGCAATAAGAAAAAGTCTACATTCTTTGCTGTTCTAGACATTAATCAACAGAGTACTGCATTAGTTAATGCCAAAAATTTAGGCGCACTTGTATGGATTGGGGATGGTTTAAGTTCATATGATTTATCTGTTATTTGTTGGAAGAGACCAACAAAAATATGGATCATGACTTCAGATAGCACCGTCAACTTAAAAATCTTGGACCAAATAAGTTCATGTTTTAAAAATGATAAGACTTCATGCCGTTTAGACGTATTCGCTCACATAAGTGAACCTGAATTGCTTCGCGAAGCAAGTTCAATTGGTTCACTCAATCAAGACAGAGATAACTTTTGGACTCATCTCATAAATATGGAGGAGTCAGCTGCTGCGTGGTTGATCAGGATACACCCTTTGAAAGTGGTGGATAAAAAAATTCCTAGAGTGCTCATCATTGGACTTGGAATGTCTGGCAGAGCTATTTTGAAAGAAGTGTTGTTGATGAGCCATTTCCCTGAATCTAATAAATCAATCGGGCTTTATTCAATTGATGAACTTGAAAAATTTCCATCATCTCAATTGGCTGAGTTAAAGCTTCCGGAAGTTATATTGATAGATTTAGATGCTTCTTTTAAAGAAAAAATCTTCAAAGAGATGCCGTATTTAAAAAACAAAATTGAAGGTGTTACTCCATATGCGGGAGTGAAATTTCGAGAATTAGACGCAAGCAATTTATCTTTTCAAGATTTCTTAACTATCCGTGAAGACTGCGACTTTTCGCATATCTTTATTTCGATTGGCAATGAAATCAAAAATATCACGCTTGCAGAAAAAATATTTGCATGGGAAAAAATTCTGGCTCCTGCGAGGATGCCTCGAATCGTGCCAATAATTTATGACAAGTCCACTTTTGATTGGAGCTCTTTGATTAGTTCAGATAATGAAGAGGAAGGTGGGGTAAAACCTTACTATTTTTTTGATACCTATTCTGCGCGGGCATTGAAGTGGTTTGAGTCGCTTCGTATCATGGGTAAAGCAATCAATGAAGCTTATTCAAATTCAAAGACATGGACTGAGATCGGTGAGACTGATAGAAGATCTTCTGTGGCTCATGCGCGCTACATTTTTAATAGATGGGGAAGCAATACCTTTGATGAATCTAAATTTTCATGGCAAGCGACTCCCTTGAGTGGTACTGAAGAATTTGAGATTGAGTCAGAAGTTGAGCACAGAAGGTGGAATGCTTTCATGCTCTCTGAAAATTTTGTCCCTCTTCCACATGGGATGGATTATGGAAGACTAGATACTGAAGTGAGCGTACGAAGTGGATCGCTTACCAAATTGCGGAAAATTGCGAAGATCAACAAAAATATTATTGATTACCAGTCATTAACAGAGAATATGAAAAAAATAGACCGTAATTTAGTTGCTGAACATGACTCAATCAAACGGAAGGGCGTGCCAACTGATTGAGAATTTCAAAGTGACCCGTTTAATTCTTGAACTTTTTTGAGCATGATAAGTTCGTAATTTGACTTCACGAGGCGATCCAGAATTCCTCGAAATGATTTTGCCTGATCTTCAATTCTGCATAGTGTTGTCCAACTTGCTTGCATGCTGACATTGAATGCAAATCATCTAATTGAAAACTGATCCGTTCGTCGAAAGTAAAGCCTTGTTCTTTAAGTGCTTTTTTATCTAGGTTTGCGTTATAGCGTATATAGCTAAATAACGATTGGTTGCCAATAGGCTGCTGGTTAATTCTGTCTCCTACTTCCGAATCAATTTCATCACCAGCTAAAACTTTGCCAAAACTGCGGCAAAGCAAGTCTTGTTCTGCAGATGATGTAGACATCAGCGAATGAATTGCGTTCTTTGCAGAACTTCCCATGTGCAATGAACTCGGATTCTTATGAATAAGCCCTGTCCCAATTGAAACAAGCAACAGCTTATCTGCTCCTGTTTTCCAATTTAATTTGTACTCCGGTAGGGTCGACATTTGAAATAATTTAAAGGCTGGATTGTTATAAGGAGTAATGCCGCCATCAAGAAAACGATATGATTTAGAACCAATGCTGATAACTTCTGGTTCAAAAAATAATGGCGCTGCAGCACTTGCTCGGACCAGTTGCCAAAGCTTAAAGTTTAAGTTTGATTCCAAGGGTTCTTTATTGAATTTTGCGCTGGGGTTGCTGCTTATTGGCCAAGGAGAAGTGGTGTCTGCGTTATGCATGACAAGCATCAGAAGAGTTTCCAATTTCTCGGAACCAAGATTTGTATCACTTCCAAATACATCCTTTAGCTTGTTTTCTAATCCCTCAGATTTGTAAAGTGACAGAAGTGGTGACTTGCCGAATATGCTTCGTCTATTGAACATTTCCTTAGCACTTTGAAAGTACATTTCTTCGATTTCATCTACGGATTTACCAACTGCTATTGATGCAGCAATAATTCCCCCAGTGCTTGTTCCAGCAACATAATCAAAGCATTGACTGAGTTTTAATTTTTCATTCTTAGATATTTTTTGGGCGAGAGATTCAATTTTTTTGAGAAATTGAAGAGCAATGATTCCGCGAATCCCTCCGCCATCTATTGCCAACATTGTTTTCTTATTTTCAGTTCGCAATGTGTTTGTTTTCTTTTGCGACATTTTTTGCCTTTAAGGTTCTTTATTACTGTAGCCCTTTTCTCTTTCAAGAATTTCGAAGTTGCATCTTTTGATTTGAAAAGTTATAAAGAGTTTTTTTGGATAAGGTTCAAATTTTTATGAAAAAAGTTTTGCAAATATTGTCTCTTTGTGTTCTTATTTTTTTATCGGCATGTTCATCTGAGCCATCAAAAGATGAGGTGTCAAAAGCGGTTCGAGAATTTTTTGCTGCTGAAGTCAATGATGCATTGAAAAGCAAGTTTCTTGGAGTCGACCTTATCTCGGCAATCGGTTTTGAGTCTTTTTCTGTTGACCAAGTTGAAAAGGTTGCGTGCATTCCAGAGGGAAAAAATGCTGCGCAATGTGAAGTAGTTGTTCAAATTTCTTTGAAAACTAAGGAGGATAGCCTTCTAAAATTATTTGCAGGCGATAGTCAGAAGAAAAGTGTCCAAAAATTTAGATTTGTGAAAATTTCAAACGGTTGGGTGGTTGCAAATTGAGCTTAATTTTAATGAGTACTTTTAAATTAATTTTGAATGAAGTCGAAATTGCCAATTGTTGAGCTAATTTAGTACGATTTTTTAATCTACTGATTGCAATTTTCTTTGTCAATTTTTTTTCTGTAGTAATTCAGTATAAATTTTGTTACCCTTGATACAAATATAACAATTTACATAAGGACTTCGAAATGTTCGATTTCTCAACTCCTATTTCTTTTTTATGGCTCGCTTTGTGCGTAGTTGGTGGACTGCTTGTTCTGTGGGTGATCCTATTTCTAGTTTCTATCACTTTGCCGTTGCTTTACGGATATCAGGGCTACATCAGAAAAGTAAGGCTACAACTTTTTTTGGGTTTGTATATGGGGCGTAACAGCTTGCAACCAACCGTGGGCGGCGATTACGTCGGGCTAAATCGAATAGCCTCCGCGTTGAGGATGGCTGTTCCAAATATTGACCGCGATACATTTGATAAGTATGTTCTCTTTTTGACAAAGGCAGGCGATTTACATCAGCAACCTCCTAAGTGGTATTGGCAACTTTTCTTGATTGGGTTGTCAATCTTTGAAATGTTCGCTTATTCATTAGCAATTGCGCCAGCACTAGGTGACGTTAATGTTTTCCAACAATATTTAGTAGGTTCAACGATTGCAATTACGCTTGGAATCATGTTTTACATTTTGATGCATGCTGGAGGGGTGAGTTGGTATCGCAAAGAACAACTGGATGCTGTCTTTGAAGACTACAAGGAAGATACAAATGAGAGAAAAGGTCCTTTCCCTGGCAAACCTGACATTTTGCCTTCCCTTAATCAAAGAGCAGACGATAAAGATCCTCAATGGAAGCAAACAGTAAGACGGATAACTCAATCCAAAGGTAAATTTTATTACTGGGCAGTTGCAGCCTTAGTTTGCTTTGCCGCAATTTCCATGTCAGTTCGATTCAGTAACGTCTTAATTAAAGAGAGGGAGGCTGCAGCTTCGACTCAAGTAAGTGCAAGCTCATTCATGAGCAAAGAAACTGCGGATACACAAAGCGCGGATGCTAAAACTGAGACTCAAAAACCTGTTGCTGTACTCTGGGAGCATTGGATCTTTTTTATCGCCATCACCTTTGTTTTTGTTGTTACACAAGGCGTTTCGATTTTGCTTGGATACGAGTCTGCTTACGCTTCTAAAAACTCAAATGAGCCGTCGCGGTTGATTGCACATAATTATGACTGGCAGTCTTACATTGAATACAAAAAGAAATTTCTGCACCAAGCCGATGCATTGTTGCAGGACTGGATTGTTAAGTCAGGTGTAGGTATCGGTTCAAAACACAAAATCACCATGGTGGCCTTTTATCCAGACCTAGGACACGGACTGGAGCCTACTCAATTGATCACATACAGTGAAAACAAGTCGGAGACTACATCTGGTTCTGAGAGCTAAGCTTAATTGCTTGATTCCTAAATTGTATTGAAGATTATGAAAATTCTTAAAAACGCAATAACGGTAGTGATCATCAGCTTTAGCAGCATTATTTATGCTCAAACTATAGAAATTCCAAGCTGCTATGAGCATGAAAGCATTAAGTTTCCTCCTCAAAATGAAGAGGAGCGTGGCGCACTCGAGTTGAAAAAGAGCAATCGTGCTGTTATCGTGCTTGTTGATGAGACTGCGGTGTTGCCACAAAAAATTCAAGATCAGGCGATCAAATTAAACGAAAACTTCTTTAAGAAACTTTCCTCAACCCCTGATCGTCCTGGACTGTTCTATCAATCAATTAAATTTTCCACTTTTTCAGATGGAAAGTTTTCATCTACGATGGTTAAAGGCGTACTTGAAGGTGGTGCAAGTTTGACTGAAAAGGCTAACGCGTTGGCTGGCTCTAAGCGGACAAAATTATCTACTAGTATAAAAAATTTGAATGTTTGCCTTATTCAGCAAGTGCAATTAGCGTCAAAAAAATCTAGTGAATCGATTGCAAACACAATGAAGCAAGGATCTTCTGAAATTCCCAAGTCGGATATCCTGACTGCGATCAAAGAAGTTGGAACTGTTTTTAGAAGTAGACCGGAAGAAGAAAAGGTACTTCTAATTATCTCCGACATGATGGAACACAGTACTTACACATCTTTTTATGAAAAGGGTGGAGATCTTAAGCAAATTGATCCGGTTTTAGAGCTTTCGGAATTGCAAAAGCAAAAATATTCGGCTGATCTTAAAGACGTGAAGGTTTGGGTTTTGGGCGGTGGATACTTTGCGAAGCCTGGCACAAAAGAACAGCCTAGAAGCAGGGATCCTAAGAAGATTGAATTATTAGAATCTTTTTGGGCTAAGGTTTTTCAGCAGTCAAAAGCTGAGTTGAAAGAGTTTGGGAAGCCAGAATTATTGGGATCGATGCCGCAATGAACTCTTTGGTTAAATCTTTTTCATGAAATTTAACAATCTAACACTTGTCCTCGTCATCATATGTGCATTTTCCACTCCTTTGGCGATTGCTCAAACTGATGCAGGTAACCGCGTTGGCTCTGCGTCAGGTATTTTCCAAGCCTTGAAAGTGGGACAAAAGGTATCTCTTAAAGAGAGTTTTGGGCAATACGAGATTGGTCTTCTGAATAATGGAGAATTTGGATCTCACACTATTGTTGAGATCAATTCTTCTCATCTTGTTTTGATAGATATTGGTCAGATAACACGATCGTGGATTCCTGTGAGTGCGGTAAAGGTTGTTGCTTGGACCAAAGTACCTGGTGTTTTGCCGAATAAGCCATGACTTCAATCTCTACTGTTGTGGGTGTAACTGGGCACATTCATTTCAATGAGTCTGGAACGCAAGAGTTTAGGTTTGCGGTAAATAAACTTTTGACTGAGTTAGAAAAAAAATTTCCAAAAAATCGTCCCTCTCTGGCTTGTGGGTTCGCTGCTGGTGCAGACTTAGAGGTTGCATCTATAGCATTTTCAAGACATTGGCCCTTAATTGCAGTTTTGGCTGGGCCACGAGTTGAAGTAGAGTTTGAGTACGTAGATGGGAAAACGAAAGCTCTTTTTTCTGACTTGTTATCTTCGGCATCTGAAATTATTGTTGCGGCCCCCTCGGGAACGACCAGTCCAGAAAAGTACTGTATGGTAGGGGCTAAGATCATCGAGTTATCAGAAGATCTAATTGCAATTTGGGATGGAGACACTTCAACACCCAAGCTCGGGGGTACTGCATGGGTGGTTGATAAGTTTCTGAGTACAAAAACTCAAAGCAGCTCTGGTTTTCACTCTATTGTTGTGACGCGATAAATAAATGCTAAGCATATGCGCTGGTTAAAATC
>JACCDM010188591.1_pt1 | contig 11214 bp, 14 predicted proteins | sample 7445851 | NCBI WGS metagenome assembly JACCDM01 (sample SAMN15323438, study PRJNA562643) | freshwater metagenome | isolation source: river surface water | place: USA:Blue River Watershed | collected 2017-08-16
CTACGATTCTTGGAAAAAGCAGGAGTGAAAGTCGAGCAAATCTAAATAGGCTTATGCAAGTAAAAGTCTACAACTGTCCTGACAAATACTTTAAGCCTTACATTGTACGGGCAACCGAATTTTTCGCCAAAGAATTGATAACAAATTCCAGAGTGAGAAACAATTGTACCACGGTGGTTCGTTTTGATGCTAAGTTGGAAAATTATGGATCATGTGGTGCGGAAGGTTACAATACAAGAAATCAACCTCGACAGTTTCTAATTGAGGTTCATCCTGGTCTAGGCGCATCTACCATACTCTCCACACTTGCACATGAAATGGTGCATGTCAAACAACTAATCTGTGGTGAAACGAATGATGACCTGTCCATGTGGAGAGGTAAACGCATAGATTCTGACAAGGTAGATTACTGGGAACATCCATGGGAAATAGATGCTCATGGTCGTGAAGCAGGTCTTTTGACCAAGTTTGCTGTACAAGAATGTCTGTGGGAAGTCTTCCACGGATTCAAAAATCCAAATTTACCCGTGGTTTCCGAACCAATTAGGTGGAAATAATTAAAAAATATTTTCAAAAACCGCTTGCCAAGGCTCCAAGTTTACTATATAATACAAACATATTTAATTTTTAGAAAGAAAAAAGTGTCTCTCATATCCCATAAACCCTTTACATTGCAGCCAGAGTATCGCACAATTAACAGTGCGGATAATGGCTCATGGTCGCTCGGGTTTTGTGTGAAGATAGAGAACTGAAAACAGAAGTTCTAAAAAGACTCCAAACACAAGACCCTAGTAAGAGAAATCTACTAGGGTTTTTTGTTTGTTGTTTCAAAACAACAGTGTAGTTGCCAGATTCTTTGATTCTGTTACAATACACATCTTGTTCTTTAAAAATTTGTAGAGTTAATAATTGTTCCTCCATGGTGTAGTGATAGCACAACAGGCTTTGAACTTGTTAGTCTTGGTTTGATTCCAAGTGGGGGTGCCATATAAAAATACATTTGTTGCCGAATTTGGGTGGCATTAAAGAATCGCAGTAGTCAATCTGTATTCGCAAGTGTGTTTCTATATGGAAAGTAATGCAGCTGGGATGGTCCGGCGACTAGCCTTGAAAACTAGGTTCTCAGAAATGGGATGGGGTTCGACTCCTCTGCTTTCCGCCAAATTTGTTATTCCTTATAAATAACAGTTGAGTCAACTGCTAAAGGAATAAAAATGAATGTAAATGAAAAAGGTGTTAAAGGTTTATTGAAAGTTATGGACGATTTACAGGATAAAGGTTATTATACTTTTCCTGCTTTTGATGACCATTCTCCGGTAGATTTAATTGCATTGTCTCCTGATGGTAAAACATACAGGTTACAAGTCAAATATAGAACCAAAGACGCTAGAAAAAAATCTGAAAAATATTGTGTTTATGCTTCAAGTGTTGTTTCGGGTAAAAGAATACCTATTGATAGAAACATGATTGATGGTTGGGCCGTATATTTGTCAGACAGTAACACAATAAAATACATTCAAGTGAAATTGTTTGATGGACAAAATTCATTGACAATTGATCCGAAGAAAAATTATGGAGAGTTGGCCGAGTGGTAAGGCAGCGGGTTGCTAACCCGTCATTCAGAAATGGGTGCATCGGTTCGAGTCCGATACTCTCCGCCAAATGCCAGCGAGACTTGGTAGTCAGAGAGGTCTTATACACCTTTTAGCGCCAGATTAGCGTTCTTGAGTGAGTTCGATTCTCACCGCTGGTACCAAACAATGTAGGTGGAGCCAGTTGGACAGGCACTGGATTGCAAACCCATGGAAACAGGTTCGATTCCTGTCACCTACTCCAAGTTGTGTTGTAATTTTGCAACACGATGGTTGACAAAAGATGTGGTTGTGATACAATACACACTTGTTCTTTAAAAATTTGTAGAGTTAATAAATGCACGATTCGTCTATCGGTTAGGACGCTGCCCTTTCAAGGCGGAAAGACGAGTTCGATTCTCGTATCGTGTACCATTTGTTTTGCTGATGTAAGCTCAGAAGCATGTACAAGCCTTATGTAACTATGTTAAGAAACGGTAATGCGGCCGCTACTCCGGTGAAACATAGCAAATAGTGCGTCAGTAAAACAAATGGTAAATGGGTTCATAACTTAACGGCTAAAGTAACTGGCTTTTAACCAGTAAATCAGAGTTCGATTCTCTGTGGACCTACCAAACAATTATGGAGATGTAGGAAAATTGGTAACCCCAGTGGACTGTAAATCCGCCGCCTCTGGCACTGTGTGTTCGACTCACACCGTCTCCACCAATTATGCCCCGTTAATATAACGGCTATTATATCCGACTGTCCATCGGAAGACAGGGGTTCGATTCCCCTACGGGGCGCCAAGGCAAATAGTAATCTTGTTTTGATGCATGGTTACTCAACGGTTGTTAGTGACGATGGGTGATATCGGAACTTTCAAGATTTTATTCCCTAGTAGCACAGCGGTAGTTGCGCCTGACTGTTAATCAGGATGTCGTATGTTCGATCCATACCTAGGGAGCCAATTTTAGTTTTGTCGCTAAGTCAAAACGCCATTTTTTTATAAATAATTCAAAGGAGAATTTTATGAAAAAATGTAAACATTGTGATGAATCACATAATATGTCCGGTAACATTTGTCGTGTTTGTAAAGATGGTTTGTATCGTTACAATATGAATCGTTTAGATATGTTAAGGTTGTTTGAATCACAAGATAAAAAATGTTTTTTATGCGATAAAGAATTAGAAATGTTTTCTGGTCACAATGGTGGTATGATAGACCATGACCATGAGACAAATCAAGTTAGGTCGGTACTTTGTAACCGTTGTAACACAGTTGTTGGTGGTTTTGAATCACACATAAACAAAGAAAAATTATTAAAATATCTCCGTATTGCATAACCTGGTAGTGTTCATGGTTTGGGACCATGCGGTGGGGGTTCAAATCCCTCTACGGAGACCATATCTCGCCTTGACTGATGGCGTACAATGAGACAAGTAATCAGTTATTTGGGCTGTTAGTGATAATGGGAGCACGGGGGCTTTGCAAGCCTTAGGTGGGAGTTCGATCCTCCCACGGTCCACCAAATTTCGGTTCAGTAGCATAGTGGCAGTGCAGCATCTTCATACGGTGCCTTGTGTGAGTTCGATTCTCACCTGAACCACCAACATGGGCGATTCGTATAGTGAATAATACACGAGGCTACGAACCTTGAAACGGGAGTTTGATTCTCTCATTGCCCTCCAGAACGTGTGGTCTCGTCAACCACTACTGTGACCCGCAGGATGAGAAGTGTAATGATATACACGGGTGGTAGTCTTTAAACCGAAAGGCCGCTAGCAATGCGATAACGGTCCTGGTCGGGAAGCGGGTGGAGGCTTCTGTGATGGTTAAGTAATCCGATGATGTGTATGGGTCATGCCTGTATGTGTCAAATGACGATGAAAGACTTGAGGAGTATAATTACCGCCGCAGGATGTCAGAGCATTTTACCTCGTTAGCTCAATGGCAGAGCACCCGGCTGATAACCGGTAGACACAAGTTCGATTCTTGTACAAGGTACCAAGTTTATTTCCCGCAAGTGTTCCGGTAGCACAAGAGTCTCCAAAACTTTTGGACGGGGTTCGATTCCCTGGCGGGGAGCCATTTATAGAAAGGTGATTGATATGAGAAATTTCGACATACAAGAAGTCAAACAATTCCTTGCAAACCAAGGACCAGATACGAAAGTTTATTTGGGTGCTGACTCCGAACGTATCCGTGTTAACGGTGTTTGGTATGCTGATTATGCATTGGCTGTCGTAGTTCATATTGATGGCCGTCATGGTTGTAAAATTTTCGGTTATGTTGACCGTGAATTAGATTATGACCACAAGAAAAGTAAACCTGCTATGCGTCTGATGACAGAAGTATATAAGGTATCAGAATTGTTCCAATCATTGGCTGAAGTGTTAGAAGATTATCATGTTGAAGTTCACCTAGACTTGAACAAAGATGATATGCACGGCAGTTCTTGTGTTGTGCAACAAGCGATTGGTTATATCAAAGGTACATGTAACATGACACCTATGGTTAAACCAGATGCACCTGCTGCAAGTTTCTGTGCTGACAGACTGAAAAGAATCTTGGCAGAGCAAGAAGCTATTGCAGGTTAATACAGACCCCCAAAGTAATTAAGTTTGCTTTGGGGAGACATTAGTTTAGTGGTAAAACCACGGGTTGTGATTCCGTTATCACGAGTTCGATTCTCGTATGTCTCCCCAAAGTAAATTTGCATCGTTAGCTCAGCGGTAGAGCTGCGCCCTTACAAGGCGAAGGTCGGGAGTTCAATCCTCTCACGATGCACCAATTTTTGTAAGTGTTAGTAAGTGAAAGTCACCGATTCAAGTAGCTGGCCAGCCAAAGAGTAGGTAAACAACGGGAGGCGCAAAACCTCTGTACAAAATATAGACACGTTGGATGAGTAACTGTAATGACGTACCGAGTCCCAGCCGGCTTTATATACTTGGGTGAATGGTGTCAATAACGATGGTGGCACAACTTACAAATTCAATATACCGATATAGCTCAGTTGGTAGAGCAGCAGACTGAAAATCTGTGTGTCACAAGTTCGATTCTTGTTATCGGTACCAAACACACCCAAGTGACGAAATAGGTAAACGTGCATGTCTCAAACACATGTTTTTGTGGGCTCGAATCCCACCTTGGGTACCATATAAAAACACATTATATCTGAAAAGATGAAAATTCTAGACAAGTAATCATATGTTGTCCGCAGATGCGTTAGATATCGGCGTAATCACGGCAGAGGTACAGTGTGTTTCTATATGGGTTATAAGCTTAAGTGATGAAGCAACCGGCTCTTAACCGGAAGAACAGAGTTTGATTCTCTGATGACCCACCACTTTGCTCCTATAGTTTAATGGCAGAACAAATCCATGGTAAGGATTAAATGAAAGTTCGATTCTTTCTTGGAGCACCAAGTTGTTTTATTTCAGTTCGTTCAAACGGAACCGCTTGCCTTTTCGGAAAGGAAAGTGTAAAATCCTTCTCACACGAAAAAGATTTAGTATCTTTATACGGTTGAGTTGCGGCATATCGCCAAAGATTAGGTTCTGCTGATTTGAATTCTGACATAAGATTATTTATTTTTTGCCCTGGTGACGGAATAGGTATACGTACTGGTCTTAGAAACCAGGTTCTGAGAGTTCGAGTCTCTCCTAGGGCACCAAACATTCTGGCGTTAGTATAATGGATAATACAGAAGGCTTCTACCCTTTTAATGTGGGTTCGATTCCTGCACGCCGGACCATTTTTTAGGAGACACTATGCCAGCAGTATTTCTTGTAAGTGATACACACTTTGGCCATGCTGGTGTGTGTAGATTCACCGATTCGACCACAGGTGAAAAGATTAGACCATGGACTGATCCTGCTGAAATGGATGAGGAAATGGTAAAACGATGGAACGAAACAGTAAGACCAAATGATAAAGTATATCACCTTGGTGATGTTGTTATCAACCGTAAAGCACTTAGCATTATGCATAGACTTAACGGCGATAAGGTTCTTATTCGTGGTAACCATGATATCTTCCGTGATGAAGAATATAGAGAACATTTCCGTGAACTTCGTGCATATCATGTAATGAACGGAATGATTCTTTCACATATTCCAATTCACGAAGCCAGTCTTGGTCGTTTTGGTACTAACATTCATGGTCACCTTCATACTGGTCGTGTGATGACAGGTGTTAAAAATTCTAAGGTTGATGTGAGATATCATTGTGTTTGTGTTGAGCAAACAGATTTTCGTCCAATTCTTTTTGAAGATGTTATTAAACGAATCAAAGATGAAGGTGGTGAAGTCGGTTTCAAAAACGGAAACGGACCAACAATGTAATGTGCGGGTATGGTGAAATTGGTAGTACACAGGAGACTTAAAATCTCCCGCCTTATGGCGTGCTGGTTCGAGTCCGGCTACCCGCACCAAAAAATATTTTCTAGGAGTGCTTGACAAGTGATTGTAAAGCATATATAATAAACAAATTGCGGGTATGATGTAAAGGTAACCTGAAACCTTGCCAAGGTTTATTTGCGAGTTCGATTCTCGCTACCCGCTCCAAATTTGCCCCCGTAGTTAAATGGTAGAACATCGGTTTTGTAATCCGAGGACGGGAGTTCGATTCTCTCTGGGGGCACCAGATTTTTGTATTAACTCTACAAATAAAAATTTTATGTGTGTGTTGTAAATATACCACAATAAGTGTTGACAAGACACTTAGGTTCTGATACAATACATACATATTGAAAGATAAATGGTGGTTTAGCATCATTAAGATAAGTGGCGTGAGTCACCCAAAGGAGGTATGCCTACATAACTCCGCTAGAAATAGTCTATCTAAACAAGCCTGCTCAGCACCGTGAGGTGTCGTTCGCTGATAAGACCGGCGGATGTAATGAGGAAGCAAGAGTTGTGGAAAGAATGTCTGTTTATGTTCCCGTGAGGGTAAGACAGGCAGACAAAGAACTAACAGGTGGTGCTGAGTCTCACAACAACACTAACTTGCCAGTCAGTATGAGAAAGGGTAGTGTATTTGTCCGAAGTGTTGCAGCTAAGGGCTCGTATGCAGTTTGAATGGTTACTGGGGCTGTCGAGAAATCGGCGGGGTCACACTAATCGTGAAAGACGACTGAGTAGTTCGCAAGACAAAAGGTACGTGGTGTGTTGTATTGTGTATTCCAAAAGAGTATGCAGCAACTGTGTCAGCACATCGCAGTAGGTTGTTATAGCACAATGGTAGTGCAACTCCATGTCCAGGAGTCGGCTGTTGGTTCAACTCCAACTAACGATTAAAAAGCAAAGACTGACACGGTCATAGATGAAAAACATCTAATACTTGAGTGGCAACACAATCAAGTCTATTGAAGCTCGCAAGGTGACGATAGTTTATGCAAGAAGTTTCGTAACGGTTTAGCGACTGTGAATGGCTCGCAAGGTCAACGTGGTAGAAAGCGTAGAGTAGTTTATGGCGACAAGTCTAATGCCTGACTTTAAAAACGGCGATGTTGTTGACAGACTACAATATGTAGCAATACAGTTGTGGTGGATATCATGCGAAGGTAGGCTCGCAAGGCTTACTATAATGAATGAGGTGTCAATGGGCAGCATGTAATCTCAGTGCGCCAATATGCGGGATTAGTTTAATGGTAAAACAGCAGATTTCCAATCTTCGGTTAAGAGTTCGATTCTCTTATCCCGCTCCATATAAAAACACATTAATGACAGTTTAACGGATAAGCAGGAATTTATTCCTCCGTGTTATACAGAAGGCTTTGTATAACGGTTAGTGTGTTTCTATATAGATTATATGCGGGAGTTTTTAACAATGTTGGGGTCCACCCAATATACAAGTGAGAATCTTGTTTCCCGCTCCATTTTTGTAGCAGTGTAGAGAAGAGGCTATCTCACCAGGTTCATACCCTCGGAGGTCGTTGGTTCAAGTCCAGCCACTGCAACCATTTTTATTGAGGACATTATGCGACCATTACATGACAAAATTATTGTAGAACGAATTGCAGCAGAAACAACAACTGCTTCTGGAATTGTCCTAAGAAGTTCAGAAGAACCAGACCGTGCAAAAGTTATTGCAATTGGTCCTGATGTTGACGAAGTTTCTGTTGGTGATGTAGTTCTCTTAAATTGGAATGGCGCAATCAAATCAGGTGAACATTATGTCCTTAGAATTGAACACGTTGTACTAATTTACGGAGAGTAATATGTCAGATGGTGGTAAAGGTTCTAGTCCTCGTCCATATAGTGTGAAGTATGATGACTTTGCAAATAGTTGGGATAAAATCTTTGGTAAAAAAACACCACAAGAACGTGATGATGCTGTAGCTGAAGATGATGCCTTCAAACAAATTGAAGAAGAGCAGAAATTAAAGTCTAAGTAATTTTTCCAATTCAGGTATTCTAGTGTGAGTGTTTTTACTTCCTAGAATCACCACAATTTTCTGGTCGGTCATTGCAACAATACAACCACCAGCAGCATTTATAAATCCAGTTTTACTTACCGTGAAGTGATGTTTACCAATCAACGGGTTGGTGTTTCTATTTTTTGTGTTGGATGCTTTCACAATCTCAGGATACTTACTGGCAGCTTCCACAATCTTAACTAATTCTTCCGCATTACTGATATTAAACACAGATAGTCCGGTTGGGTCCACAAACTTGGTCTGGGTCAAACCTAGTTCCCTTGCCTTCAAATTCATCATAAAAATACAATCACTCCGACCGCCTGGGTAGTCATTACACAAACGATTTGCAGCGTGGTTGTCAGATGAGATTAGGGTTCGTTGGATGAGGTCCTGGTACTTTTTGGATGTAACACTTTTGTATGCATCCACATAGACCATGACGGTCACAAGTTTTGTAATACTTGCGATTGACCTAACTTCCGTAGTATTTTCTCCACGCAAAGTTTGTCCGTTTGAGGATACGATCCAACTTTTGGCAGTAATCTCGGTACTAGCAAAACAATTCAATGTCAATAATAAAGTAAGTGACGCAATAATTTTCTTCATGTATTTTTATTCCACCAAGACACAGCCAAAGCAACCAACAAATAAACCAAAACTGTTGTGCCTGCCGTTAATAAGTTAATCAATAATGTTGCGAATGTTAGTCCTTGTTTTAATAACCAATCTAATATTTCTTTTAACATTAACGTCCTATGTATTGTTTGGGTAAAGCGTCTATTCTTCGTTGTTCTTCTGTCTTTGGTATCCAACCATCACCTAAATGCGGATATTTTTTTATTCTATCTTCAACTAACATTGCAAAAGAAATACTAATTGTAGCCACCATAACAAGAACACTTATACCCCAAGCAATTTCTATTCTTAATCTTTGTAATCTCTTTTTTCTTCTAATAGCATCAAGCTGTTCCTGCTTCATTTTTTTAGCAATCGCAGCTGTCTGTTCTTTAGTGATTTTTTCCATCATTTCAGAAACATCACTATACAATGCACCAAGTTCTGGTGGTGATTGATAAACTAATAATTCACGGAGTTCAACACCCATTTGTTCCAGTTTCTTACGCATCACAACACGTTGCAATGCACGTTTACCGATTGATGATTCACCATCATAAACTTCTTGTGCTCTTGCTTCTTCTTGTTCAAAGATGGCAATACACTTGGCATAATTTTCAAAATAAACAGATAAGTGTTCCGCAATCTGGTCGTAGGCATCCCCAGGATCAGATTGATTCAATTTCTTGATTCGTTCTTTTTCCTCAATAAACTGTTTCTTTTGTTCAACAGTCGCAGGTTTTTCCGGTGGGTGAAGTTTTTTGAACTGTTCATCAAGGTCTTTGAGAACGTCTTTGACCTCACCGGCCGCACCTTTAATATCTTTGTATAGCTTGCAACCGGCTTTTACGGCAGAAACCGCACCGTTTGCAAGCGCAAATAATGTGAATGGATCCATGGTTCAGGGAAAATGATGTTGTCAGATATGGTAAACAACGCACGGACATCTTGCATGTCCAGACAAAATCATATATAATCTACTACTATTTATGAATTTTTGACAAGGATCAATATGAAAGTCATGGCACTTAAACTAGTTACCGGCGAAGAAATCATCGGTCAACACTCCACCACACCAGAAGGTCGTATACAAATGACCGGACCAGTTACACTAAGAATGTTTCCCTCACAAATTGCCGGCGGCCAACCTTCCATGGGTTTTCAACCATTTCCACCATTAGCAAGCATGGATAGGGTATCGACAGTATTTTTGGAACCTTTACATGTGGTTTATGCGTATGAACCAGATGAACCTTTGGTTGAAGAATACAAACGCATGTTTTCTGGTGAAGGTTCTCCACAAATCATCACAGGTTAATTAATGGATTTTTACACTAATGTACAAAACTTCGGTAATGGTATTCTTTACCGTGGTTTTATGGATGGTAAACGTGTCAAACAGCGCATCGACTATTCGCCGTCTTTATACATACCGACAAAGAAAACCACACAATACAAATCTTTAGATGGCACACCGTTAGAACGCAAAAAATTTGACGATATCAACGAAGCAAAAGACTTCTTCAAAAAGTATGATGGCATTCCTGGTATGCCTAAGATTTACGGCAACACCAGATATGCATATGCATTTATTGCAGACCAACATCCAGACATGATTGAATGGGACATGGAAAAAATCTCTATCGGTATTGTCGATATTGAGGTTGGTTCTGAAAATGGTTTCCCTGATCCATATCAAGCGAATGAACCAATTACAGCCATTGCAATTACATATCTAAACGGACCAACATATGTGTTTGGTTGTGGTGATTATGTTACTCAAGGTGATGAGATTTATGTGAAGTGTAAAGATGAATATTCACTTTGCAAACAATTCTTGGAACTATGGATTCAAAAATGTCCTGATGTTATCACCGGTTGGAACACCAAGTTCTTTGATATTCCATATCTCGTAAATCGTTTTCGTAAAATTCTTGGTGAAGATTTGACCAAGAAGTTGTCACCATGGAATTTCATTACAGAACGCAAGACTATCATTAATGGTCGACAGATGATTGCGTATGGTTTTGTTGGTGTCGAATCACTTGATTATATTGAACTCTACAAATGGTATGCGCCAGGTGGTAAGTCACAAGAATCTTATCGTTTGGATAATATTGCACAAGTGGAACTCGGTGAAGGTAAGATTTCATATGATGAGTATGATAACCTACACCAACTGTATCGTTTAAACTATCAAAAATTTATTGAGTACAACATCAAAGACGTTAAGTTGATTTTGAAGTTGGAAGATAAATTGAAGTTGTTGGAACTGGCACTAACCTTGGCATATGATACCAAGTGTAACTATGAAGATGTGTTTGCACAGACCCGTATGTGGGATTCAATGACTTATTCCTATCTGTTCAACAAAGGCATCATTGTACCACCTCGTGAAGTGCAGGATAAAGATTCGGCATTTGAAGGTGCATATGTGAAAGAACCACAAGTTGGTGCTCACAGATGGGTTGCATCGTTTGACTTGAACAGTTTGTATCCACACTTGATGATGCAATACAACATCAGTCCAGAAACATTGATTGAACCAGAAAATTACACACAAGAAATGCGTGATATTCTTTCACAAGGTGTAAGTGTTGATA
>JACCDM010312554.1_pt1 | contig 11202 bp, 9 predicted proteins | sample 7445851 | NCBI WGS metagenome assembly JACCDM01 (sample SAMN15323438, study PRJNA562643) | freshwater metagenome | isolation source: river surface water | place: USA:Blue River Watershed | collected 2017-08-16
GTAAAATTTCCTCCCAAAGCACGCATTCGTGCAGTACCTGATTCGGCGATTGAGGAGAATTGTTTTCCTATAAATGGATAGGATAACACTTGTCCATCTACCCAAAAGCTCATTAAAAAGCTTAAAGCAAGTAAACTTTTCTTAATCATTTTCATTATTTCTGCTATTAACGTGGACCTCTGCTCCCACCACCATTAAATGATCCTCCACTCCCACCCGAAAATCCAGAATTAGAGTTAGAATTTCCAAAATTTGTAGATCGATTTTGTTGAAGATATTGATCTCTACTAGAATTTTGATAGTCATTTGAATTCGGACGACTATATTCTATATTCGAATTTCTTCTTTGCTGAACTCTATTATATTCTTGAACAATATTCCTCTGCTGTTGATTCGCCGGAGCTTGCTGAGAATTCGCATTATTATTAAAATTACCATTATATTGATTTCCAACATTGCGACTACCCCCTGAATAATTTTCATTATAGCGATTATTGCCATGATCTTCTCTTGGTCCTCGAACAACCCTTCTAGCCGGCTGTTCAATCGTTACATTATTATTCCCATAATATAAATAGCCACTTGTACTATTTAAATAAGAATAATAGTTGTAGGGATTTGCATAATATGAATTGTAATATCCTGGATAATACGCGTAACTAGGCATATAATAGCGGTAAAACGGATCCATAAATGGATCATACAAATTATACATAGACCCTAATCCATAGCCCATACCATAAGGATACATACTATTCCAAGGATTGTAAAAATTTGAAAGTCCCCAACTAATGGTTAAACCCGTTCTAAAGGGCAAATAACCAAAATTAATATAAGGATTACTGTACCAATTATTCCAAGGTGTATTTGAAAAAATCCCATTTCTAAAACCGTCTGAATATCCTTGGTCATAGTTGGAATAAACACTTCTCGAGTTTAAAAAATTTTGTTGTTGAGAATTAACAGCAATGCCCTCCTCCTCTTCAATTACTATTTCATCAGAATCATTTGAAGTATAATATTCCTGCTGCTTATTTTTTTTAGGCTTTGATGTAAAAAGTACTTCGGTATCATACAAATCGTCTTGAACATACGATTTATTTTTCGACACATCATCTGAACCAACTTGTACTGTGATACAGGATTGAATTCCAATCAGGAAGGTTAACCCCACTAAATAAGAAAGATAATTTTTCATAGTGGAAAGATTTTAAGTAAATAAATAGGGTTTAAATTATATCTTTGCAGCGAATTTAACATTTAAAGCTACAAATTTAAAACGATTAAATTGACAATTTAGTTTGTCAATCCCTAAAAATATGATTAAATCCCTTCCATCAAGAGCAGATAATTATTCTGAATGGTATAATGAATTAGTAAAAAGAGCCGATTTAGCAGAAAACTCTGCAATCAGAGGTTGCATGGTAATTAAACCGTATGGTTTTTCCATTTGGGAAAAAATGCAAAGAGCTTTAGACGATATGTTCAAGGAAACTGGTCATACGAATGCCTATTTCCCTTTATTCATACCAAAGTCTTACCTTTCAAAAGAAGCTTCTCACGTTGAAGGATTTGCTAAGGAATGTGCAGTCGTAACCCATTATCGTTTAAAGAACGATCCAAATGGTGGTGGTGTTATTGTTGACCCAGAGGCAAAATTAGAAGAAGAATTAATTGTTCGACCTACATCAGAAACTGTTATATGGTCAACTTATAAAAATTGGATTCAATCTTACAGAGACCTTCCATTACTTATTAATCAATGGGCAAATGTGGTTCGATGGGAAATGAGAACTCGTTTGTTTTTACGTACGGCAGAATTTTTGTGGCAAGAGGGGCATACAGCTCATTCGACGAAAGAAGAGGCCATTGCTGAAACAGAGCAAATGTTAGAAGTATATGCTGACTTTGCTGAGAACTTTATGGCAGTTCCCGTAATTAAAGGAAAAAAAACAGTTAATGAACGTTTTGCTGGAGCTGAAGATACATACTGTATTGAGGCCATGATGCAAGATGGAAAAGCACTACAAGCTGGTACCTCACACTTTTTGGGACAAAACTTTGCCAAAGCTTTTGATGTTAAATTTCTGAATAAAGAAAATCAATTAGAATTAGTTTGGGGAACTTCATGGGGAGTTTCTACTCGTTTAATGGGCGCTTTAATCATGGCCCATTCAGATGACCAAGGATTGGTTTTACCTCCTAAATTGGCTCCTATTCAAGTTGTTATTGTACCCATTTTCAAAGGACAAGAACAATTAGACGCCATCAAAGCAAAAGTTGACCCAGTTGTTAAATCCTTACGTTCAAAAGGAGTTTCTGTAAAATTTGATATAGCAGACAACCAAAGCCCTGGCTATAAATTTGCAGAATACGAATTAAAAGGAGTACCTATTCGTTTAGCTATTGGTAATAGAGATATTGAGAATGGAACCATTGAACTGGCTCGTAGAGATACAAAGACTAAACAAAGTATGCCATTTGAAGGTATCGCAGAAGTGGTTGCAAATTTGTTAGATGAAATTCAAACAAGCATTTACCAAAAAGCATTAAGGTTCCGTACAGAAAATACGCATGAAGTAAATTCTTGGTCTGATTTCTTAAGCCAAATTGAAAAAGGTGGATTTATTTCCGCGCATTGGGATGGCACCTCTGAAACAGAAGAAAAAATTAAAGAATTAACCAAAGCAACTATTCGTTGTATACCATTGGACGCTAAAGAAGAAATAGGTACATGTGTATTCTCTGGCAAACCGTCTAACAGACGTGTTATTTTTGCGAGAGCATATTAGTAGTTGAAAGTGGAGAGTGGAAAGTGGAGAGTGGAAAGTTGAAAATGGAAAAAAAACTATCAAAAACTCCACTTTCATCTCTCCACTTTCAACTTTTAACTTTCAACTTTCAACTTCCTCAACACCTCCACCACTCGATCAACTTCCTCCTTTGTATTGTTTGGAGAAAAGGAGAATCGAATTGCTGCGCCTGAAGCATTTGGATTGATGGCGTGTAAAACATGTGAACCAATAGAAGTGCCACTCGAACATGCACTTCCGCCGGAGGCAGATATTTTTTCAATATCTAATTGAAACAATAACATATCTCCATCTACAATGTTCGGGAACCGGACATTTAATACGGTATAGAGACTATTATCAACTTCTCCAGATCGACCATTGAAGCTCACATCAGGGAAATGAGCCTTAAGCTGATCAATAAAATATTGTTTTAATTCTTTAATTTGTTGTTGTTGATCTTCCATCTCAGCATAGGAAATTTCCAATGCCTTTGCTAGTCCAATCATCCCATATACATTTTCTGTTCCGCCTCTCTGATTCCTTTCCTGAGCTCCTCCATGTAAAAGAGGATGAAAAACAACACCTGAGCGCACATACAAAAAGCCAATTCCTTTAGGACCACCAAATTTATGTGCCGCACCTACCACAAAATCGATTGGCAATTCCTTTAAATTATGGACAAAATGGCCCATCGTTTGTACCGTATCTGAATGAAACAAGGCTCCATATTGTCGACAAATAGTACCTACTTTTTCTAAATCTAATAGGTTCCCAATTTCATTATTGCCATGCATTAAACTTACTAAAGCCTTTTCTCCATGCAATTGAAGTAATTCCTTCAAATGAGATAAATCGATATCCCCAAATTCATTAACTCGTACCCATTCCACTTTAAGCAATCCTAATTTTTCCCACGCTTCTGCAGTATGGGTAATTGCATGATGTTCTAATGGACTTGTAATAATCACTTTTCGACCACCATACAAAACGGCAGACTGTAAAACAGTGTTGTCGGCCTCGGTACCACCAGATGTAAAAAATATTTCAGCAGGGGAAGTATTTAATAAATTAGCAACTATTTTTCTAGCCTTTTCAACAGCCACTTTTGCTTTTCTGCCATGCGAATGGATAGATGAAGGATTTGCTGTAAATTCTTCAAAGTAAGGCTTCATTTCCTCCCAAACGAGTGGATGAATAGGGGTTGTGGCCGCATTATCAAAATAAATTGGCTTTTTTTCGGTGGATGATGTCATGTATTAAAGTTGAGCAATCTTTTTGATTGCCTGTATAATTTGTTGTGCAAGTGTATCTGCCTCCACTTCCGAAGAAGCTTCCGCATATATTCTAATAATAGGTTCTGTATTTGATTTTCTTAAATGAATCCACCCCTTCTCAAAATCAATTTTAACACCATCAATGGTATTTACTTGTTCATTTTTATATTGTTCTGCAATGGTACTTAAAATTAAATCAACATCTAAAGATGGTGACAATTCAATTTTGTTTTTACTCATCACATAGGTAGGGTAGCTCGATTTCAAAGCAGAAACAGGTATATTCTTCTCAGCTAAATGCGTTAAAAACAATCCAACTCCAACCAATGCATCTCTTCCATAATGTGACTCAGGAAAAATAACACCTCCATTTCCTTCTCCTCCTATTACTGCACCTTGATCTTTCATTTGATTCACAACGTTCACCTCTCCAACGGCAGCAGCAAAATATTGACCTCCATGAGCTAAAGTCACATCACGTAAAGCCCGAGTAGAAGACAAATTGGATACTGTATTCCCTTTCTTTTTAGATAAGATATAATCAGCAACCGCTACTAAAGTATATTCCTCACCAAAAGGTGTTCCATCTTCACAAATAAAACAAAGACGATCCACATCAGGATCTACCACAATACCTAAATCGTAATTACCTGATTTCATTTTAGCAATCATATCAGTCAAATTCTCAGGCAAAGGCTCAGGGTTATGCGCAAAATGTCCGGTTGGTTCTCCAAACAAGACATCCACTTGGCTGACGCCAAGTGCTTTTAATAAATCTGGAATAACAATACCACCTGATGAATTTACGGCATCAATTAACACCTTAAAATTTGCCTTTGTGATTTTTTCTACATCCACCCACGACATTTCTTTTACATGCTCGATATGTTTTTGCAAGAAAGTATCATTGCGACTTAATTTTCCCAATTCTAATACTTCTGCAAATTGAAAATCTTGCCTCTCCGCAATTTCTAATAACGCTTTGCCATCTGCATCTGATATAAACTCTCCTTTACAATTTAATAGCTTTAGTGCATTCCATTGAATTGGATTATGGCTTGCAGTAATAATTATTCCTCCTGCAGCCTTTTCCCAAGGTACCGCTAATTCTACAGTTGGTGTTGTAGACAATCCAATATCAGTTACATCCCAACCTAAGCCAATTAAGGTATTGCCAACCAAATTTGACACCATCTCACCTGAAATACGCGCATCTCTACCAATAATAATTTGATTTGATTGAGGAGCTGTCTGACGAAGCCAGGTTCCATAAGCAGCTGTAAATGTTACCACATCTACTGGACTAAGTCCTTCTCCAGGTTTTCCACCAATAGTACCTCGTATTCCTGAAATTGATTTTATTAAAGCCAAATTTGTATATTTTTGGAAACAAATTTACAAATTAGTAAATTAACAAAAAACCTAATTTAACGAAAATATACACGGTATGGATTCTATCCTCCTTGACCGATTTTTTAATACGTTTCCATCCAAAAAAATTGCCGTAATAGGCGATTTTGCTTTAGACTTTTATTTTAACCTTCAGCCGAAAACAAATGAGTATTCTGTTGAAACGTCCAAAGAGGTCTTTCATGCAAACTCCCCTAAAACTTCTTTAGGCGGAGCCGGGAATGTATGTAAAAATTTGGCTCATTTAGGTCTCAAACCACATGCGTTTGGATTCATTGGAGAAGATTTATTTGGTCGAGAAATGACTCATTTGATGGGAAACTTATCTATTGATTTCCAAAATATTCAAATTGATCAACAAAAAGGAACTCCCGTTTATTCCAAACCAATGGAAGGACCGGTCGAATACCATCGAATTGATTTTGGAACAACGGATACCATTTCAAGTTTTCAAAAAGAAGCATTCATGTTTCAAATGGCCATGGCAATTCAACAATTTGATGGCGTAATCTTAAATGAGCAATTCTTTCACCCTTTGTTAAACGAAGCCGATTTACTACAATTACAGCAAATTATAAGAGAATCAAAGGTTTTTGCAATTGCAGACTTAAGATCCCTTGGAAAATTTGCGAATGAGGTCATTCTAAAAATCAACTTGAAAGAATTTTCTGAATTAATTCAAATTCCAGTAAGCGATTTGATCGATTTAGAAACCATTAAAAAAGAGGTAAATAAATTAATAGGTAAACGAAGTAAAGGGATATTAATAACCTTAGGTGAATTAGGCATTTTATATGCAGATCATACAACATTAGTTCATGAGCCATCTATTCCAACAAAAGGAACAATCGATACCGTTGGAGCGGGCGATATGGTGGTCGCAGCCTTTTCCGCAGCTATACTCTCGGGGGCAAGTCCAGCGGAAGCATGTCAATTTGCCAATTTGTGTGCACACATCAGTATTCATAAAATTGGTGAAACAGGGTCGGCTAGTTGGGAGGAGATTATGAATTATGAATTATAAATTATGAATTATGAATTGTGAATTGTGAATTATGGAAAAAGAGATATTACAAAAACTGCAATCAGAGATTAAAGAATACACCGAAGGGAAATTGTTACCTTTTTGGATCAATCGAACGATTGATAAAGAAAAAGGTGGTTATTTAACTCATTTTAATGAGTTTGGAGAAGATTCTGGAACAGATGAAAAATCGTTAATCGCCCAAACAAGATCCGTATTTACCTATTCACAAGCATATCGACATGGATTTGGTGGTGAAGTCATGAAAACCATGGCAGAACATGGCGTCAAATACCTATTAGAAAAGATGTGGGACAAGGTAAATGGAGGCTTTTATTGGATGATGGATCGAAATGGTAATCCTACGAATAAACAAAAAATTGGATACGGACACTCATTTGTCATTTATAGTTTAAGTGAATATACTTTGGCAACAGGTGATCCAATTGGATTGGAATATGCCGAAAAGACCTTTGATTTATTACAAAAATATGCTGTAGACACTAATTTCGGAGGATATTGGGAATTCTTTTCTGAGAGCTGGGAGTTAATGGGACCTGGTCCAGGTGGTGGCGATCGAAAAACATTAGATGTTCACATGCACTTGATGGAGGCCTTTACTACGCTTTATGAAGCTTCTGGTAAAGAAATTCACCGCAGAAAATTAAAAGAATCGATTGATATTTTGATTCAAAAAATCATGCATACAGATTATGGCACAGGTATTCCGCAATTTTGGGCAGATTGGACCATAGCACCTCAAATAAAATTTGATGTTGTTTGGGGCTGGGATCGTTTTGCGGAGGGCGGACAAAAAGCCTCAGCCGAAGACAATACCTCATATGGCCATAATTCTGAATTTGGTTGGTTACTAATGCATGCCTTAAAAACCGGAAAATTTGATCTTAATGAATACAAAGATTCTATCCTTAAAGCCTTTTATCATTCCGTTAATTATGGAGTAGATTGGGAATTTGGTGGAGTATTTGTTGAAGGATCTCATGCTGGAGAAGTCTATGACAAGGAAAAAGAATTTTGGCAACAGGCCGAAATGCTCATTGGTATGTTAGATGCATACCTATATACCAAAGATGAAAAATTCTTACAGGCTTACCAATGCGTTCATCGGTTTGTATTTGATAAAATGATCAATTTTAACACAGGAGAATGGTGGCCATTGATGACCCAAGAAGGGGAGCCAATTTGGCGACATATGTCACATTCTTGGAAAATCAACTACCATAATGTTAGATCAATGATATTATCATATGAAAAATTGGGTCAAATCATTTCACAGATTCCATGAAACATTTACAAAAATTACCTTTTGCCTTCTGGATTATTATTGCAGTAGCCTATTCATTGTATCAACCAGAAATATTTATTTCATTAGGTGAATATAAACTTAAAGGCCTCATAATCCCATTGCTACAATTAATTATGTTCGGTATGGGATCTACTATGGGTCTTGAAGATTTTAGAGAAGTGCTTAAAAGTCCTAAATCCGTTTTTTTAGGAGTTTTTTTCCATTTTTTGATTATGCCACTTGTTGGTTTTTCACTTACAAAATTTTTCCATTTCCCAAATGAAATAGCCGCTGGAATCATTTTGGTGGGATCTATGCCCTGTGGATTGGCCTCAAATGTGATGTCGTATATGGCAAAAGCAAATGTTGCCTTATCGCTTACTCTAACTTCAATTTCTACCTTATTAGCTCCATTTTTAACACCTTTATTGCTTAAAATTTTAGCAAATCAATTGATTGAAATCAATTTTTGGGAGATGGTTTGGGAGATTTTTAAGTTAATAATTATCCCCATTTTTTTTGGCGTTCTTTATAAAAAAATCATTGGTGAAAAATGGAATGGATTACAAAAACACCTTTCAACGTTATCCATGTATAGTATTGCACTCATAATTGTTATTATTACTGCAAATGGAAGAGATTCCTTATTAAAAGTCGGACCATTACTCATTTTAGCATGTTTAATTCACAATTTATGTGGATTTGTATTGGGCTACTATGGTGCTCGTTTTTCTGGTTTACCAGAAAAAGATGCTCGTACCATTGCCATAGAGGTTGGCCTTCAAAACTCAGGTTTAGCATCTGGAATCGCAATGTCTTTAAATAAAATTGCTACATTAGGATTAGCTCCTGCAATTTTTGGTCCCTTGATGAATATTACCGGAAGTACACTAGCTAATTATTGGAAAAAAAAATAACATGAAAAAATTTATCATCGGAATCTTATTGATTCCAAATCTATTGACAGCTCAATGGGAAATCCTAAACCCATTAACTCCAGCTCAAAAAAGACATGAAAGTTCCATGGTAGAATGCGATGGTAAATTCTATAGCCTTGGCGGTAGAGGAAAAAGGCCTATTGAAAGTTACGACCCTAAGCAAAACACATGGACCATCCTAGCTGATGCACCAATGGAATTTAATCATTTCCAAGCTTTAGCATTTAAACACGAAATTTATGTGGTAGGCGCTTTCACAGGCAATTATCCGCATGAAAAACCAATAGCCACTATGCTTATTTTTAATCCCAAAACAAATACTTGGAGAGAAGGAGCAAAAATACCAGAAGATCGACTAAGAGGCTCTGTTGGTGTATTTTCAAGAGGAGATAAAATCTACATCGTTTCAGGAATTAAAGATGGTCATTGGGATGGACACGTAAACTGGTTTGATGAATATGACACTAAAACGGGTACTTGGAGAATTTTACCTGATGCCCCTCAAGCACGCGATCATTTTCAAGCTGCCATTAAAGGAGATAAAGTATACCTTGCTGGTGGTCGACGTTCTCACGCAGCAAGTGGAAAAGTATTAGAAAAAACAATTGGCGAAGTAGATGTGTTTGATTTCAAAACCAATCAATGGACTACCTTGGAAAATCATTTACCAACCAAAAGAGCAGGAACTGCATCAGTTATTTTTGGCGATGAATTAATTGTCATGAATGGAGAAAGCAGCATTCAGACCCCTGCACATAATGAAGTGGAAGCACTGAATTTAAAAACGGGTCAATGGAAATCCTTGCCTAAAATGCAACAAGGAAGACATGGCACCGGCGTGGTAAAACACAAAAAATACTTATATGTGGTCTCTGGCTCAGGTAATCGCGGTGGCGGACCCGAATTGAGTGAGATGGAGAGAATGAAGATGTGAGTGGAAAGTGGAAAGTGGAAAGTTGTAAATTTAAAACTCAAAACTTTCAACTCTCAACTTTCAACTTAAATTACATTCTATTAAAATTCTTCACCCCTACTTCAATGGAATTGAAAGCATCCTTAGGCATATCGTGCTCAATGAAGTAATGTTTTAAACCACCAACATTAGCTGCGGCTAAAATTGGTTTATAATCCAATACGCCTGTTCCTAATGGAAGCATTTCTTTGAATTCTGCTGTAAAATCTTTTAAATGGCAAAGAGGGAAACGACCTGGATGCTGTTTGAATAATTCTGGAATATTAACTCCTGCTTTAGACGCCCATCCTAAATCAATTTCAAACTTCAGTAAATCTGCTGAAATTTCTTTGGCAAATACATCAAATGGTCGAACACCTTCAACTTCTTTAAATTCTGCATCATGATTATGAAAACAAAATGTTAAACCAGCCTTTTTAGCAATTTCTGCCGACTTCGAAAGAATTTCAACTGCTTCATCCACCTCTTTCTTACTTTCAATAGGTATGTTGGCGCAAACTAAATATTTTACTGAAGTACCCGCAACTGAATGAATTGCCTCCTCAGCATTATCTCTAAGGTTCAAAAATTTAGGGAATTTCGAAACATCCATTCCCGGCCTAGGTTTCAATGGGGCTCCAATCACATGATGGGAAGTCCAGGTCATTCCAACCGACTTCAAATATCCATCAAATTCTTGAGCTGACATCCCATAAAAACCTGGCAGGAAACTAAAGGCGGATTCAATCTCTTTTACTCCTAAATCTGCTACTCTTTTAAGAATTCCTTTCGCATCTTTATCAATTTGCCCAAATAAAGTAAACAATTGCAGGCCAGGAACCCTCACTCCAGCCAATGCATTGGAATCATTAAACTTCGAAACAAATGGTGCTAAGGTTAATAACGATGACTTCGCTAAAAAATCTCTTCTTTTCATGTAAATAGATTTAGGGTTAAAAATATGTTTAGAGATAATGCTACAATATTAATGTATATTTTTGATACAATAAAGAAATTCTAAAAAAATATTATATTGCAGCTATTCAACAAAAAATTAAATGAGTAAAATATCTGTATTAGTCGTTGGCTGTGGAAATATGGGCGCATCACATGCGACCTCTTATCATAAAGACCCCAATTTTGAGATTGTTGGCCTTGTTTCGCCTGGAAAAAGCAAGGAAGTGTTAAATGAAAAATTAGGAGCAAATTATCCTTTATTTAATGATTTTTACGCTGCGCTTCAAGAAACCAAACCGCAAGCGGTTTGTATCTCGACCTATCCTGATACGCATGAAGCTTATGCAATTGCCTCTATGGAAGCAGGAGCAGATGTATTTATTGAAAAACCTGTTGCTGATACGGTTGAGGGTGCCGAAAATGTAGTTAAAAAAGCAAAAGAAACTGGTAAAAAATTAGTTGTTGGTTACATACTTCGCCATCATCCATCTTGGATGAAATTCATTGACATTGCTCAGCAATTAGGAAAACCTTTAGTAATGCGCA
>JACCDM010253084.1_pt1 | contig 11198 bp, 29 predicted proteins | sample 7445851 | NCBI WGS metagenome assembly JACCDM01 (sample SAMN15323438, study PRJNA562643) | freshwater metagenome | isolation source: river surface water | place: USA:Blue River Watershed | collected 2017-08-16
ATACGCTTACACGCTTCTACGATTTGTTCAATGGTTTCATTTTCATCAAACAAGTCTTCGTGTTCTCCGTCAGGGTAGAAATCAAAACTAAGACTAACAGTTACCTTGCGTTCCATTACTCAAACTCGCTTTCGATTTCTTTTACATACTCGTCATCACCATCAAGAACAGCAATAACGTATTCCATCTTTAGATAGTCAGTCAAACCATCAACAATCTCCCATTGCTTTTCGGTCAGGGCATCAGTATCAAAGGTGATAGTATCCTCACAGGCAGACCAAGAACCATCTGCCGAAACGTATGCCTTACGGCTGTGAAAATCATACATTAGTATCCTGCTTTCTCAAAAATGTCTAGTAGTTCATCTAGGGTTGATTCTGGTAGTGTGTCCAGAACATCTTGGTCAATAACATCCTCAAAGAGTTTCATTGGTTTCCTTTCCTTATGCTTCCATTATACAAGCACCCTACGACATTATAGGGATTCGGGAACAGCTTTGTAATATCGTAACTACCCCCTGGGATCTGGGGTCGGCTCCCCGAAGGGGTAGCCAAAGGGCTACTTTTTACTAGCACTAAACAGAATGTCGTTACGAGCAAAGACACACTGTGAGCAACGAACACAAGCAGAACCCTGTTCGCTAATCATAGGAATCTTCTTGTTGTTTTCAGGGCAAGGCACAGCAGACTTTTCCTGTTGCTCATTGAAGTCAGCCTTGCCAGTAGCAAAGTCCTTAGCAAGATAGGCTAACTTTACGCCATACTTACGCTTCAATTCCCAAGCAAGAACCTTGTTAGCAGAATCAGCAGAGAAATACAGAGCAAGGTTTTCAATGTCGATTAGAATTGGAACAGCAAAGTCAGAGCGAGTGTATGCCCAGAATTGAACATCAGGATTTAGACGAATCACAAATGCCCAAGCCCTAGCGTATTCCTCACTAAAGAAGTCTCCGTCCCAGTGAATACGGAATAACTTATCCGCATTACGCTTTTCGCAATCTGCCTTGAAGTCTTGAATCATTTCGTCAATCAGAGCAATCATTCCGAGGGTATCAGTAGCAAGAAGTTGCTCATAGTTTGAAACCAAAACTTGACGAACACCCTTGAATACCTTTTCAAGTTTGCCAGCGTAGCAGATAGTCTCGCAAACCGAGGTAGCCCCAGGGCAACTAAAAGCCTTGCCACTAGGCAAACCAAAAGTGTTAGCGATAGAGGCTTGAGTGCCAGACTTGTTTACAGCGTTAGCAACTTTACGGTCTTTAGAACGAATGAGCATTTGGTTTCCTTTTCTTGATACTCCTATTATACATCTGACCTACGACATTTTATGGAGACTACGTAAAGCCTTCGTAAGTCGATCTGCAGCTGAGGGGTCGGCTCCCCCGAAGGGGCAGAGCCTAAGCCCTACTCTTCTTCACCTTTCATTATCTCAAAGGTGAATAGCCCTGTGCCTGTTGGCTCGTCGTGCGACCATCTGCGAGCCGTGAGGGTCTTGCCGTCTTCCAAATACCATTCAATACGGAAGTCGCCGTCAAGCGATAGGGCAGAGTGGAGTTCCAGAATGTCCGTAGTCTTCCAGCCACTTAGTCGTTGCCAAGTCATACCTGTTCCCTTTACAAGAATGGTGTCGTCTTCGGTTACGCCATTGGCAAGTTGCCACATTCCCAGCAACTCAAATACCCAGTCTTTCTGCCATTCGTAGCAGTCAAAACATTCTTCGCTAGGTGTTCCGTCTTCGTTCTCGCATAGGCAGTCAGTAGTTACGCTTGCGGTTAGGGTTTCTTTTAGCATTGGATTCCTTTTCTCTTAGTTACATTATAGCGTGAGCCACAGACATTTATTCTGCGGTAAGTTCAGTAAGGTTGATGTCGATAGGACCTGTTTCGGTATAGAGGACATACCATTGGTTATCCTCTCTATAAAACATAGACTTACGCATAACGCCTAGTTCGATCAGTTTCTCTACTGCTACCATTAGTAACTCTCCTTGATTGCCTTGCGAATGTTTGCTGAACGACTACCCTTGCGGTGTTCAGGGGTAACGACAGTGTGCTTAGTGAGCAATAGGCTCTTGAACAACTCCTTAGAGTGAGCCTTACGAGTAGCCTCGTTTGCCTTGCCTAGTGGTTTCTTTCTCTTCTTCATACTTACATTATACAGGACACCTACGACATTTATTATTTTGGGGAACATTTTTTGGTCTTTGTAATAGCCTGGATCTTGGAGCGAGCCGACCCCCGAAGGGGTGAGGTTATGAAACCTTTTTGGAAAGTCCAATGGTTTCGCTCACACGAACGACATCTTTATCACTAGCAAGAGTGAAGAACGCAGAAGCGAGGTAGGCGTAAGCCTGGTCGTTGGTGTAGTTGTGAGTGGTCTTGACCTGCTCAACAAGTTGTCCAAAAGATGGGGTGGTCATAGGGTTTCCTTTCGTTGATGATACAAGTATAGCAGTAGCCACAGACATTATGAGAACCTAGGGTCAAGCAGGTCTGGGCGGAAGTAAGCAAGCAGGGTAGCGATTTCGCTAATGCGAATCATACGAGGGTCAGCGTTGGTGTCTTCGCTAGACGCTTCTCCACCTTTGAGAACGGCTTCCATCTCGTCCATCAGGGCAGAGCATTCCTCAGCCAGCATTTCAGGGGTAGGCTGGTCGTTCTGGCAACCGCAGTAGGCATACTGCTCGCCACAGGTTTCGTGAATGAATTGGGACATAGGGTTTCCTTTCGCTGATAAGACCATTATACACCTAACCACAGACATTTATTATTTTGGGAAACATTCGGGAGCTTTTTTAATGCTGTCGTAACCTGATCCAGATCCTGGGGGTCGGCTCCCCTACTCTTGCGAGTAGAAGTCACCTGCCCACTCATAGAGTTCGTCATACTCTTCGTAGTTGTCGTCATCCATAGGGATTGCCCTTCTATTCGTTTTCTAGCCTACGCTTGATGATGTCGATTGCATACTGCATACCAACGCACACATCACAATCTCTATCTGGGTCTTCGTTACAGGTGGAGATGGACTTTTGCAAATCACAGATGATAGCCCAACGCTCAACTTCTCTGGTTAGCATTTCGATTTTGTCGTTCATCTTTTCCTTTCGATACATCCATTATAGCAAGACCCACAGACATTTTAGGGAGATCTTAAACCTTTCACTTAATAACGTTTTGGTAACGAGGGTCGGCTCCTGTGGATAACTTGGGAGGGTAGTGTGGATAACTACCCCCCCTAGCCACACCTGTTAGGCTACTACATACTTAGTAGCAACCTCTTCAGGGCGAGCGATAACGTGCGACCACTCTTCAGGCTTTCCGTCTTCCAGACGAACAGCGTAAGCGACATAGGCTTCGTTAGGCTGGATACCCTGACCCAGACGAGCCTTGTAGCCCACAGGTGCTTCGACCTGTTCGACGACCTTGCCAACATACTTGTTGTCGTGAGTTTTGATAGTGAGACCAATGAGGTTCATTTTATTTCCTTTCAGTTAGGGGACTTATTTGCTCAGGCTCACCTTGCGGATTATTTGCTGAGGCTCATTCCCATTTGTTTTGTTTTTGTTTTCCTTGTACCTACATTATAGCAGGGGGGTCAGACATTTAACCTTGGTGTTCCTCGGTAAATGTGAAGTAGCCTTCCAAACGAGGGCTAGGGATTTTATGAACAAACTCCATTTTTCCCCAAATGTTAGGGGCAGTCATTCCAAGAGAGTTACACTCTGGGCAAGGGGTCAATTCGCTGTCTGGATACATTCTGTTTTCCTTTCTTCTTCTTCCATTATAAGGGTGACCACCGACATTTAACCCCTCAAAATGGGGTTTTTTAAGCTCTTACGTAAATCTGTTACCATTTTGTTATAAAAAAACGCCGACCCCCTGTGGATAACTTTCGATCAGCTGTGGATAACTAGAAGGGTATGTTGTCGTCTTCCGCTTGCCAGTATCCCTGGCGGTATCCTACTGCCTTACCAATACGATAAGCAACATAGACAAAAACAATATCCAAAAGAAGATTGAATCCATTGTAGAAAATAATTTCGTTCAAACCTTACCCCCAAAGACTTATGATTAGACGAAGCATGGAAGCCCTGCCCTCATGCCAATTAGACATTTCAACATTGCCACGCTCTTCCCAATACTTAGCGTCTGCCGTGTTTTCTTCAATCATGCGTTCAATATCTTTGCGTGGAATTTCCATTACTTAGCCTCTTTCTTCTCAGCCTCTAACTTTTGAGCATTAGCCCTAACAATTTGAGCCATCATTGCTTTCAGTTGCTTTTCGTTCATTTGTTTCCTTTTCTTTCTAAGATTAGTTTAGCATTACCCTACGACATTTTAGCGTGTCTTGGTAACGATTAGGCGGATGTATTCCTTTTGGATGTGTTCGGGTAGTTGCTTGTAGGTCTTGCTCTCAGCAAGGCTTCTTGCTCCCTCGTGCCAGATGATAGGGCGTAGTTCATCCATAAACGCTTTTTCGGCTTTGGTCATTCGTGGCTTGCGTGGCATTGGTTTCCTTTTCTTCCTGATACCTATATTATAAGGCATACCTACGACATTTTAGGTAGCGACACGCCGTATTTTAGCTATTATTTAGCTTTGTTACCATTTCGTTACAATTCGGGGATCGGATCATCTCTACGTAAAATCGAACATCTGTTCGAACGAGCCGACCCTGTGGATAACTTATCAACAGCTCCTAGTCACGGAGTCCGAGGGTATCTGTGATGAGGTGAGTGATACGGTAGCCTACTGTGACATAGGCATTGTATTCATCACTCTTAGCAGTTACGCTTTCGATAGTACCTGTGAAACGAGGGTTTACCCAAGGCATCAAACGCTCAGGGACAAGAGCCAGAGCCTCTGAGTAGAGAGCCTTGACAGTTTCCAAGTCTGCCACCTCTCGGTTCATCACAAGTTCGGTAAACTTTGCTTGGAGTGTTTCTACTGTGTTAGTCATTTCTATCTCTTTTCTTTGTTTCTTTCTATGGCTTCAGCCTAACACAGACCTACCCCACGAAACTACCAAAAAACGCCAAAATGGGAAAATAATGCGTAGAACGTAAAAAGACGCAAGAATCTTGCAAAAGAGCCGACCCCTGTGGATAACTCTGTGGATAACTCACAGGGAGATCCCCCAGGGGGCAGGGGCTACTTGTAGCCGTTGAGTTTGATAAGCATTGAGAGTTCATCAAACTCCGCTTGGCTCATGTAGTCACCCTCTTTCGCAATCCACATGAGTTCCTTGTAGCGTAGTTTCTGTTCTATGGTCATTTTGTTCCTTTACTGATTTGCGAGAATGATTACTAAGATTATGGTAGCAAAGACCACAGACATTTTACTCCATTTCCCAAAGACGAACCACAAGGGCAGTCAAGAAACCGAGGGTAGCCAAACCACCAATGAGAATGAAGAACACTCCAAAACCCTCAATGTTATTCTTGGCAACATCATCAACGCCAAACTTAGCAAACAAAGCGAAGATGCCAGAGAGAGCAAAGAGAATGTAGTTCTGGCGAGCAAACTTAGAGATTTTCATTTTGATTTCCTTTTCTTTTCTTGATTAGATTTTACCACTAGCCACAGACATTTTAGCGAACGCCAGTGGAGTTACAGAGGGAGCATAGCCAAGCGTTCTCCGCTACCTTGCGAACAACGACAACCACGCTAGGGCGGTTAGGGTGAAAGACACAGGGGTTAGCCTTGCCTTCGGTTGGGGTTAGTTTGATAACTGGCATTGAGTTATCTCCTTTCTTTCATCTACCTATAAGGTATCACGAACCACCGACATTTTAGGGAGATTTTGGGGGTTTTTTAGGGTGTGTCGTAGTGTTGTTACCAAATCGTTACATTTGGAGCCGACCCGATTTTTTGACAAAAGTCAAGGCGACACGCCGTTAGGCGTATACCTTTTCTCCGTCTACCATTATCCAATCGGTAGGGATAACCTCTTTACCCTCTACTTTAGGGCAGTAGTCTACATTCTTGGAAGAAGAGTAGTTTGGCATTATTCTCATTTCAAACCATTCTTGGTTAGAGAACCAACCACGCTCAAAGTAGATTGTGTGTTCCCACACACCCTTTAGGGCAGAGTTGGTGATACGCTCACCACACTCGCTACACTCACCAAACCAGAGGCGGTTATCCTTGCGGAAGCCGTCCTCGCAGTTTAGGGCAGTGAAGCCGTTTGCCTTTTGAATTCTCGCAACTTTGTTCATTTCTATTTCCTTTCTTTCTACTACCATTATAACAACACCCACCGACATTTTGTCAAGTTTATTTGACATTTTTTTATAACAAATTTCGGGGAAATCGTTATAATTCTTAAGCGTGTTGGACTTGACAAAGATCGAAAAAAGAGCCGACCCCATTTTTAGCGGTATGTCAAGCTGACACTCTAGAGTGATTCCCTAGAGTATCCGATTGAGTAACCATACTTCCATCCTGCGATAGAAGGGTGAGCAAGAATCTTTTCTACATCCTGCTCAGAAGTGATAGCAAACTTGTGAACCGAGAACGGAACTAAGACTTCACCACCTTCATTGCGTGGAGCACGGAAGCCCCTTTTGGTAACGATTAGAGTTTTGAATTCAAACATTTATTTTCCTTTCTTTATGTTTGTAGTCTAACACTAGGGTCAGACATTTATTTACTTGATTACTCCTGAAGCCCATAGTAGACCTAGTGCTACTGCTACTCCTGTAACTACTGCTAGTGCTACACCTAGAAAACCATACATCTTGTTTCTCCTTCTTCTTGCTATCAGTCTATACCATACCGCAGACATTTATTACCAAATACGCAAAATAAATGTAACGATTTTGGGGAAAATTGTTATCATACATAACTTGACAAAGATCAAGAAAGGAGCCGACCCCAAATTTCCAGGTTTGTCAAGTCGACACGCCCAGAAACTTGAAGGGTATTTATTGGACCATCATCCACAACGCTAACATGATCCCAACCAATAGGACTGCTTCCATTAGTCTACAAACCCCCAACCAATGATAAGCCCCTCTGCAAACCTAGCAGAATAGAATTCTCTAAGTTGCTCCCTGCTTACACTGCTAGGGTCATAGATAGGGTAGATAGACTCACCGCTTTTTAGGATTACCTCAACCTGCATTTACTTGTATCCGTTCAGTTTGATTAGCATTGCTAGTTCTTCGAATTCTGCCATAGACATATATTCGTCTCCCTTAGCAATTCGCATTAGTTCGTTGTATCGAATCTTCTGTTGAGTGGTCATTGTTTTCCTTTTCTTTGTTAGTTTTATTTTAGCAGACACCTAGGACATTATAGGGGCTTGCGGTGTCCCTCTGCTAAGAAGCGGTCAAAGTGAATCTTCTTCTCTGCCATAGCAGAAACAAACTTTACACCATTCTTCTTTGCGAAGAAGTCAATGGCAGGGTGTCCATACCTAGCCACCTGAACGCCACGATACACAGTGCCGTCCTCGGTCTTGCCTGATACTACCCATTCGATTCCGTTACTCATTTATTCCTTCTTTCTATCTACTTATACAGTAGCACGACCCTACGACATTTTAGGGACATTTGAGGGTGTTTTGCGATGTTGTTACCAAACTGTTACATTTGAGGGGGGTGTGTAGTGTGCTCACTGTTGAGATCGATTTTGCCATATCAAAGTATGCATCATACACTTACTAAAAATATTCAGATTTTGTCAAATTCAAATTTTTTCAGATTTTTCAGATTTTGGACGGTAGCCATCCATCTGCTCTTTGATAATCTTTTCAGTCTGCTTCTTGACCTTAGCTCTAGGATTAGCCATAAGGACACAACACTTACAAAATTGTTTTTCCAGGTGTGTGACACCAAACTGTTTCATTATTCTCCTAGTAAAAATTTGACGGTAGACATAAACAATGCCATCCAAGCAACAACAGATAATAACCCAATAGCCACAATAACAAGTTTACGGATCATGCTTACACCAACTATCTTGACAGATAGAACATACTTCTTCGAAGTCATTTGGGTCTCCATGCGTAGAAAGCTTTCCTCTGATGTACTGAAATGTGATAAATAGCAAAAATGCACCTAGAACAGCAGGTAATATGTAAAAAAGTGTAATAAAAAACACTAAAAGTAAGATAAAGATGAACTCCACGTCTCTCCAATGGTAGATTTACAGTATAGCATAAAATTTTGGGGTACACAAGAGGCACAGCCTCTCTTGATTTGGTCATTTACAACCAGTGTAAATACATATAAGTTCGGTATAAATTACTATTTTCAATTTGGGACCATACTTAGATTAGGGGCATAGGATACAAATCGCTTCTAGGGGCATTCTGGGGCTTTCTGGGCTATGTTTTTTATTTGGGGCTATTGGGGAAAATGGGATACTGGATTTGTATGTTTGTTTATCCGTATAGAGTGTTTACACTCTTGTTTGGATTTGGGATTCTCTATATCACGCCGACCTCTTTACCGCCGAGTTTTTTACGCCGTGCTTTAATGTCAATATAAATAATCTGTTATAATTGTTATATTATGACTGCTGCAGAAACCATCATAGCAATTGTTGTTAGTATTACAACTATCCTATCAAGCTTGGCTGTAGGAGTTAGATGGTTAGTCCGTCATTACTTTGATGACATCAAGCACGAGCTAAAACCTAATAGTGGACAATCTCTAAAAGATCAGGTAAACAGAATGGAACAAGATATCTTGGATATCAAGAATGAAAACTTTAGAGGAGAACAAGCTCACGATAGATTAGATAATAAAATTGATAATCTAACTCAGATGTTTGTAGAGTACGTTTCCAATCAGACTAAAAAGAACTAAAACCCCGATTATTATTATTTATATATTATTTATAAATTATATAAGTTATATATCTTATATCTTATATATTTATATATAGTCTTTTGCCCCCTACCCCCATATTTATATATAATACCACACGCCGAACTTTTGTCAAGTACTTTTTTGATAAATATTTTATAACAATTTTGTAACGTTGACTTTACACTGTTTTATGGTATACTATTAGTGGCTAGATCTGAATGTCTCTCTCATACCCACCTTTCAGGTCTAGCCTTTTTGTTTGTCTAATCTATGATATAATCTAAGTACTATGACTTCATCAATTCCCGACTCTTTTGGTGCTTCACCAGCATCAGTTAAATGGACAGTTGTCCGTGGTGACACTGCAAGAATTCGTGTTGAGTTCTTGAATAATGATGAGAGTTCATATGATACATCAACATGGACCTTTTCGTCAACTGCCTATGATTCTAAGGCTGATACTTCTTATGCTCTTACAGTTACCCCAGGAGTTGGATATGTTGATATTACCGCTGCCCCAGAAGTTACAGCAACTTGGGGTACAGGCTCAAGAGCCATTGTTGCAGAACTATCATTTGATCTACAAGTTGTAATCGACTTAGATACAGTATGGACACCATTGATTGGAACAATTGCAGTCCTTGGTGACGTGACAGGAGTTGGTGTCTAATGCCAATTATTAAAATCGTTCCTATGCCTGGTCCAAGTGGAACAGGTTCAGCAGACATTGCTGATTTTGTTTTTGAAAATGATGGCGATGGTCAAAGCAGCATTACCATTCACAATCACGATATGCGTATCCAAACCACTCGTGATGCTAACGAAGATTCAGATATTGACATCAACTCTGCAGATGATGTTTGGATTACCGCAAACGACACAATAGAACTCACATCAGTTACAGACGATGTAAGAATTTACACAAACGATGGAGAGCACGAATGGGCATTCAAACAAAACGGAGACCTATCTCTTCCTTCTGCCAATGCAGCAATTGGTAGCGGTTTTGACGGAACCATTATTACCGACAGTCGAACTGCAATTTTTTATGCTGACTATGCAGACAGCACTAATGGAATTAATAATAGCGAAGCAGTATATCTACCTGTAAATGAAGATACCCAGTGGTTCTCTAACAACACCTACAGCTCTGCAACAATTACTTTTGCAGACTCTACTTCTGTTCAAACTGCTGCTATCTACGATGCAACCAGTCAGGGTACTGCTGCAATGGTTTTTCAGTGGTCTGGTGCTATTACCAAGACATTCGAAGAAACATATCCACTTGTAATTACTGGAAACGTAACACAGCCAAAAGCATATGTTTCTCTCGTAGCTGGAACCTCTTCTTGGAATTTTGACATGGCTGGTGGCATCCATTTCCCATATGGACCATCTAACGACAGAACAGGCTATGGAGATGTTTTACGTTTTGCATCCTCATTTGATCAGTCAATTATTACTGGACCACCAGCGACTACCACAAACCCAACAGCAAACAGATTAGTTGTTGCAGGACAAGACGGTGCTGCTGGAGACGGATATGACGGAGAAGGTGGAGACATCTATCTATGGGCTGGTAGTGGCGGAGGAACCGCTGGCAATGGTGGAGATATCAAGATTGATGGTGGCAATGGTGCTCCTGGTGGTCAAGGTGGGTACGTCAAGGTTCGTGGAGGATACTCACAAGACTCAGAGGGCGGATTTATTGAAATTGATGCTGGAAGTTCTTACAATGGTCCTGGCGGAAGCGTTACAATTAATGCTGGAAATAACTCTGTCGACATGGAACAGTATGGAGGAAGCGTAAGCATTAATGCTGGTTCTAGCGGAAATGCCATGGGTGGCGGAAGCATTGTTCTTTCTACGTTCCAAGATGGAAAAATTACGCTTAACGGAGATGGCGGAGAGTACCTAAACTCTGTAGAGCCAGGAAACCAGATTGCAACAGTTAGCCAGCTTCCCACTGGTGCTACAGGAAGTTTTACATCTGCTGACGGTAAGACCATAACCGTAACGAATGGAATAATCACAGGGATTGAGTAGGGGATCACATGACAGACTTTATTGATCCCGAACAACCAGACATCATTGTAAAGATTGTACAGGCAGAACCTACCACAATTCGCATTGTAAAACCAGACAACGTTGACTCAATAAAAATCGTACCTGTTGCAGACTCATACATTGTTGGACCACAGGGTCCAGAAGGTCCAGAAGGTCCTCAAGGTGAGGCTGGTCCTCAAGGGGAGATTGGTCCTGCTGGTCCGCAGGGTCCTGCTGGAGTTCAAGGTCCTGCTGGTCCAAGAGGTTTGCAAGGAGAAGATGGTCCACAAGGTCCTCAAGGTGAAAGAGGACCACAAGGAATTCAGGGTCCAAGA
>JACCDM010437281.1_pt1 | contig 11197 bp, 9 predicted proteins | sample 7445851 | NCBI WGS metagenome assembly JACCDM01 (sample SAMN15323438, study PRJNA562643) | freshwater metagenome | isolation source: river surface water | place: USA:Blue River Watershed | collected 2017-08-16
CACCCGTGATTTGGCGCACCGACAAGGCCGCACCGCCGCGTGAATCGCCATCGAGTTTGGTCAACACAATGCCGGTCAAGGGCAAGGCATCGCTGAAGGCCTTGGCGGTGTTGATGGCGTCTTGACCTTGCATGGCGTCGACCACAAACAAAGTCTCAATCGGGTTCAACACGCTGTGCAAAGCTTTGATTTCGGCCATCAAGGCTTCGTCAATCGCCAAACGACCGGCCGTGTCGACCAACAACACATCAAAGTAATGTTTGCGCGCGTAATCCAGCGCCGCTCGCGCGATGTCGGCGGGCTTTTGATCGGCCGAGCTGGGGAACCACTCGGCACCGGCTTGTGCCGTGACCGTCTTCAACTGTTCAATGGCGGCGGGACGATAGACGTCACCCGAGACTGTCAGCACTTTTTTCTTGCGCTGGCTGATCAACCAACGGGCCAGCTTGGCGGTGGTGGTGGTTTTACCCGCACCTTGCAAGCCGGCCATCAAAATCACAGCGGGCGGTTGAGCCGCGAGGTTCAGGTCGCTCACACCTTCGCCCATGGTGGCGGCCAACTCTTGGTTGACGATGGCGACCAAGGCTTGACCCGGCTGCAACGAGCCAATGACTTCTTGCCCCAGTGCTTTTTCTTTGACACGCGCAATGAAATCGCGCACCACAGGCAGCGCCACGTCGGCTTCAAGCAAAGCCATGCGCACCTCGCGCAACATGTCGGCCACGTTGCTTTCGGTGATGCGGGCCTGGCCGCTGATGTGCTTGACGAGGCGGGAAAGTTTGTCGGTAAGGGCTGAGGCCATATAAACCCCTTCAAAGGGCTCGTTTGATGTGCGTAGCGAAACGCTAAACTGTTGTCATGATTTTAGCCAGCGACATTCCACTCACCTTGTGGCTTAGTTTGCCCACGGCCGTGGCTTACGCCTTGACGGCCCTGATTGGTCCACGCGTGGCACCCGCGATGGGGCATCGCCTGTTGAGCGTACCGTGGGCCTTGCATGGCTTGGGTTTGGTGTTTGCTTTGTTTGCACCGCAAGAAGGCGGCCTGCGCTTTGGCTTCGCCCCCGCACTGTCGGTGACTGCGTGGCTGATGCTCACGTTTTACGTGCTGGAACAGCACTGGTTTCCACAACTGCGCACTCGCTGGACACTGTCGATCGTAGGCGCGGCAGTGGTACTCCTCTCTGCCGTTTTTCCAGGCGCGGCTTTGCACACGCAAACTTCGCCGTTGTTGCCCCTGCACTTGGCCTTGGGCGTGGCCTCCTATGGTTTGTTTGCGGCTGCGGTGGTGCATGCATGGCTGATGCAGCGCGCAGAAAAAAGCATGCGCCTGGGTGAAGAAGCCTATGTGGGCTTGCCTTTGTTGACACTGGAACGCCTGACGTTTCGCTTTGTCACGGCTGGTTTTGTGTTGCTGACCGCCACACTGGCAGCAGGTTGGCTGTTCGGTGACAACCTGTATGGGGCACAAGCCGCTTGGCGCTGGGACCATAAAACCGTGTTCTCGCTGCTGTCATGGCTGACCTTTGCCGTGCTGCTGATCGGACGCCATCGCTTTGGCTGGCGAGGACGCAAAGCGGTACGTGTGCTCTACATAGGCTCGAGCTTGCTGCTGCTGGGCTATGCAGGCTCACGCTTTGTGTTGGAAGTGGTGTTAGGCCGCGCCCTATGAAATACCTGATCCTGCTGCTGATCGTGTTGGGCGGCATTTGGTGGATGCGACAACAACGTCGACCCAACGCGCCGACGAAGCCACGCGCAGGGACACAAGCCATGGTGCCCTGCACCCATTGCGGCACACACGTTCCAGAAGCTGATGCCGTACCAGGCAAACAAGGCCTGTATTGCAGCGATGCCCATCGCCACAGCCATGAAGGCTGACCCCGAGAACTTGTTGTGGCGTGACGGCTGGTACCGTTTTGCCCATCACACCCCCTCCCCCAATTTTGGGCCGCGCCCGCCCCACACCTCGGTGGACTTGGTGGTGCTGCATTCCATCAGCCTGCCACCTGGCCAATACGGTGGCCCCGAGATCGAAGCCTTGTTCACCAACACCCTCGATTGGGATGCACATCCCTACTTCGACCAAATTCGCGGCGCAGAGGTGTCGGCCCACTTTGTGATTCGTCGCGATGGTGCCTTGATTCAATTTGTCAGCTGCAATGACCGTGCTTGGCATGCAGGCCGCTCGCACTATTTAGGGCGCGACAACTGCAACGACTTCTCAATTGGTATTGAGCTCGAAGGCCTCGAAGGCCACACCTTTGAAGCCCCTCAATATGAAACGCTGATCAGCTTGTGCGCAGCCATCGCGCAACATTACCCCGCACACCACATCGCAGGTCATGAACATGTGGCACCCGATCGCAAAAAAGACCCGGGTGAAGGCTTTGACTGGCCGAAATTGCAACGCGCTTTGGGTTGGCCCGATGACAGTTTTGCAACAAATCAATAATTTTTAGGCGCACCCTTAAAAAAAATTTGCACGCACACATCTTGTGCATCGCGCGCAACGCACAAGACTGCGTAAGGATCAGCGCATCAAACGACCTGCCACCGCGCGCAGTGCCTCGTTTTTCTTCTGTGAAGTCCGCCAATATTGAGTGCAACACCCTGTCAAAAAACATGCATGCGCTGGCGCGAATTTCAGCCGAACCCAAATGTAATGAATTTCTACCAAAACACTACCGGTAGCGTATTGGCAAGCTATCCAACACCAGATATAGTGTCGTACCTGATTTCGAGCAAGCGCCGATTGCGCTGCTTTTTCAAGCTGAATTGACCCGCACACAAGGAAGAAAAATACATGCAAACCGTTGAGACCGTCACGCATTTCACGCCCATGGGAAACCCCACTGTTGCGCAAGATCGCGTGGCGACGGAAAACCCCACGCTGCTGGCCCACTACCAAATCATTCGCCGCAATGGCGCCGTGGTGCCATTTGAACCCGCCAAGATTGCCGTGGCCATGATGAAGGCGTTTTTGGCTGTGCACGGCACACAAGGCGCAGCGTCTGCCAGCGTCCGTGAAATGGTCGAAGTGTTGACAGAAGGCGTGGTTCGCGCCTTGATGCGTTCACGCCCAGGCGGCGGCACTTTCCACATTGAAGATGTGCAAGATCAGGTGGAACTCGGCTTGATGCGCGGCGGTCATCACGAAATTGCGCGCGCCTATGTGCTGTACCGTGAGCGTCGCAACCAAGAACGCGCGCACATCAAAGAAGAGCAAACGCCCGCCACACCCGCACTGCATGTCATCGACAACGGTCAACGCGTGGCCCTGGACGTGAACCATCTGCAACGCTTGATCAACGACTCTTGCGCGGGCTTGGGTGCGGACGTCAAACCCGACCCCATCTTGGCCGAGACCATGCGCAACCTGTACGACGGCGTCCCGATGGACGAGGTCTACAAAGCAGCGATCTTGGCGACCCGCACCCTGATCGAAAAAGACCCCGACTACACCTACGCCACCGCACGTTTGCTGATGCACACCATCGTCAAAGAAGTGTTGGGCAAAGAAGTGTTGCATGCCGACATGGGCCAACACTACGCCGAGTATTTCCCTCAGTTCATCAAAAAAGGGGTGGAAAACGACTTGCTCGACGACAAGATGCTGCAGTTCGACTTGGCGCGCTTGGGCGCTGCCCTCAAAGCCGACCGCGACTTGAAATTTGATTACCTCGGTCTGCAAACCCTGTATGACCGCTATTTCTTGCACGTGCGCAAAACACGCATCGAGTTGCCACAAGCCTTCTTCATGCGCGTTGCCATGGGCTTGGCACTCAACGAAATCGACCGTGAAACCCGTGCGATTGAGTTCTACGAAGTGCTGTCCTCGTTCGACTTCATGTCCAGCACACCCACTTTGTTCAACAGCGGCACCTTGCGTTCACAGCTGTCGAGCTGCTACTTGTCGACCGTGCCTGACCACTTAGACGGCATCTATGAGTTGATCAAAGAAAACGCTTTGCTGTCTAAATTTGCGGGCGGCTTAGGCAACGACTGGACCCGCGTGCGCGCTTTGGGCAGCCACATCAAAGGCACCAACGGCGAATCGCAAGGTGTGGTGCCTTTCTTGAAAGTGGTCAACGACACGGCCGTGGCAGTGAACCAAGGTGGCAAACGCAAAGGTGCGGTCTGTACCTATCTTGAGACTTGGCACTTGGACATCGAAGAGTTCTTGGAACTGCGCAAGAACACCGGTGACGACCGCCGTCGTACCCACGACATGAACACCGCCAACTGGATTCCCGATTTGTTCATGCGTCGCGTGATGGAAAAAGGCGAGTGGACCTTGTTCTCGCCTTCTGACGTGCCCGACTTGCACGATTTGTTTGGTGCCGACTTCGAAAAAGCTTACGTGGCCTACGAAGCCAAAGCCAAGCGCGGTGAAATCAAACCCTGTAAGACGGTGCAGGCGACCGACATGTGGCGCAAGATGCTGACCATGTTGTTCGAAACAGGTCACCCATGGATCACGTTCAAAGACCCTTGCAACGTGCGCTCACCGCAACAACACGTGGGCGTGGTGCACTCGTCCAACCTGTGTACCGAGATCACACTCAACACCAGCGACACGGAAACCGCGGTGTGTAATTTGGGTTCTGTGAACTTGTCGCAGCACTTGAAAGACGGCCCCAACGGCAAAGAACTCGACCACGAGAAGCTCAAGCGCACCATCGCCGTGGCGATGCGCATGTTGGACAACGTGATCGACATCAACTATTACGCCGTCAAGAAAGCCCGCGACTCCAACCTGCGTCACCGCCCTGTGGGCATGGGCATCATGTCGTTCCAAGACAGTTTGTATGAAATGCGCGTGCCTTACGCCTCTCAAGAAGCGGTCGAGTTCGCAGACCGCTCGATGGAAGCCGTTTGCTACTACGCCTACTGGGCCTCCACCGAGTTGGCCAAAGAGCGCGGTCAATACGCCAGCTACAAAGGTTCTCTGTGGGACAAAGGCATCTTGCCGATTGACTCACTTGACTTGCTGGCCGAAGCACGCGGCGGCTATTTAGAAGTCGATCGCAGCAAAACCATGGACTGGGACGCGTTGCGCGCCAAGATCGCCAAAGACGGCATGCGCAACTCGAACTGCGTCGCCATTGCTCCCACGGCAACCATCTCCAACATCATTGGTGTGGATGCATCGATCGAACCTTGCTTTGGCAACTTGTCGGTCAAGTCCAACTTGTCAGGCGAGTTCACCGTGATCAACAGCTATCTGGTGCGTGATTTGAAGCGCCTGGGCTTGTGGGATGACGTGATGGTCATGGACCTGAAGCACTTCGACGGATCACTGCGCCCCATCGACCGCGTGCCACAAGAAATCAAAGCCTTGTATGCCACTGCGTTTGAAGTGGAACCCACATGGTTGGTCGAAGCGGCATCACGTCGTCAAAAGTGGATTGACCAAGCGCAGTCGCTCAACATCTACATGGCAGGCGCTTCCGGCAAGAAGCTCGATGAAACCTACAAGCTCGCTTGGTTGCGCGGCTTGAAGACCACGTATTACTTGCGCACATCCAGTGCACAACAAGTTGAGAAATCAACGGTGCAAGCGGGCTCACACAACGCGGTGTCATCAGGCCCTGCAGCCGGTGGCATGAGCGCACTCGAAGCAGCCGCTGCTGCTGCACAAGCGCAAATGAATGCCATCCCCGCCACCGACATCAAATTCTGCGGCGTGGATGACCCCACCTGCGAATCGTGTCAGTGATACAACAAAAATTCGCAACGAAGTTCACGAATGCTTTGCATTTGTCTTCGTTGCATTCATAATTCGCACATTGGATAATTATTTATGTTGACCTGGGACGAAGAAGTCAAGCCCTCATCGCCATCACCTCTTGCAAGCGGCTCTCACAGCCGCTCGATGGAACTCCCACCTCTTACTGCTGCCCCACTCGCGCAGCCAGCACCCACCACTCGCACATTGAATGATGGTGCCACTGCGCCCGTTGCGCCGGCAACTTCTGCGGCAGCGACCAGCACACGCCGCGTGACCGCAGCGGACAAACGCATCATCAATGGACAAACCGACGTCAACCAGTTGGTGCCGTTCAAGTACAAATGGGCGTGGGAAAAATACCTCGCCACTTGCGCCAACCACTGGATGCCGCAAGAAGTGAACATGACCCGTGACATCGCTTTGTGGAAAGACCCCAACGGTCTGACCGATGACGAGCGTCGCTTGGTCATGCGTAACCTCGGTTTCTTTGTGACTGCCGACTCCTTGGCAGCCAACAACATTGTGTTGGGCACTTACCGTCACATCACGGCCCCCGAGTGCCGCCAGTTTTTGTTGCGCCAAGCGTTTGAAGAAGCAATTCACACGCATGCCTACCAATACATCGTTGAGTCTTTGGGCTTGGACGAAGGCGAGATCTTCAATGCGTATCACGAAGTCAAATCCATTCGTGACAAAGACGAATTCCTGATTCCGTTCATCGACGCCGTCATGAACCCCAACTTCCACACAGGTACTCTAGAAACAGACCAGACCTTGTTGAAGTCGCTGATTGTTTTCGCATGTTTGATGGAAGGCTTGTTCTTCTACGTGGGCTTCACCCAAATTTTGGCCTTGGGTCGCCAAAACAAAATGACGGGTGCTGCCGAGCAGTATCAATACATCTTGCGCGATGAGTCGATGCACTGCAATTTCGGCATTGATTTGATCAATCAGATCAAGCTTGAAAACCCACAACTGTGGACGGCTGAATTCAAAGAAGAAATCAAAGCCTTGTTCATGAAAGCCGTTGAACTCGAGTACCGCTACGCCGAAGACACCATGCCACGCGGCGTGCTCGGCTTGAATGCGTCCATGTTCAAAGGCTATCTGCGTTACATCGCCAACCGTCGCGCCACTCAAATCGGTTTGGAAGCCTTGTTCCCCAACGAAGAGAATCCCTTCCCTTGGATGAGCGAGATGATCGACCTCAAAAAAGAGCGCAACTTCTTTGAAACCCGTGTGATCGAGTACCAATCAGGTGGTGCTTTGTCTTGGGATTGATGCGCCACACACATTGATGTCACCCAATTTGTCTGCCCCAACCACAAACACCCAATATCGAGGTGTAGTGGCAGACGTACCCTGTTCATGGGGTTGGACCCGGGTCCAGCGCCATGAATCGCTTTGCACACAAAAATCCGTGCAAAGTGTTTTTCACCCAATGATCTAAATTCGATCTAGGAGAACAGAAATGGCAACTGCAAAAAAATCGGCCGCTAAAAAGGCCCCTGCAAAGAAAGCTGTCGCGGCCAAAAAGCCAGCAGCTAAAAAAGTCGCGGCTAAAAAGCCAGCAGCTAAAAAAGTAGCGGCGAAGAAGCCAGCTGCTAAAAAAGTTGCAGCTAAAAAGCCAGCAGCTAAAAAAGTTGCGGCTAAGAAGCCAGCTGCTAAAAAAGTTGCGGCTAAAAAGCCAGCAGCGAAGAAAGTAGCAGCTAAGAAGCCAGCAGCCAAAAAAGCTGCTGCTAAAAAGCCTGCTGCGAAGAAAACCGCTGCCAAAAAAGTAGCAAAGAAAGCAGCTGCTAAAAAGCCTGCTGCCAAAAAACCTGCTGCTAAAAAAGCCGCTAAAAAGCCTGCTGCGAAGAAAGCTGCGAAAGCACCCGCTGCCCGCGCACAGACAACGTTGAACCCGCAAGCTGCTTGGCCTTTCCCAACAGCAAGCAAGCCTTAATCGTCACCGATCTAGGCAACGGTTTACCGTCAGCTCAAGCCCGACGCCGCAAGGCCTCGGGCTTTTTCTTGGCCCTCTGCTGATGACACTCCCCGCCACCACTTACCTTCGCTTAGAAAAAACAGGCGCCGTCATTGTGGACATTCATGTGATCCCCAACGCCTCACGCACGCAGGCGGATGGCGAGCACGATGGCGCACTGCGTGTGCGCTTGCACGCACCGCCCGTCGATGGCAAAGCAAACTTGGCACTCATGGCTTGGTTGGCCGATGCCTTAGGGATTGCCAAGCGCGATGTCGAACTTATTCGTGGCCAAACGTCCAAACGAAAACAGCTGCGCATCCGCGCAGCTGTCATTGGCAAAGCCGATTGGTCAGCGTTGGCCGCGTGAAAGCGTTCAGGTCAAGCGAGTGTCAAGCCCGTCACGCTGTAGTTCTGCGGTCCGCGCTGGGCAATTTTGAGCGCGCCCACTTGGTTGCCCAACGCCGCACATTTGACCAGCGACCAACCTTGCTCCAACCCAAACAGCAAGGCACCGCGCCAAGCATCGCCGCAACCCGTGGGGTCCACGACAGCGGCAGCTTTGACGGGGGGTACCACCGTCTTATGGCCATCGATCCACACCTCACAACCTTCGGCACCCAAGGTCACGATCAAACCTTGCACGCGCTTTGAAATATCAGCATGGCTGAGGCCTGTGCGGTCGCTCAACATCTTGCCTTCGTAGTCGTTCACCGTCACCCACGTCGCTTGATCGATGAAGCGCATCAGCTCAGTACCATCAAACATGGGCAGGCCTTGGCCTGGATCGAACACAAAAGGAATGTCTGCAGCTTTCAGTTGCTCGGCGTGCTGCACCATGGCATCGCGGCCATCGGGCGAGATGATGGCGAGCTTGATGTCGGCACGTTTTTCGATGCTCGTGATGTGCGCTTGCATCATCGCGCCAGGATGAAAAGCAGTGATTTGGTTGTTGTCACGGTCGGTCATGATCATGGCCTGTGCGGTGTAGCTGTCAGGCACCTCACGCACAAACTCCGTCGAAATACCCAGGGTGTCGAGCCGCTTCAAGTAGTCTGCAGCATCGGTACCCAAGGTCGCCATCGGCAAGGGTGTACCGCCCAAAATTTTCAAGCTGTAGGCGATGTTGCCGGCACATCCGCCGAAGTCACGACGCAACGCGGGCACCAAAAAAGAAACGTTCAAAATATGCAACTGGTCGGGCAAGATTTGCTCAGCAAATCGTCCTTCAAAGCTCATGATGGAGTCGAACGCGAGCGAACCGCAAATCAGCGAAGCCATAAAAATCTTTCTAAAAAATCAAGGATAAAAAATGATGGCGCGAAACCCAGTGACGCGTTTGCTCACTGGGTCGTCTAAATCAAAATGGATCGTGGTCCGAAGGTCACGCAAGGCAGGCATGTGATCTTTGACTGACAACTCGTTGGCACGAAACACACGACGCACCAAGACTTGGTCTTGAATGTCGGTGAGGTTGAGCTCTAAGGCGGGTGTAGCCACGGCATGGTGCTGCGTATTTTTGAGCCGCAGTTGCACGGTGTAACCACCTTCGGGATTTTCGGTAAAGCTGCTGCTTTCAATCAGGACAGCATCGGGCTCCATCGGCCAGGTGATGTCGCAACGACACAGTGCCGACAGCACAGGCCGTAAGGCAGGCTCCTCAGCGCCTAACCAATTGCGTTGGACAAGCAGCATCTGGCCCAAGAAGATCAACACCAGAAAAAAAGCCGCGATCTGCCACACATCGACATGCCATGCGAGTGGCGCAGCCTTTGGCGGTGATGCTTGCACCACCTTATCTACGGCTGCAGGCGATGTCACAGCGGCTCTGAACAGCTCAGGCGCTTGTGGGTTGTGCTGGGGAGCCAAAATTTTTTCAGAAATTTCCGGCGTTTTTTCAAAATACAGATGTGCTTCAAACACATGGGCGCATCGCCCACATCGCACCCACCCGTTCGCCAACTCTCGCTGCTGGGGCGACACCTTGAAAGCGGTCTCGCATTGGGGGCAATGGGTGATTTGCATCAGCAGTGCGCGGTCATCAAAATCCAGCCGTCTTGCGCATCGCTCACTTGCAAAGTGCAATAGGGTGCGTACGCGTCTTTGAGCTCTTGGGCTTGCCGCTCAAGAATGCCGGCCAACACCAAATGTCCGCCAGCACTCACATGGCTGCGCAGCAAAGGGGCAAGTACTTTCAGCGGCGTAGCCAGAATATTCGCCAGCACGGTTTGGTAGAGTCCTGTGGCTTTGTCGGGCAAGCCGGCATTCAAGCGCACATGGTTGGCATCGGCATTGAGCACCGTGGCCGTCACAGCGGCTTCATCAATGTCCACAGCGTCAATCTGATTGGCGCCATGCAAGGCGGCCCCGATGGCCAAAATACCTGACCCGCAACCGTAATCCAGCACGCGTTGGTGGGCCACATCGTGGGTCGCTAACCAACGCAGACACATGCGCGTGGTGGGATGGGTCCCTGTACCAAACGCCAGACCGGGGTCTAAGCGAATGACCTTTTTTGCTTGCACAGGGGGTTCGTGCCACGTCGGAACAATCCAAAAATCGGGCGTGATGTCGACAGGCGCAAATTGCGACTGCGTCAAACGCACCCAGTCTTGGTCGGCCACGACTTGAATGCCCAGCACCTGGCTGTTGGCAAAAAAATCTTGCAAAGCGAGTAACCGTGACGCATCTTGCGCCTGGGCTTCCTGCGCAAACAGGGCCACGATGCGCGAACGTTTCCACCCCTCTTTGGGGGGCGGCATGCCGGGCTCACCAAACAAGGCTTGCTCGGCATCGGTTTGGGCATCGGCATCTTCAACAGACACACTCAAGGCGTCGAGTGCATCCAGTGCCTCGCAAACAGCTTCTACGCTGTCTTCGGGGCACATCAGTCGCAATTCAAACATCAGCGCTTGTGAGCGGCGAGCCACTCTTCCAAGTAATGAATGTTGGTACCACCCGCCATGAACTTGGCGTCCACCATCAACTCGCGGTGCAACGGAATGTTGGTGTTGATGCCTTCCACCAGCGTCTCTGCCAAGGCGGTACGCATGCGCGCCAAAGCTTCGTCACGGGTGTCGCCGTGCACGATGATCTTGCCGATCATCGAGTCATAGTTTGGCGGCACATAGTAGTTGGTGTAAATGTGTGAATCCACACGCACACCGGGGCCGCCGGGTGCGTGCCACATGGTGATCCGACCAGGCGATGGAATGAACTTGAACGGATCTTCCGCATTAATACGGCACTCGATCGAGTGACCACGCACGTGGATGTCGCGCTGCGCAAAAGGCAACTTCAAACCTGCCGCCACCATGATTTGCGTTTTCACAATGTCCACGCCAGTGATGTATTCGGTCACAGGGTGTTCGACTTGGACGCGGGTGTTCATTTCAATGAAATAGAACTCGCCGTTTTCGTACAAAAACTCAAACGTACCCGCTCCGCGGTAGTTGATTTTTTTACAGGCTGCGGCGCAACGCTCGCCGATCTTTTCGA
>JACCDM010502088.1_pt1 | contig 11194 bp, 8 predicted proteins | sample 7445851 | NCBI WGS metagenome assembly JACCDM01 (sample SAMN15323438, study PRJNA562643) | freshwater metagenome | isolation source: river surface water | place: USA:Blue River Watershed | collected 2017-08-16
AATGACAATGAACAGAAAGGTTTTAGCTGATTTAGCAATGAACCATCCTGAAGCCTTCAAGGCAATTATAAAGAAAATAGCGTAAGCTTTTAAAAAGTCCCGGAAACGGGACTTTTTTTTATATTTGTGAAACGTATGGATAATTCATTAACAACATTAAAACAACAAATTAAGCCTTTTCAAGAGCAATTGTTATTACATCCTATTAACAATTTTCTTAATGAATTTGATGACCTTAAAAGGTTTATGCAATTTCATTCTTTTGCAGTTTGGGATTTTATGAGTTTAGTTAAAAAACTTCAATTAGAGTTTACTTGTACTACCCTACCATGGAAACCCATAGGAAATCCTCAAACTCGTAGATTGATAAATGAAATAGTTTTTGGTGAAGAATCAGATATTGACCAATTTGATAATCCAATAAGTCATTTCGAATTGTATAAGAAGGCAATGGATGAATTAGGAATTCCTATTCTAAATGAGTTAAATTCGTTAACACAATTAAATAATATTGATGAAGTTATTCAGAATATTAATTGTTGTAATTTAGATCATCGATTGAAACAGTTTTTATTGTTTACATTTGAATCTATTAATAATAAACAAATACATGAAATTGCAGCAATTTTTACATTTGGAAGAGAAGATCTTATTCCTAGCATGTTTACTAAAATAGTAACCCATTTAAAATCAGATTCAAATAAAAAAATTGATACTTTGTTGTATTATTTAGATAGGCATATAGAGGTAGATGGAGATTCACATTCTTATTTGGCTTATGCTATGATGAAAGAGCTATGTGGTGAAGATGAAAAAAAATGGTCCGAAGCTACACTGGCAGCAAAAGAATCTTTGAAATGTAGATTGTTATTGTGGGATTCAATAGTTCAAAAATAAATGAAATTACCAATTTATCTTGATTACGCTGCAACAACTCCTATTCATGATTCTGTCATGGAAAAAATGTTGCCCTATTTTCAGCATAAATTCGGAAACTCAGGCTCGCAGCAACATATCTTCGGCTGGGAAGCTGATGAGGCAATTGAACAAGCTCGAATTTCTATTGCAAATTATTTTCAATTAAAACCACGACAACTTATTTTCACTTCTGGTGCGACAGAAAGTAATAATTTAGCGATACAAGGATTTTTAAAGAATTTTAATAAACCTGGTCATTTAATTACCTCAAAAACGGAACATAAATCAGTATTAGAAGTATATCAGCATTTTGAAACTGTTGGTTGGGAAGTTACTTACTTATCCGTTAATTCAATTGGTGAAATTTCATTAGAAGAATTAATTGCTTCAATTCGAAAGGATACACATTTAATTTCAATTATGTGGGTCAATAATGAAACAGGTTGTATTCAGCCTATTTCAGATATTGTTTCTATTGCAAAAGAAAAGCAAATTGTATTTCATTGTGACGCCACTCAAGCACTTGGGAAAATCGAATTATCTGATGTTGAGTTACCTGATTTAATCACTTTTTCTGGACATAAAATTTATGCACCCAAAGGCATAGGTGGAGTATTGATTTCAAATGAACAAGTTTCTTTGAAGCCAATCGTTTTTGGTGGTAATCAAGAGCGCGGATTAAGATCTGGTACTTTGCCAACTCAACAAATTGTTGGATTAGCAGCAGCTTTTTCACTAATTCCTGAATTGTTAAAAAGGACTGAGTTTTATAAATTATGGAATCACAAGTTTGTAAAATTATTACATGGTAATTTTTCAACTAATACAGTAGTAAATTCTTCTACAGACGGTGTTCCGCATATTTTAAATTTTTCGGTTCAGCAGGTTGATTGGGAAGAAATGTTCGAAAAATTACATAAAATTGCAGTTTCTAATGGTTCGGCTTGTAATGCAAAAAGTAAAACGCCAAGTCATGTTTTGACTCAAATGGGATTATCAAATAATCTTGCATTATCATCTATTCGTTTATCAATGGGTTTACAAACTACTGAAGAAGAATTGCAATACACTCTAAATTATCTCGAAGAACAATTAAATCAATTATAAATGAAAGAATGGGTTGAAATTGTTAATAAATTAAATGATATTCTTTTAGAAGACATTCCCTTTGCCTTAGCTACAGTTATTGGTGTTGAAGGTTCAGCTTATAGAAGAGTTGGTGCCAGGATGTTAATTTTGGAAGATGGAAATTGGGTCGGAAGTATTAGTGGTGGTTGCCTTGAAGGTGATATGTTAAAAAAAGCTCGTTTAAGCATTCAATCCCAAGAGGTTAAATTCGTAACATATGATACGAGAGATGAAGATCCGTTTGCTTTAGGTATTGGATTGGGTTGTAATGGTAAAATTGATATCGTAATTGATCCTGACAGAAAAAGAATTATTGAGTTTAAAGAATTCATGGAAAAGGCTTTGCAATCTGAGTTTGGATTATCTACAGATCATATTTGGCATTTGTCAAATATGTCGACCCCCATCACTTTACAAGAGTTTATTCCACCCCAACCGCGTATTTGGATTTTTGGCAACCAATTTGATTCTCATAGTTTAATAACTATTTGTCATCAGTTATCTTGGAAAATATTTTGGGTTGGAAATCAGCTTAAAATGAAGGCTGAATTCAAACAAAAATGTGCAAATGTTTATGATTGGGACGAAAATATAAATATTCAACAAAGTGACTTTGTTGTTTGTATGACACATGATTTAGAACGTGATGTATCTATTTGTCGAGAATTAATTAAGATTAATCAATTTGCCTATTGGGGAATACTGGGGCCTAACAAAAGATTACAACGAATTAATGATAAGTTATTCGAAGATCAAATTTTATTGCCTGAAGGTATTCATTCTCCTGTGGGCTTGGATTTAGGTGCTGAGGGTCCAGATGAAATTGCTATTTCAATTGTCTCTGAAATAATTGCCAAAAAAAATAAACGAGACGCACAACCCTTAATGTATAGAGTAAAATCAATTCATGAAGCATAAAAAAATCCTGGGTTTCCCCAGGATTTTTCGTTCACTTTCAACTCTCCACTTTCCACTCTTCACCTTCAACTTTTTTATTTTACTTCTTCAAAAGAAACATCTTCTGCAGCATCTGATCCACTAGCATTTGCATCAGCAGTTTCTGTTGCTCCACCTTGATCTCCTGCAGCATACATTTCCTGAGAAGCTGCTTGCCATGCGCCATTAAGTTTCTCAACACCAGCATCAATAGCTGTTAAATCTTGAGACGCATGAGCGGTTTTTAATTCTGTTAATGCAGACTCAATGGCAGATTTATTTCCTTCTGATAATTTCTCACCGTATTCTTTCAATTGCTTTTCAGATTGGAAAATTAACGAATCTGCTTGATTGATTTTCTCTACACGCTCTTTTTCAACTTTATCAGATGCTTCATTTGCTTTTGCCTCATTACGCATTTTTTCAATTTCAGCGTCAGTTAATCCACTAGATGCTTCAATTCTGATTTTTTGCTCTTTTCCTGTACCCTTGTCTTTTGCAGATACATTTAAAATACCATTAGCATCAATATCAAAGGTTACTTCAATTTGAGGTACTCCTCTTGGCGCTGATGGAATTCCATCTAAGTGGAAACGACCTAATGAACGGTTATCTTTTGCCATTGGACGCTCACCTTGTAAGATATTTAATTCAACAGATGGTTGATTATCAGCTGCAGTAGAGAATACTTCAGATTTCTTCGTTGGAATAGTTGTATTTGCTTCAATTAATTTAGTAAATACACCGCCCATTGTTTCGATACCTAGAGAAAGCGGAGTAACATCTAATAATAATACATCTTTTACCTCACCTGTTAGTACACCTCCCTGGATTGCAGCTCCGATAGCTACTACTTCGTCCGGATTTACTCCCTTAGAAGGTTTCTTTCCAAAGAATTTTTCAACTTCTTCAGCAATTTTAGGAATACGTGTCGATCCACCAACTAAGATTACTTCATCAATATCTGAATTAGTATATCCTGCATTCTTCATTGCACGACGACAAGGCTCTAGAGTTCTTTGAATCAATGTATCTGCCAATTGCTCAAATTTCGCACGACTTAATGAACGAACTAAGTGCTTTGGAATACCATTTACTGGCATGATATAAGGTAAATTGATTTCTGTTGAAGCACCAGAAGATAATTCAATTTTAGCTTTCTCAGCAGCTTCTTTTAAACGTTGTAAAGCCATTGGATCTTTACGTAAATCAATTCCTTCATCAGTGATAAATTCTTGAGCCAACCAATCAATGATTACTTGGTCGAAGTCATCACCACCTAAGTGCGTATCTCCATCAGTTGATTTAACTTCAAACACACCATCTCCTAATTCTAAGATAGATACGTCGAATGTACCACCACCCAAGTCGAAAACGGCAATTTTCATGTCTTTTCCTTGCTTATCAACACCGTATGCTAGGGCTGCAGCAGTTGGTTCGTTGATAATACGCTTTACTTCTAACCCAGCGATTTGACCTGCTTCTTTTGTGGCCTGGCGCTCAGCATCATTGAAGTATGCTGGAACAGTAATAACAGCTTCTGTTACTGTTTGACCTAAATAATCTTCAGCTGTTTGCTTCATTTTAGTCAAAATCTGCGCAGAAATTTCTTGAGGTGTATATAAACGATCTCCAATTTTAACACGAGGAGTATCATTATTTCCTTGTTCAACATTGTAGGAAATAGTTTTTAATTCTGAACCTACTTCAGAATACTTCTTACCCATAAATCTCTTTACAGATGAAATGGTATTTTGCGGATTGGTGATTGCTTGTCTTTTAGCTGGATCACCTACTTTACGCTCGCCATTTTCCAAAAACGCAACAATTGAAGGCGTTGTTCTTCTTCCCTCCGAGTTTGCAATAACTACAGCCTCGTTACCTTCCATTACAGCCACACATGAGTTGGTGGTTCCTAAGTCAATTCCAATAATTTTTCCCATGATTAAAAATAAATTTTTGAATGACTATTCTACAATTCAAATGCCATATTGTATTGTTGTTTGAAATGCTGACATATTGTCATTTTGCCTTATAAAATCATTTAAAAAGCATAAAATAGTCAGTAAAAAACAGTAAATTGCAAGAAATTTAATTAAAATATGTCACATCCAACAGACTTTATTTGGGTTGAAACATCCGAGCCGCATCGTCAGAGAACCCGAGAAATTATTAAGAAATATCCTGAAGTTAAAAAGTTGATTGGGAAAAACCCCAACACTATTTGGTGGATTTTAGCTTGTGTAGGTGTTCAGGTTTTGTTGGCCTATTTATTGAAAGATCAAGCTTGGTGGTTGATTATTGCTACGGCCTGGGTATTTGGAGCATTTCCTACGCATACTTTGTTTGTTTGTATTCACGAAGCATCACATAATTTGATCTTTAAGAAAACTTCTTGGAATGTATTTGCTGGTATCATTGCAAATTTTCCTTCCTTAGCGCCAACGGCAATTTCTTTTAAAAATTACCATTTGAAACATCATGCTTTTCAAGGTGTACATGAATTAGATGCCGATTTACCTGATTATTGGGAAGCGAAATTGATTAATAACTATTTCATTGGAAAAGCCATTTGGTTGTTATTGTATCCTTTCTTTCAAGCTATTCGTACCATTCGTTGTATTGAATTGGCAGTTATAGATCGTTGGGTTGTTTTGAATATTGTTTGCCAATTGGCTTTTGATGCAGCAGTGGTTTATTTTTGGGGATGGCCTGCTCTTGCTTATTTAGGCTTAAGTTTTTTGTTTTCAGTAGGTTTTCATCCGCTTGGTGCACGTTGGATCCAAGAACATTATTTAGTTTTGGATAAAAATCAAGAAACATTTAGCTATTATGGTCCACTAAATGGAGTTAATATGAATGTAGGTTATCATAATGAACACCATGATATGCCTTCTGTACCTTGGAATAATTTACCAAAATTAAAGGCTATGGCTCCGGAGTTTTATGACAACTTAAAATACCATACTTCGTTTGTGAAATTATTCTTCACGTTCCTATTTCAACAAGAAATCGGTTTGTATAGCAGAATTGCTCGTAAAGAGCGTGGTGGTGTACCCTTGACAGATAAATCGACACCTGATATTGAAATGAATTAAGTTGAGAGTTGAAAGTGGAAAGTGGAAAGTTGAAAAAATATAAAACTTTCCACTTTCAACTCTCCACTTTCCACTACATTGTTTAGTTTTCAATTATTACCTCAATTTTAGGTCCTTCTAAAATATTAATATTCGTACCTTGCTTATTTACAATTACTTCTAATTGAGTCTCTCTGAAGTTAATTTTAAAAGAGTATGATTTCCAATGACTTGGCAAAAATGGTCTAAAATGTAATTGGTTATTTTTTACTTTCATTCCTCCAAATCCTTTCACAATCGACATCCAAGTTCCTGCCATAGAAGTAATATGGCAGCCATCTTCTGTATCATTATTATAATCATCCAAATCTAATCGAGCTGCACGATTATAAAATTCGTATGACTTTTCTTCCTTTCCCAATTTGGCAGCTAAAATGCTGTGTACACAAGGGCTTAAAGATGATTCATGTACCGTTAAAGGTTCATAGAAATCGAAATTTCTTTCGATTTCTTCTTTCGTAAAATCTTCTTCAAAAAAGTATATACCTTGTAATACATCCGCTTGTTTAATGTAACAAGAGCGTAAGATTCTATCCCAAGACCAATTTTGGTTTATAGGTCTTTGTCCAGCCGGAATATCTTTTACAGGAATTAATTCCTTGTCTAAGAATCCATCTTGTTGCAAATAAACTCCTCGTCGATCATCCTTAGGGAAATACATATTTGTAATAATATGCTGAAAAACTTTTATTTCTGCATCTGTAAATTGTGTATCTGCAATTTTGTGAGCTGCTTCAGTTGGATAAGATTTTAGGATTTCTTGATGAACGTCTAACGTATATTTTAAACACCAATTAGCAATATAATTGGTGTACCAATTGTTATTTACATTATTTTCGTATTCATTGGGTCCTGTAACACCAAGCATGACATACTTTTGTTTGTCTTCAGACCAATTAACTCGTTGTGCCCAAAATCTTGCAATACCAAGTAATACCTCCCAACCATATTCAACTAAATGTTTACGATCTCCTGTATAATCTACATAATCCTTAACCGCATAGGCAATTGCACCATTTCTATGAATTTCTTCAAAAGTAATTTCCCATTCATTGTGACATTCTTCACCATTCATGGTTACCATCGGATAAAGTGCTGCACCTTTTGAAAATCCTAATTTTTCAGCATTCTCAATGGCACGATCTAATTGCTTCCAACGGTAAATTAATAGATTTTTGGCTACTTTTTGAGGTGCTGTGGATAGATAAAATGGTACACAATATGCTTCTGTATCCCAATAGGTAGATCCACCATATTTTTCACCAGTAAATCCTTTTGGGCCAATATTTAACCGTTCATCCTCTCCCGTGTAGGTTTGGTTTAATTGATAAATATTAAAACGAATACCCTGTTGAGCTGCAATATCTCCATCAATAATAATGTCGTTGATTGCCCATTTTTTCCCCCATGCTAGAGATTGTTCAAAAACCATTTGATCAAATCCTTTTTGGGAAATTCGATTCAAATAGCTTGCACCTATGGATTCAAATGAGGACGGTTTGTGGTTTTCAGATGAAAGATTTACTGCAAATTTTTGAATACATAACTCATCCCCTTGTTGTAAAAAAAAATTATATTTTAAGCCAGTGTATTTTGCTTGACTGATTTTTTCTGGGCTTGTCGTTTGAATTTGTTGGTTTAACTTAATTACGATTTGCTGCCCCGTATAAACTTCAAAACCAGTTTTTAGCGTTTTTGACCATACAAAGGAACTGTTTTCATTAAATCCTGTTTTTGTTTCCTCCCAAAATTTTTCACCATAATTGGAGTCTTTATTTGAAATATCTCCATCAATAAAGCAATTGACTTGAACATGTTGAGAACTGAAGTTTTCAGCAATTAAGGTAAATGAATAGGCACCAGACTCATCATCGGCCATTGAATTTAATCGAGTCGAGTGTATGCTGATTATTTTTCCGTCTTTTAACTCAATTTTACATTTTCTATAGAGTAAACCATCTTTCATGTTTAACTCTCTATAAAATTCAAAAACCTTTGCGGTATGTAAATCGATTATTTGATCATCGATTTGAATTTCTAAACCTACCCAGTTTGCTGCATTTAAAACTTTAGCAAAATACTCTGGATATCCATTTTTCCACCAACCTACTCTTGTTTTATCTGGATAATAAACTCCTGCAACGTAATTTCCTTGAAGCGTTTTTCCTGTATAAGTTTCTTCAAATCCCCCTCTTTGACCCATTCTACCATTTCCAAGGGAAAAAATAGACTCAGTAATTTCATTATATTCAGGATGGAAGCCTTCTTCAATGATCTTCCATTCATCGTGCTTAAGGTACTGTTTCACTCGTATATTTAATTTGAAGGTTTGTTCTAATTTCAAAAATAAGTATTAACACATTAAATGAATAAGAGTGCTAAACTGTTTCTTGAAATTTTAATAGTTTTTCTGCTGAAATATTTAAAAATGAAGGGATTACCTTATCGGCTTGATCAAGAACATGCTCATCTCCTATTCCAATGGTTTTCATGCCTGCTTTAATAGCTGCTTCAATTCCAGCTTGAGCATCTTCAAAAACAATGCATTCTTCAGGTTTAACATTTAAGGCCTCTGCTCCTTTTAGAAATACTTCAGGATTAGGTTTACTTTTTTCTACCGAATTTCCATCAATTATAGCATCAAACCATTTGATTAATTCTGTTTTCTCTAGAATAATTTGAGCATTTTTCGAAGCGGAACCTAAAGCAATTACATAACCTGAATTTTTAATCTGATGTAAAAAATCACTCACCCCAGGTAAAATTTCTGAAGGGTTCATATGAGAAATAAGTTCTAGATAATGCTCGTTTTTCTCAATAAGCCATTTTTTCTTTTGATCCTCTGTTGCCTCTTTTCCAGCCCATTTTAAAATTCTTTCTAAAGATTCTACACGTGAAACACCTTTTAATTGTTCATTTTGTTCTTCGGATAACTGATACCCAAAATTTAACCCTAATTGTTGCCAAGCTTTAAAATGATAAATCGCAGTATCTACTAAAACACCATCTAAATCAAAAAGGCATGCTTTATATTTCATCTATTTTTTGAGATTAAATTTTTATCGAAATACAAAATTATTATTTTTACAGAATTCAAAAAAGAAATTAAAACAGTGCTAGACTGTTTATTTTCAACTTTTTATGTTAAAAATTAAAAAAAATGTTATTCCTATTTTCTTATTTTGTTTTTTAACAAAATTTGAACTTTTATCCGCCAAATACATGTCAATCCAAAATCAGCATAAGTTCGTCGTTTACCAAATGATGTTTCATCTTTGGGGTAACCAAAACCAAAAATTAGTAGAAAACGGATCTTTAGAGCAAAATGGGGTAACCAAATTTGCAGATGTTTCTACAAAAGCTTTAAAAGCTTTAAAGAAAAAAGGTTTTACACATTTATATGCCACAGGACTTTTGGAACATGCAACGATAGAAGACATGAGTAAATTTGGGTCTCCACTCGACCATCCGAATGTTGTCAAGGGAAGATGTGGTTCCCCATTTGCCATCAAAGATTATTACGATGTAAATCCGTTTTTTGCAAATAAACCTTCAAATCGCCTGAATGAGTTTCAAGAAATGCTTAGTCGAATTCATAAAGAAGGTTTGAAATTAATTATTGATTTTGTTCCTAATCACTTAGCTAGAAATTATCATTCAGATCAAAAACCAGCTGGTATTGTAGATTTTGGTGTAAATGATGACCAAACAAAGTCGTTTGATCCTAAAAATAATTTTTATTACTTGCCAAATACACAATTTAGTATTCCTGAGGGTGTCAATTCCCCAGTTAAAGCCAATATCCCTTACGTAGAAATTCCAGCCAAAGTAAGTGGGAATAATGTATTTAATGCAAAACCTTCCATAAACGATTGGTTTGAAACGGTTAAACTTAATTATGGTGTTGATCTTCAACAAAATAATACCACTTATTTCAATCCTATTCCTGATACGTGGAAAAAAATGACGGATGTGTTGACCTTTTGGACCGAAAAAGGTGTTGATGGTTTTCGATGTGACATGGCAGAAATGGTTCCTGTTGAATTTTGGACTCATGCTATTTCAAAGACCAAAGCCCTTAATAATAATTTAATATTTGTTGCAGAAATTTATCAACCAGGTTTATATAAAGACTATATATTTAAAGGTGGATTTGATTATTTATACGATAAGGTAGGATTGTATGATGCCGTTCGTCGTTTAATGGAAAATAAAGAACATTCGACCGTTGAGGATATTACTAAAGTTTGGCAAAATGAATCCGGTGATTTTTCTCAACACATGTTACGTTTTCTAGAAAACCATGATGAACAACGAATCAATACTCCTTCTTTTGGCCAAAACAATATTTGGTCTACTATTCCTGGAATGGCAATAATTGCTTTATTGCATGATAGCCCTATCATGATTTATTTTGGTCAGGAATTTGGTGAAAAAGCAAATGAAAATGAAGGGTTTAATCAGGCAGATGACAGAACCTCTATGTTTGATTTTTGGAGAGTGGAAAGTCATCAGAGATGGTTGAATGCTGGGAAATTTAATCAAGATTTGTTAACTGATGAGGAAAAAAAATTAGATGATTTTTATGTAGATTTATTAAAATTTGCTCAAAAAGATGAAGTATTTTCTTCTGGAAAATTTTTCGATTTACAATATGCACAGAATGATCAGTATGACTGTAAAAAGGTATTTTCCTTTTTAAGATATATTGAAAATGAAGCTAACTTAATCGTTTGTAATTTTGATGCGAATCAATCAAAACTTTTTCAAATTGAGATTCCTGAACTTGCATTAAACATGATGAATAAAAATAAATTTACTTTAACTAAAAAGAAAACTTGGGTTTCTCCTCTGTCAACTGATGAAGTTAAAGTAAAAGGGATGGAAATTTTGATCCCAAGTAATTCTGTCATGATTCTAAACCTTAAATAAAATACTATGAATAAGCCAAAACTAAGTTTAGGACAAATAATCAACATGAGTGTTGGTTTTTTAGGAATTCAATTCGGATTTGCCCTTCAAAATGGAAATGCCTCGAGGGTTTTACAAAGTTTTGGCGCTGATGTAGAACAATT
>JACCDM010230580.1_pt1 | contig 11192 bp, 14 predicted proteins | sample 7445851 | NCBI WGS metagenome assembly JACCDM01 (sample SAMN15323438, study PRJNA562643) | freshwater metagenome | isolation source: river surface water | place: USA:Blue River Watershed | collected 2017-08-16
ATCGCGTCAAAGGCGCGTGCCGCAGCGCGTGTGGCCAATATCGCGAACTGACGCAGCTCGACCTCATCGAAATCAGCCTTGTCGCCTGCCCGATGCAACCGCTCGCCCGGGTGATCGCGACCGAGGCGTGTGACCCCAAGAAGGAGACCGAAAATGGATTATGATGTGAAAGCCGATGCGCTGGAGGCCGCGTTTGAGACAGCAGATTTGCCGCGCGCGCCGGTGGCGCGGCCCGCGCGCGCCACAGCGACCGCAGCCGACCCGGCCAAGACCGCCTTTATCGACGGCTATATAAGGCGCGGGAGCGAGGTGGCGCTGAAAAGCGTGACGGGCGTAACCCCGCAAGATGGGGGCTTTGCCGTACCACGCGACATTGATGCCCAGATTGACAGCCTGTTGAAAACCGCTTCGCCGATCCGCCAAATTGCCAATGTCGTCAAAGTGGGGTCAGCCGGGTATCGCAAGCTGGTGACCCAAAATGGTGTCGCGTCAGGCTGGGTGGCCGAAACCGCGGCGCGGCCCGAAACGGCTTCTCCCGTGTTCAACGAAGTCGCCCCGAGCTTTGGGGAGCTTTATGCCAACCCCGCCGCCACCCAAGCGATGCTCGACGATGCGGCCTTTGATGTCGAAGGCTGGCTGGCAAGCGAGATTGCGATGGAATTTGCCAAAGCCGAAGGCATGGCCTTTATCAGCGGCTCAGGCACCAATCGGCCCAAGGGGTTTTTGACCGCGCCCGTTGCGGCCAACCCCGATGCGACGCGCGCCTTTGGCACGCTCCAATATATCGCCTCAGGGGCAGCGGGAGCCTTTACTGCAAACCCGCAGGATAAGCTGGTGGACCTTGTCCACACGCTGCGTGCCCCCTATCGCCAAGGCGCCGTTTGGGTGATGAACGCGGCAACGCTGGCAGCGATCCGCAAGTTCAAGACAACCGATGGCGCGTTTCTCTTCCAGCCCGGGCTGGTCGCGGGGCACCCCGACACGCTGCTGGGCTATCCGGTGGTTGAGGCGGCTGACATGCCCGATATCGGGGCGAACAGCCTGTCCATCGCCTTTGGCAATTTCAAACAGGGCTATCTGATCGCCGAGCGAGCCGAAACAGCGGTGCTGCGTGACCCCTACACCAACAAGCCGTTCGTCCATTTTTACGCGACCAAGCGGCTGGGGGGCAGTGTTTCCAATTCCGACGCGATCAAGCTGCTGCGCTTTTCGCAGAGCTGAAACGCCCTGCAGGCGGCGCACGTTCCACTTTCTGATCGGGGGGCCGATATGCACGAACCTAGTCCCGTCCCTGCCGCGCTGCTTGTGGGCGCGCGGGAGGAGGCGAAGGCCTATTTGCGGATTGAAGGGGCAGCCGATGATCAGGTGATCGACCAATTGGTTGCCGCAGCAGCGGCGCTGGCCGAAGCCTTTACCGCGCAAATGCTGCTGGTGAGAAGCGCGACCGAGACGATCCCCGCCCGGCGCGACTGGACGCGGCTTGCCAGCTGCCCCGTCCGGTCGGTCACCCGCATCGAGGCGATGGCCGACACGGGGGCGACGGCGCTGCCGGCCACAGCCTATGATGTTGATATCGGGCATCATGGCGAGGGCTGGGTGCGGGTGGCGGATCCTGTGGGGCTTGCCCGGTTGCGGGTCACGCTGACGGCCGGCCTTGCGGCGGACTGGACGCGGCTGCCCGAGCCGGTGCGCCTTGGCATTTTGCGGCTCGCCGCGCATGGCTACACCCATCGCGATGCCAGCGAAGATGCCGGGCCACCTGCAGCGGTTGCCGCGCTGCTCCGCCCCTGGCGGCGGATGCGGATTATATGAGCGGGGAATTTGCGGGCGCGCTGCGCGAGCGGGTGACGATCGAGCAGCCCAGGCCGATGCGCGATGCGCTGGGCGGGCGGCAGGGCGGCTGGACCTATGATGGTGCGGCATGGGCGCGGGTGGCGCCCTTGGTTCCCGCCGCGCTGCACGCTGCTGACGCGCTGAGCAGCCTGCCGCGCTGGTCCGTCACGATGCGCAAGCGCGAAGGGGTGCTGCCGGGCACCCGCTTTGTCTGGCGTGGGCGCTTTTTGATTGTGCGCAGCGGCATCAGCGACCCGGCGGACCCTGCCCGGATGGTGCTGAGTTGTGAGGAGATGCGCTGATGCTCGACCGATTAACGGCGCGCGCCCAAGCGCGGGCTGAAGACCAGCGGCAGGCGGCGATTACCCGCCTTTGCGCCACAGCGCCGCATTGGCTTCGTGCAGAGGCCAGCCGCGCAGGCGTGGTGATCAAGGCCAAAAGGCTGCGCTGGTGGCTCATCACCCATGCCGGGCAATGGGGCTTTTGGCGATGAGCGGGCCTTATGCCGCGGTGCAGGCGGCGGTCGTCTCTGCGCTCACCGCCGCGCCCGCGCTGGCCGCGCTGACGGGCATTTACGATGGCCCGCCGCCGCGCGCGGCCTTTCCCTATGCGTCGTTCAGCAGCAATGCGGCGACCGATTGGGGGACCAAAACCGAGGCCGGGCGCGAGCTACGGCTGGCGATAACGCTTTGGGATGATGGCGAAAGCCCAGCGCGGCTGCACCAGTTGGTCGCGGCGCTGGAGGCTGTAGTTGCGACGCTTCCTGCCCAGATCGAAGGCTGGCGGATCGTCAGCCTGGTGCTGACCCGCACGCTGATGGCGCGCGACCCGCAAGGGCCCTGGGCAGGGCTTGTCGAACATCGTCTGCGGCTTTTTAAAACTTAGGAGGTTGTTATGCCCGCTGAAAAAGGAAGCGCCTTTTTGCTGAAGGTCAGCAACGGCGCGACGCCTGCTGCCTATCAGACGATTGCCGGGATGCGCACGACGCAGCTGTCGATCAGCGGTGAGACGGTGGTCATTACCCATAAAGGCTCGGGCGGGTGGCGCGAATTATTGGGCGGGGCGGGGGTGCGCGCCGTTTCTGTCTCGGCCGCGGGGGTCTTTACCGGCTCAGCCGGGGAGGCGCGGATCAAGGCGAACGCGCTCGCCGGCACGCTCGACGATTATGAGCTGAGCTTTGAAGGGGGCGATCGGATGCGCGGCAAGTTTCTTGTCACCCGTCTCGATTATGCCGGGGATTATAATGGCGAGCGCAGCTACACGCTGTCGCTTGAAAGCTCGGGCGCGGTGGACAGCCTATGAGCGCGCCTGCCAACCCCCATCGCGGCGAGGCTGAAGTGGCGGGCATCGTCTTGCGCCCCAGCTTTGCCGCGCTTGTCGCGGCCGAAGCTGAGCTTGGCCCCCTTTTTGCGCTGGTGGATCGGGCGGCTGCCGGGGAGGTGCGGCTGAGTGAAATGGCCACGCTGTTTTGGCATTGCCGCACCAGCGAGGCGATGGAGCGCGCCGCCTTTTGTGACGCGGTGGTTGCTGCGGGACTCGTAGGGGCTGCCCCGGCGCTGCGCGTTCTGCTGCACCAGATCCTTATCGGGCGATGAGCTTTGGCGCTCAAGCCGCGCGGCTTGCCGGGCTGGCGGGCGCGCTCTTGGGCTGGCGGCCTGACGATTTCTGGCGCGCCACCCCCGCCGAGCTGGCGACGATTTTGGCCGCGCTAACCCCCGGCCCGGCTGCGCCGCTCCCCCATGAGATAGACCGATTAAAGGACCTATTCCCCGATGGATGAAGAGATTGAGCGCCTCGTTATCGGCGTGCGCGCGGACACGCAGGGCTTTGCCCGCGATGTTGCGGCGATGCGCGCGACGCTGGAAGGCCCTTTTGCCGAGGGTGTGACGCGCGCGGGCGCGATGCTCGACACCGCCTTGATGCGCGCGCTGCGCACCGGCAAGCTGGGCTTTGACGATCTAAAGCGAGTCGCGCTGTCGGTGATGGCCGACATTGCAGCAGGGGCCGTCAGAAGCGGGCTTGGCGCGCTTGCCGGCCAAGGGGCTACGAAAAATGGCGGGCTGATTGCTGCAGGGGTAAGCGTGTTGGGCGCCGCGCTTGGCCTGCCAGGCCGCGCGACCGGCGGGCCGGTGAGCCCCGGCCGGGCCTATATGGTGGGCGAGCAGGGGCCGGAAATGTTCGTCCCTCTAGCGAGCGGGACAATCGTGCCGAACGGGCCAATAGCGCGCGATGTGCGCGTATCGATTTCTGTGAACGCGCCCGCCGGGGCTGCGCCGGAACTGCTTGCCCGGTCCAGCCGGCAGGTGGCGCGCGCGGTGCGCGCGGCGCTGCACGGGGCGGACTGATGGGCTATTGGCTCGCCCAGCCCGGAGAGGCCCAGCAACGCGCCCCGCTCACCCGGTTTGACGCACGCTTTTGGACCGTCAATTTCCCGCGTCCGATGATGGCGGCGGTGACAACCCCTGCCCCCGATGCGCTTCGGGTCGATGCCATTTTCTATCGCCGCAACGACCTTGCCGGGCTGATCTGGGCGTCGGTTGATAGCGAAGATCACCCGCTGCTCGCTTATGAGACGGCGCCCGATTATCGCGGGCTGACGCTGCGCTTTCGATGGCGGGCGGGCAAGATCTGCGCGCTCGATGCGGTCCATGGCCCGACCCTCACGATTGAAGGCCGGGATGCGCGCGGCCAGCCGCGCCATTGGTATGTCCGACTGTGGAACTATGCGCGCGGCACCCCCAATGATGCCCAGATCACGCTGGATTTTGACCGGCTGGCGGGGGGGTTTTTGCTGCCAAGCGAAGCCGACCCGGTGTGGGCCGGGGACATTGACCGGATGTTCATCGCGCTCGTCCCGCCGGGCTATGACGGGCAGGATTTGCCTTTGGCAGAACCGGTGGAAGGCTGGGCCGAACTCAGCGATCTGCGCTGCACCGGGCCAAGCTCTACGCTTCAGATGGGCGATGTGCTGGTGCCGCCCCATGGCCTGTCGATCGCGACGGGCTATGACGATGCTTATCACCTGACCCCCGAGCGGGTGGTGCGGCAAGCCTGGATGCTGGGCTATCGTGGCGCCATCAACCATTATGTGGGGATGAGCCATTATCCCCGGCTGGCGGCCAACGCGGGGGGGTGGCAGGCAACGCTGGCGGGCGGGTCCATTAACGCCGCGACGGCGGCGTGGCACCGCGACTTTGCGCAGCGGGCTGCTGCCGCCGGCTTTGGCGTGATCCTGTCCCTCTCCTTCGAGCTGTTCGCCGCTTATTGCCCCGAAGCGTGGCAGCAGCGGGCCGCTAATGGCGACCCTGCCCGCACCGGCTGGTCGCCGCCATCGGCCCTGCTTTCCCCCGCGCATAGCGGCGCCATGGCCTATCTTGCCGCGGTCGCGATTGCGCTGATGGACATCATTGTTGCTGCCGGGCACCGCCCCCGCTTCCAGATCGGGGAGCCCTGGTGGTGGGTGATGCCAGATGGGCGGATTTGCCTTTATGATGCTGCCGCGCGCACCGCCTTGGGGGGCAACCCGGTTGCCCTGCCCGATGTCCGCCGCGCTGATCTTTCGCCCGCGCAAAAGGCATTGCTGGATGCCGCGGGCGGCGTGCTTGCCCGAGCAACGGCGGGGCTGGCCGCGGCGGTGCGCGCGCGCTGGCCCGAGATGGAGAGCCTGTTGCTCCTCTACCTTCCCAGCGTGATGGACCCAGCAGCGCCCGAGATCCGGCGTGCCAATGCCCCGCTGGGGTGGCGGGCGCCGGCGTTCGATATCCTCCAGATCGAGGCATATGATTGGGTGACCGAGGGCCAAGAGGCCACAAGCCAGGCAGGGATAGCGGCCACCCAAGCCCGGCTGGGCTATGGGCCGTCGCGCCAGCATTATCTGGCCGGCTTTGTCGCCCGGGCCGACCAAGCCGCGCAGTGGCAGCCCATCCATGAGGCAGCAGATCGCGCCGCTGATCGCGGCGTTGCGGCGCGCTTCATCTGGGCGCTGCCGCAAGTGGCGCGCGACGGCTTTACCGTATTTTTCATCGGGGAGGATCAGGTGCAGGAGTTTGACGATGCCGATTTTCCGATGAGCCTGGGCCGGGCGGCCGAAGTGCAGCCAAGCTTTTCAACGGCGATTGTCACGACTGCCTCAGGCCATGAGCAGCGCAATATGAATTGGGCCAATGCCCGGCTGCGCTATGACGTTGGGCCGGGGGTTCGGTCTGAAGCGGATGTGCAGGCGCTGCTGAGCTTTTTTCGGGCGCGGCGGGGTGCGGCGCGCAGCTTTCGCTTTCGTGATCCGCTTGACCATAGCAGCAACGCGATGACGGGCATCCCCACCGCTTTGGACGTTCGGCTGGGGACCGGGGACGGCACGACCCGCCGCTTTGCGCTCGTCAAATTTTACGGCGGGGCAACGGGGGGCGAAGCACGGCGGATCACCCGCCCTGTGCCCGATAGCGTGCGCGTGGCGCTCGACGCCGCCCCGCGGCCTTCGGGCTGGACGCTGGAAGAAGGGGGTATGATCGTGTTCGCTACCCCGCCCGGGCCGGGAGTTGCGGTCACGGCCGGGTTTTTGTTCGATGTGCCGGTTCGGTTTGACACCGACCAGTTGAGCATCGCGGGCCATGGGCCTGCAGCGGGGGAGGTGGTGAGCGTCCCCCTCATCGAGGTGCGCGAGTGATGGGCCGCTGGTTCACAGCGCCGCTGACCACGCTTGCCTTTTGCTGGCGGCTTGACCGCAGCGATGGCGTGACGCTTGGGCTGACAAGCCACGACCAGCCGTTGGTGTTTGCCGGCCTTCTCTATCATGCCGCGCCGGGGATGCTGCCTTCGGCACTCGAACAGTTTGCCGCACCAGACACGGAGATGATCGAGCTGTCGGGCGCGCTTTCGTCGCATTTGTTGCGGGCGGATGATCTGGCGCTTGGCCGCTGGGATGGCGCACGGCTCCGGCTTTGGGCGGTCGACTGGACGGCGCCGGATGCCGACCCCTTATGCCTTGCCCGCGGTCAGCTTGGCGCGGTGACCGTGGCCGATGGAAAGTTCACCGTCGCGTTAGAGGGGCCAGTTGCTGTGCTTGACGCCCCGGTGACGGAGGCGACCACGCCGCATTGCCGGGCGCAGCTGGGGGATAAACGCTGCCGGGTCGATATGGCTGGTCGGGTGGAGCGCGCCCGGATAACGGGAGGCGCTGGCACCCAGCTGAGCGTGGATCGCCCTCTGGAGCCGGGGACCTATGCCTTTGGTCGGCTCCGCTGGGCAGAAGGGCCGCGCGCTGGCCTTTCGGCCTTGATCCTTGCCAATGAGGTGCAGACGCTGACGCTGGCGGACCTTGCCGAGGGCGGGCAGGCCGCCGGGATGGTGGAACTGACCCAAGGCTGCGACCGGCGCTTTGCCACCTGCTGCACCCGCTTTGCCAATGCCGCGAATTTCCGCGGAGAGCCGCATGTGCCGGGCCAAGACCTGCTGGTGCGCTATGGCGAATGAGGCGGTTGTTGCCCGCGCCCGGGCGCTGTTGGGCACGCGCTTTCGCTTTCAGGGCCAAACCCCAGACGGGGTGGACTGTGTCGGGCTGGTCGCGCTGGCCTGCGGCGTGCGCCAAGCACCCGATGATTATGGCTGGCGCGGGGATGTGGCGGGCTGGATCGCGCAGATCAATGCCCGGCTGATCCCGCGCTGCGCGGCGGCCGAAGCGGGCGATATTCTGGCTTTCCATCCCGGCCCGGCCACGCTGCATCTTGGCATCTGGTCCGGCACCGGGCTGATCCATGCCCATGCCAGTCTGCGGCGGGTGGTTGAAACCCCCGGCCTGCCCGATTGGCCGCAGCTCGGCTGCTGGTGCCCGCCCAAGGAGGACATATGGCAACGTTGGTCTTAACCGCGGTTGGCGCGGCGCTGGGCGGGCCCATTGGCGCAGCTTTGGGCGGCCTTGCAGGGCAAAAAATTGATCAATCGCTTTTTGCACCGCGCGCAGCCGAAGGCGGACGGCTTGCCCAGCTGGCGGTCCAAGGGTCGGCTTATGGGGCGGACATCCCCAAAATTTTCGGCACGATGCGGGTGGCGGGCAACCTGATTTGGGCCACCGATCTTCAGGAACAAAGGCAAAGCCAGTCGCAGGGCAAAGGCCGCCCCAAGCGTGTCTCCTATAGCTATCGGGCGTCTTTTGCGGTTGCCTTGAGCGCCAGGCCCGGAACGCGGATTGGCCGGATCTGGGCCGATGGCAAGCTGCTGCGGGGAGCGGCGGGGGATTTCAAAGTCGTCACCGGCTTTCGCTTTTACGCAGGGCATGAAGATCAGCAGCCCGACCCGCTGATCGTGGCGGCGGAAGGCGGCACGGCCCCTGCCTATCGGGGGATATGCTATGCGGTGTTTGAAGACATGGCGCTGGAAAGCTTTGGCAATCGCATCCCCTTTTTGAGCTTTGAACTGGTCGCCGAGGCGAATTTGACGCTCGAGCAGGTGATTGAGGAGCTGGGCGGCGGCGCGCTCACCGCGGCGTGCCCGGCCCCGATCATCGGCTTTGCTGCGCTGGGCGGATCGACCCGATCCACGCTCGCCCCGCTGCTTGAGCTGCGCGGGCTCGATTTGGTGGACAAGGCGCACGGCGCGCGGGGCGAGGGCCAGATGGCGGTCGCGCGCGCTCAAGGCGCGGGCATGGCGGTGCCGCCCCCTTTGCTGGGGGCCCGGAGCGGTCCGGGCGCCCAGAATGTGCCGATGATGACCCGGGCCGTCCGAGGCCGATCTCGCCAGATCAGCCTGTTCCAGCTGGGCTATGCCGACCCGGACCGCGATTACCAGCTGAGCACGCAGCGCGCAGAGCTGTTTATGCCGGGGCAAAGCGCGGTGCGGGATCTTCCCGTCGCGCTGGATGCCGCCACCGCCCGGCGCTGGGCGCTGGAGGCGCTGCTCGACGCCCGGGCAGAAGCAGAAGATGTTCGGATTTCGGTCCCTTGGTCCCTGCTTGACCTTCAGCTGGGCGCGGTGCTGACTCTGGCGGACCTTTCTGGTCTCTGGCGGGTATCCGCGCTCAGCTTTGAAACGATGCAGGTTACCGCCCGGCTGCGGCGTCTGGCCAGTGCGCCAGACATGGCGCTGCGCGCGGATGCGGGGCGCGGGGTTTTGGCCGCTGATCAAGCACATGGCCCAACCCGCTTGGTGCTGGCAGAGCTTCCCGCATGGGAGGCAGGGGTCGCGGCGCGGCCCCTTCTGGTCGCCGCGGCAGCGGGCCATCTGCCGGGCTGGCGGCGGGCCGCCTTGGCCCAGTCGGGGGATCAGGGCGGGCATTGGACAGAGCTGGGGAGCACGCCGGCCCCCGCGATTTTGGGAACAGCCGCCAGCCTCTTAGGCCCCGTTAATCCGCACCTTCCCGATCGTGGCGCGCCGCTGATCGTTGACCTGCTCCACAAAGAAATGGCGCTGGTGAGCGTAACCGAGGACGCGCTGCTGGCTGGCGAGAACCTGATGATGGTCGGGCGCGAGCTGATCCAATTTGGTCGCGCCGAACAGATTGGCCCTGCGCGCTATAGCCTTAGCCGGCTGTTGCGCGGTCGCCGCGGGACCGAGCCTGAAATGGCCCGCCATCAACTGGGGGAAGATGTCGTGCTGCTCGATCGCGCAGCACTGGTGCCGCTGGATCTGGCCGCGGGCGCCACCCGCTGGTCGGTGATGGCAACGGGCATCGGCGATGCCGCGCCCGTCATCGCCACCGCATCGATCATCGGGCTGGCGACGCGACCGCTGATGCCCGTGCACCAACAGGCGCTCAGAACCGCCGATGGCGGGGTGATGCTCCGCTGGATCCGCCGCAGCCGCGATGGGTGGGACTGGCTCGACCGGGTTGATGCGCCGTTGGCCGAAGAACGGGAACGGTATCGGCTGACGCTTATTCCCGACATGGGTGCCGCCGAGGTGGAAGAGGTGGATGCCCCGGTGTTGCGGATCGCGGGGGATCGGCTGGCCGCATGGCGCCGAGCGGGGTCGCGCCAGCTTGACTGGCGGGTCGCGCAACTTGGCACGGCAGGCACGTCGCCCGAAGCGACGGCCCGCCTCCTGCTGTAATGCAAGAGGAGATATTCATGACGGAACGGACCGCGCGCCTCACCCTGCCGCTTATCGCGGCAGGGCAGAGCCAAAAGGAAGTCACCCATAATGAAATGGTCGCCTTGGTGGATGTGCTGGCCCAAGCGGTGGTGATGGGCCGAAGCGCCACCCCGCCAGAAGCGCCGCAGCCGGGGCAGTGCTGGGCGGTCGCTGCTGATGCCGGGGGTGTTTGGCAAGCGCGCGAGGGCGCGATTGCCCAATGGTCCGCCAATGGGTGGCTGTTCGTGCCGGGATTTGAAGGGCTGGCGGTGTGGAGCCTTGCCGATGCCCGGACGTTGCGTCTGCGGGCGGGGGTTTGGACGGATGCCGCGGATGTCGGCGCGCTGCGAATCGGGGGGCGTCAAGTGATCGGTGCGCAACAGCCGCCCATTCGCGACCCAGCCGGCGGCAGCGTTGTCGATGCATCGGCGCGCACAGCGATTTCAGCAATCCTCGTTATATTACGAGCACATGGACTCATCTCAAACTAAACTGTCTTAATAACAATCGAGCATCAGTGCGACTTTTGCGCAACAGTTATTGGCAATGTATGCTTGCGTGACAGAATACCGGTCTGTAGAACAGTCAATCTGTCCCAAACAACCAATCAGAAAGGGGATTTTATGCGGAAGCTCGCTTATGTGGCGGCGCTCGTTTCGACCGTTATTGCCGTGCCAGCGCTCGCGCGCGACGGTGCGTGGTATGTCGGGATTGAGGGCGGCCCAGCCATTGTTGAGGACCAGTCCTTCAACCTGAATGGGGTCTCTGATCAAGGCTCGGCCGATCTGAAGAACGCCTGGGATGTCGATGGCCTTGTAGGCTATGATTTTGGCGGTTTCCGCCTCGAAGCCGAATTGGGTTATAAGCAAGCGGCGCTGACCCAGTGGCGCTCCCAGCTGACCACCCCGGCAGGGGTTGATGCTGCAGCGCGTCCGGCAGGCACCTTTGTTGATGCGGGCGGGCGGCTCAGCAATCTTAGTTTGATGCTCAACGGCCTGTTGGATTTTGGCGGCGAGGGCATGGCGGGCTATATTGGCGGCGGGGCAGGGATTGCGCGCACCAAGACGGGCTATTCGATCGATAGCAGCGGCCCTGATTTCCTCAATGACACCGATTCAGGTCTGGCGTGGCAGGCGATTGCCGGCGTGCGTGCGCCCTTGTCTGACGCGGTCGAAATTGGCCTTAAATATCGCTTCTTCAACCAAGATAATGCGAAGCTTGTGGACCGCATCGGCCGGACGGCCGAAACCCGGTATCGTTCCCATTCGGTGTTGGCGAGCCTGATCTTCAACTTTGGC
>JACCDM010998994.1_pt1 | contig 11191 bp, 9 predicted proteins | sample 7445851 | NCBI WGS metagenome assembly JACCDM01 (sample SAMN15323438, study PRJNA562643) | freshwater metagenome | isolation source: river surface water | place: USA:Blue River Watershed | collected 2017-08-16
ACTCCGAAATTCGTTTGCTTCCATTATCTACCGAGCCTTTTTCGCCCATTGTTTTGAGGGACGAAGAATCGCAGCGTTTGAGGGTGATTGGGGTGTTTGTAATGGTAGTTGGTAGGGGGTAGATGGTACCGGGTACCGGGTACCGGGTGACGGGGTTCGGGGAGCGGGGCTTTAAGGGTTTTGTTTGGTTTTTACCTCAACCCTGATATTTCTTTTTGAATGAATGTTGCCAATTCTTCTTTCTTGGGTAATTCTAGTAAATACTTAGACACGAATAGGTTATTGTCCATCCCGGCTGTGGCGTATTCGACCAATTGTTTTCCTTTTTCTGTACAAAGTAAAATGCCAATGGCTATATTATCATCTTCTCGCTTTACATTGGCATTGTAATAGGCTACATAAGTGTTAAGTTGGGAAAGGTATTCGTGCTTAAAGGCATCTACTTTCAATTCAACAATCACATGGCATTTTAATATCCGATGGTAAAATACGAGATCTGCGAAAAAATAGTCATCATCAAACAATAAACGTTTTTGGCGATGTTCAAAACAAAAACCATAGCCCAACTCATGGATGAATTCTTGTAAATGATCGAGCAATAAACCTTCTAAATCTTTTTCTTCCAACAAGCTATCGGATTTCAACCCTAAGAAATCAAAGGTGTAAATAGATTTAATCGCATCGTTTGAATTTGTTGGTTCAATCGTACTTTGTAATTGTTCTAAAGCAATTTCGGTATTTGAAGACATGCACACGCGCTCGTAGGCCAAGGTGTTTATCTGGCGTTTGAGTTCTTTTACAGACCAAGTACCTTTAATGCAGGCCATTTCATAGAAGGTTCTTTTTAGTGTATCTGCTATTTGCAAAAGGATCTCAATGTGTGAGTAAGATAAGTTGTTTAATATTTTGTCTGCAGGCACCATCAACTTATTTATAGATTGTGGGGATGCTATCCCCACTTTTTCTTTTGCTTCCAAATGGGGGGATGTTATTCCTAAAATTGAATGGGTTTCATTGTGTGATAAAAAATGAGTGAGTGGAGCAATTTCACTCTGTAAATGCGGATAAAGTTTGTAAAAGTCTTTAAAACGATATAATGATCGTTTGTCAATGCCTTTGATGTGTTTAAATTTTGCAGCAAGTTCGGGAAATAGATTTGTACCATATTTTGCTCGGTCATCGCCGTTTAATTCGAATTTTACAATATAGAACCCAATTAGCCAGTTTCTTGCCGTTAGCGAAATATTCACTGCCTTTACTGCATTTCGCTGAAAATGCTGATGGGTTTGCTCTACTAGTGAAACTAGGGAATTAAAATTCAAAGGTTCTTTACTCATGCCAACAATCCAATTAATCCTTTGGTGATCATTTTTCTAATTCTTAGGAAATTTAAAAGTTAACCAATTCCAAATATCATATCAAGAGTTATTAATTGGCATTCCTATTGAATAGAAATGAACAATTATTTTTGCGATTTGTGCAAGTTGGTAGGGGGTAGGGGGTGACGGGTTTCGGGTGACGGGGGGCGGGTGAATGCGTTTTATTTCATAATCTCCCACTTCAGAATGTTGCTTGGCTATTTGGTTTAGTATTCAAGATTGTGGGTCAATGGAAGCTGTAACCAATTTCGATGCTTGAAGAGAATAAGCCGCAAAAATATCCGCTGCTGACATGAATGGGTTGAGTAAGGGGATAGGTGCGGCGGAATTTAAAGTGAAAATTCTTGTATTGAGCGCCTAATGATAAATCTAGACCGTGATAGATGTTCGATGCTAGATTTAATTTTTGATTGTTCAATATGGTAGTTTCAAATGGCAACGTTTCTTTATTGTAGCCGCCTCCGCAATACCCAAAACGGTATTGTAATCCGCAGTTGATATACTTTCCGCCGAAATCAAGTCCGGCGCCAGCCGTAAGCAGATTTATATTTCTGAACCAACTATGGCTGATTTGATTTCCGGATCCGTCATAAGCCAGCATGTTAAAATTTCCCAAGGCATAGGCTATATCCAAAACGGGTGAAATTGGGTTGTTTTTCAAGTCAAGCCGCACTCCATTGCGCAAAATGAATCCTTGAGAATTGTGCATGATGGTATGAAACTTTGTGTTGTTTTGGATGAAATCAAAAGAATATCCTGAAGGATAAACCGGCACTGTACTTGAATTGTTGGGTGTAAAAACAACTCCTCCGGCTGAAATTTGATAGGTTAATTTCGTGGCAGTATCCCAAGGTTTTGATGTCGGATAAAAAGACGTTTCAATGCTTGATCCAGTTAAGTTGCAGTGAATAAAAATGAGTGCCGCTGCGCATAAAACGTTGTGTTTAATATTGATTTGAAGTTTCATTTTTCTGAAGGATGTTGAATCGGGTAATATAAAAAGTGATTCGTACATCCATAGACAATTGGAAACTAGAAAATTATGGATTCTGAAGATGCCTTACCGAAAAATGACATGGATTTGACTGTGAAGAAGTTTAAATTGCATAATGTCTATCCCCAAAAACACAAAGAAATTCAATCAGTTGAATGATAAATATCACCTGATTTTATTGATGATGTTTGTTGGTGTTTCGAATTTCGCAGCAGCTCAAAAAACATATTTTAAGACGTATTTTTCTGGTTCAAACGTGTATGATTTCATAGAATCAGATTCTAATATTTGGTGCGCCACAGAAAGTAAAATTGTAAAAATGAATACTTTCACAAACGAAATTTCATATTTTCAACTGCCTGGAATTCCGCCCATTTACGATTATAAATATTATAAATTTCTGAAGGAGCCTTCTGGGAAGTTATGGATTGGGGGTGAAAAAGGATTGTTTTACCTCAGCGACGGAAATTGGTTTCGTCATCCAAAATTCAATGAGCCCAAAACGTTTATTAAAATGTTCCAAGCCGATCCCAAATCGGGAATTTGGTTCGCCGATATATTCTATGACCAATTGTATTTCTTAAATGGAGATTCTGTAATTAAATATCCCCTGAATAGCGCCAATGTGAGAGAGGTGGCAATTTTTGATCGCAATAAAGATCTATGGCTAGATCAATTAAGCAGAGATATTTCTGATGATATCGGAATTTATCGCATGCGCGACTCATTTGTCATTATCCCTGTTTTTGGAGATGCTTCTTGGCATTCGAAAGCCGTATTGTCTGTTTGTTTTACTGAAGATAATACCCTTTATATGAGCGGTATTGCCGTGAAGAATCAGATGTATAATTTTCCTTCTGATTATTTGGTTCAATACAAAAACGGGGTTTGGACAGATATTTTCTCACCCGTTTTAGATAATAATGATCCTGGGAAGCTGAAAAACATTCTGGTAGAGTCAAATGGTGAAAAATGGGTGACCACCTCAAATTACCTTATAAATTTTAGTGCTGACTCCCTAAGAGTGCATTACGTCATGAGATCTCCCATAACGAACATCAAACAAATTTCAGACGACCGTATTTTCTTGGGGACAAAAAATCCCGAATTCCCATATATGGGGGTAGGTGATGGGGCGTTCATCTTAAAAAATGGATCAATCTTAGATTCCAAGAAGTTTGGAAACGGACAATTCAATACTAATAATATTATAGCCCTAAGTGTCGATAAAGATTCAATCTTGTGGGTTGCAGGTTTGTACGATCATCTGTCCCTAAAAACACAAAACGGCTGGAAAGAGTATTACACGAGCCAACTTTCTGTTCCATTAATGCCAGATGTGATTCTTCAAAAGCAGGATACCACCATCGTTACAGGTGAGAATGGTGTACATTATTGGTATGATAATGAATGGCATTTCAAGGAAATGGATTTTTTCGGAACCAAACACGCTATCGTGGGTTCGAACGGGAATGTATATGTATCGGCTTACCATAGATCGGTTTGCGAAGTGAATCTTAATTCAAGCCAATGTTATTCGAATTTGAAATTTTCAAATAACAATACCAATGATTTTGACAAACCTTTATGCAAGGATAAAAACGGTAGAGTTTGGGTGGGTTCAGGGAATTTTTTATATCACACCAACGATACGGGTGGATGGACTCAAGTCAATACTTCTAAATGGGGCTGGCCGGAATTAGGCGATAAAACCCGAATGAATTTTGATTCAAAAAATCATTTGTGGATTACCACGGGAAATCGTCATATTTATGAATATAACGGAAAATTCATGATTAAACATTCACCGAATTTTACCAATAAAGTGTACCCGTACTACGTCGGAAATACAATTGTTACTGATTCTTCGGGAAGTGTTTTTATAGGTACTTATTGGGACGGATTGTATCGTTACGATGGTGAAAATTGGCACGTTTACGACACCAGTAATTCTGGTTTATTGAACAACAATATCAATGCCATCGCATTAAAAAACAATGGATTGTGGTTGGGTTCTGAACTGGGAGTAGTCGATTTCACGAATTTTGGTTCTGGAAAAAGGGTAAGCAATTTGAGAGATACCGTTGCAAATATGAGTGAATTGATGCCCTTGTATAACGTAAAATTGTTTCCCAATCCATCAAACGGCAAATTCACCATTGAATCTCAAGAATCTCAAGAATTGGATTATGAAATTTTCAATATTGAAGGAAGGTTGATAAAAAGTGGGGCATTCAAAAATTCAATAAACCTAGAAATCGCTGCGGCTGGCTTTTACATTTGTCGCGTCATTGATCCAAGCAAACATGGCGTAGCATATTTGAAATTTATGGTAGGCAATTGATTAGCTGGTAATGATTGTTACTCCATAGCAGCAAACTCTTCGCCCCATTTGTGGAGAGATACGATGCTTGGGAGTAATTTGGTGCTATTTCCAAGCATCCAATCATAGCAAATTACGGTTACAACAAAGAAACAGGAGAAGCAGAGCTTCACAAAGGAATTGCGAAGCTCATTTCCTACGGAACCTTGTTTTTAGCCAATCCCGATTTGCCCAAGCGCTTTGAATTGAACGCCCCGTTAAATGATTTGGATCGAAATACCATGTATGGCGGACAGGATCAGGGCTACATTGATTATCCTTTTTTGAATGAATCTGTGATTTAATCCAAAGAAAATAATTCCTCTACCGTGCAGCCAAATACCTTGGCGATTTTTAATGCCAGTTCAAGAGAGGGAAAGTACTTGTTGTTTTCGATGGCGCTGATGGTTTGACGCGAAACACCCAGTTTATCGGCCAATTCGTCTTGGTTAATTCTGTGCTTTGCCCTGAAAACTCTGATTTCATTTTTCATCGTCTAGCTTGTAATAATTTAGTAATCTCACTTGGAAAATGAGGTTGAACATGATCAACGGCGCAAATAAGAATGCGATAAGTACGTAAAGGTAAGCAAAATCAAAGAAGAAGAAATTGGCTACCAAAACAAGGGCGTAGTTCATTAGGATTGCGAAGGATAGGCTTTCTAGTCTGATTTTCGTGGTTAACTCATCTTCGACTTTCTCTCGTGAAAAGCTCGCAATAAATCCGGAAAGGACAATTACAACCGTCAGTATTTCATTGAATAATGCGGTTTCAGTCCATCCTTTTTTACCTAGTCCGGTTCCTAAGAATCCGCTTTCATTGCCGAAGAGTGAGTAGACGGGGACCTTCCAAATTTCATCCAATTGATTTTCGAAGGAGATGGAATAGATCCCGATAAGCAGCGAGCCGTAGAACACGGCGGTTGCTGGCCATTTGAATTTGTGATTTAATAGTTTCATAATGTAAAGTATGTTTTACAAATGTACGGTTTAATTGCAATATGTAAAATATATTTTACAATTTTTTCAAAGAGGGGCTATTGACGCTTACATTAATGACGAAACATTAGGGAATATTGTATTTTCGTCAATAGTGAGTTATCTTTGATTATCAAAATGATAGAAAGAGGATCATATCTAAAGCTTTTAAAACAACTGAAAGACCAGAACATAATAAAAGTTATTACAGGAATAAGGCGTTGTGGTAAATCTACTCTATTAGAGGCGTTTATGAAGGAACTCCTCAATGAGGGAATTGCACCTGAAAATATCATTTTTTTAAATTTTGAAGAAAGAGAAAATCTACACCTCACCAATTGGACAATATTGTATGATGAAATAATAGCAAAAGTCATTTCGAATAATAAGTACTATGTTTTCTTAGATGAAGTACAGCTAATCAATAACTTCGAAAGGTTAATAAATAGCATATTTACGAAAAAGAATATTGACTTATATATAACTGGTTCAAATGCGTATTTATTGTCGAGTGAATTAGCAACGCTTTTGACAGGAAGGTATATTTCTATAAACTTACAACCATATTCTTTTAAAGAATATGCTTCTGCATTTTCTGAAGAAAAAAATACGGATAGACTTTTTAGGAAATATATCAATGAGAGTTGTTTTCCTGAAGCAGTTACGCTCTCAAAAATTGACGGAAATTTGGTAAATGCATACCTACAGTCCATATACGATACTGTTATAATTAAAGATATCTCACAGCGTCATAGCTTGCGGAATGTAGATAATTTGCATCGTGTTGTGAGTTTTCTGTTTGATTCAATTGGGTCTTATGTTTCACCTACAAATATTGCCGCACAATTAAATCATAATTCTCAAAAGAAGATTTCGCATAATACGATTATTAAGTATCTAGAATTTCTTACTCAGTCATATATATTGTATTCTGCGCCTAGATATGACATTAGAGGAAAGGAATTGCTTTCTACCAATGGCAAATATTATGTAGTAGATTTAGGCTTAAAAAACATTTCGGCAACAAATAAATATGAATCAGATTTAGGACGAAAACTTGAGAACATTGTCTTTTTTGAGTTGGTTAGGAGAGGTGGAAAGGTTTATGTTGGAAAACATGATGACAGGGAAATTGACTTTGTTGTTCAAAGGGCAAACAATGAAAGGGAATATTATCAGATATCATATACTGTTACTGACGAAAAAACATTTAATCGTGAGATTTCGGCATTTGATAGGATTAATGATAATTATCCTAAGTTTCTTTTGACGATGGACTATGACAATGTGAGCATTAGGGGTATCCAAAAAATCAATATTATTGACTGGTTGTTAGCATGAAAAGACTGTACTTTCTTGCCTCAAGTTGTAATGTGATTGATGTATTATCCAACCCATCAAAATCCCCCCAAACAAATTACCGTGGATGCCGATATCCTTTGACATTATAATTTATTCTGAGCAATTTCAAATAAGACGAAAGAGGTTTTCGTGTTTTTTCTGTCTGAAATATTTCGAATGTTACTCAAAGAAATGTTTCCGATGATATATCCATAATCTTGATTCGAATAGGATTCTTGAATGGATTCGAAATGTTGTTTGAATTCATCAGCAAAGGATATTTCAAAGCGCAAGAATACGTTCAGGATAATGTTAGCTTCTGCTTCTAAGGTTTCAGTTTGATTTAGTTTTTTGTATTCGTATTGGTAACGGTAACTCAAAGCTGAAATATCAGAAAGTACGGCTGATGCTGTGGGGTAGGCGCCAGCTCCCTTGCCAGAAAAGAATTGTACATCGCTAAAAAAGGATTTGGTTTTTATTCCGTTGAAAACATCATCTACATTATATAGATTATCTGCGGAATGGATAAATTTTGGGATGACGAAGGCTTTAATTGTACCGTCATTGGTTTTTTCTGCATGGGCAATCAATTTGATTTTCAGACCCTTTTCTCGGGCATAATTAAGTTCTAGTTCTCCCAAATTATCAATGCCAATATTGAAAATATCTTTAGGTTCAAGTATCACACCAAACGCATGGGCAATCAATATCAATAATTTGTATTTTGCATCAAAACCACCCGTGTCCAGAATAGGATTTGATTCTGCATATCCTTTTTGTTGGGCATCAATTAATGCATTTTCATAGGAGATGTTTTCATTGGCGGTTTTAGTTAAAATGTAATTCGTACTTCCGTTGACTATACCTTCTATTGATTCCAATAAGTCGTTGTCGTAATACTCTTCTAAATTTCGAATGATGGGAATGCTTGCGCAACATGCAGCTTCATACAGTAAGGGTACATTGTATTTCTTCTGAATTTGCAGGAGTTCTGAAAAATGCTCTGCGATCATTTTTTTATTGGCCGTTACAACCGCTTTGCCATTTTGCATTGCTGCTTTCACAATTGCAAATGCTTCATCAGCATCATCAATTAATTCTACCACCGTGTTGATTTCGGGGTCATTTAGAATTTCATTTTTATCAAAAGTGAAATGGTTTGAATGAATTTGACGTTCCTTGTCTTTATTTTTAACGCAAATTCTCTTTATGTTGGCTTGGAACCCGGGAGTCTTTTGAAGTACTTCATACAGTCCGAAGCCCACACAGCCAAATCCGAAAAGTCCGATATTTAATTTATTTCTGCTCATTTTTTTTTAGTTTTTTAATGCGGTTTTTAATTGATTCACACACGTTGTAATGGTCGATTTGAAATCCTCAATAAGGTCATCGACATCCTCCAAACCTACTGAAAGTCGAATCAAACTATTGGTTATCCCTGATTGATATCTTTTTTCAATGGGGATGGATTTATGGGTCATTTCACAGGGCAAGCAAATTAAACTTTTGACCCCTCCGAGGCTTTCTGCCAATTTGAAATACTTGGTGTTACTTACAATTTTTGTGGCTAATTCTTTGTCATCAATCTTCAAATCAAAAGAGATTACACCACCAAAATGTTTTTGCTGTTTTTGGGCGATGTGGTGGTTTTTATGTCCCGTCAATCCTGGATAATACACATTTTTGACAATGTCTTGTGACAACAGAAACTCAGCAATGATCTGGGCATTGTCGGAGTGTTGCTTGACTCTTAAAGACAGCGTTTCTATCCCTCGAATGACCAACCAACTATCAAAAGGAGATAGAATGGCTCCGGATGCATTTTGAATGAATTTTATTTTTTCACCCAATTCAATGCTGTTTGTTACCACCAAGCCTGCTATTAAATCGCTGTGCCCGGCTAAATATTTTGTGGCAGAATGAATCACGATATCAGCACCCAGTTCAATAGGTTTCTGTGCTGCTGGTGAAGCAAACGTATTGTCAACACAGAGTAAAACGTTATTCGCTTTAGCGATTTTCGCAATGGTCTCTATGTCAGAGATTTTTAGGGTTGGATTTGTTGGACTTTCGAGCCAGATCAGTTTGGTATTTTGTGTTATTGCCTCGGCAACATTTTTCGCTTCCGTTGTATCGATGTACTTCACATGGATTCCGAATTTTTGATAAATGTGCGTAAACAAGCGAAAAGCACCGCCATAAATATCATCAACGGCAATGATTTCGTCGCCTGATTTCAGCAACTTTACCACTGAATCGATTGCTGCAAGTCCACTTGCAAAGGCGAAACCGTTTTTTCCAGATTCTAAAGTTGAAATCAGGTCTTCCAGTACTTTTCGTGTTGGATTGTTGCTTCGAGCATAGTCGAAACCTTTGTTCACACCGGGTGCTTCCTGAACAAAGGTGGAAGTTTGATAGATGGGAGTGCTGATTGCGCCAGTCAATTCATCTACTGGAATGCTGTGTAGGATCTTTGTTGTTTCTTTCATTTTATTTGAGTTAAGTTGTTTAAAATTTGAGGTTTTAAAAATCAACTTGTCCAAATTCTCAGAAAGAAACCGACTTGCGAAAGGGCTTTAAATGAAAAAAAGCTCTTCCGACAAGTCAGAAGAGCCTATAATATTTTACCCTCATACAAGGATATTAAGTGCTTTTTTCTAACTTATCTTTCCCCGATTTCTCGGAGTTGAATTTGGCACCTTCTTACTTTCGTAAGGGTTGCCAAGACTTCATTGGGTCAATTCCCTCTGTCTTTCTGGATAAGGCGTTTCTAAAACGGCTGCGAAATTACAACAATATTTGAATAAGTCAAATTTTCAAATACAAATCACTTTCCAAGGGGATTTTTTGTAAAGAAAACGAGAGGTTTTTATTGCCGAATAACGGAATTCAATACATTTCCGTTAGTTAAATATCGGAATTTAATAGAATTGCGTTAGTTAAATGTCGGAAAATGATGTTTCATATGTATCCTTTGGCTCAAATAGAGTTTGTAAATCAGGAGAATTTCATCATATCGGAGCGACCAAAAAAGCAAGAAGATAAGCGCATTCATGCCTCGAATTATTTCTGGCGTACTCATACAAAGCAAGAAGTAGATTGGTTGGAAGAGCACGACGGGGCCTTATTTGGCTACGAATTAAAATGGTCACCTAAAAAAGTGCTTAACGCACCGGCTTTATGGTCAAAGGCGCATACCGAAGCCAAGTTCGAGGTAATTCACCCTTAGAATTATTTGGATTTTGTTGTTGAGTATGAGAGGGTTTGTGTAAGCTCCCCCACGTGAACATGTTGGAGTCCTTTATACCCGCGGTGAATGCTATGCTTTTTCTCTGATTCTGAATCGATCCAAAATGGTATTTTATAACCATTAAAATTCAATCTGTTATTACCGCAACAAATGAAACACACCGTTTATGAAACGTACTTCATTTGATTGAATGTGTTTAAATTGCATGACGTATAAATACATGCCTTCCGGGGATTCTTCTTGCATATACTCACCGTTCCATGCCATGGGGGCATCAAAGAGTTTTTGTCCCCATCGATTGTATATTTTCATACTTTGAAGTTCCCAACCCTTACCCACATAATAAAAAGTATCATTTAATCCCTTGCTATTAGGGGTAAAAGCATTCGGAATATATATTGTCGAAGGACGGCCGCAGTAAATGGGAATGATGCGAATCGTATCATATTGCTTACAATCTTTTATGGTAAACAATACAATATCTTGTGCTTCGCTGGCGATTATATCATATTCTGTGCTGCTACTTTTCAATATGCCATTAACATACCAACTCGCAGGTGTAATTAAACTTTTCAATTTAAATGAGCTATCCCTGCAAATATTATATGCGGTTGCGGCAATGGCCGTATGAGAGGGTTTGACATCTATGTTAAACGTGTCTGTGAATGAACATCCTTCCAATGTTAATGTACGTAGATATCTGCCTGATATGGAGGGCTGAATAGCATAGGTTGTTTGGCCCGTATTCCAACTATAATTACTTACCCCAGCTACCGAATCGCCCAAAGTCACCACATTTCTACTACAAAAACCGGTATCTATATTTTTTGTCTGGTAGGGTGGGGCAGATTTAATTTCTATGGTATCATAGCCTAAGCTGCCGTTTCT
>JACCDM010301209.1_pt1 | contig 11190 bp, 10 predicted proteins | sample 7445851 | NCBI WGS metagenome assembly JACCDM01 (sample SAMN15323438, study PRJNA562643) | freshwater metagenome | isolation source: river surface water | place: USA:Blue River Watershed | collected 2017-08-16
CTTCCATAGGGACAAACCACAATACATACCTGTTCTCTGAACCAGTAATAAACAAAGAAGAATACGGTTGTGAAAATGATAAGGGCAATAAAAGTAGCTGCATGTGCGGCAATTCCTTCATGGACATATCTCAATACCTCATCCATGCTGATGAGATAGGCCATGAAGTAGTTGGCGATAATAAAAGCAATCAAATAAAAGACAATAATCTTGGTAGCGCGTTTTCTGATTTTAAAAGCATTCCAAGGCATTGCCTTAAGTTGTTGTTGTTTGTTGGCATCGCCATCAATCCAGTATTCAACTTTTCGGAATACCATTTCCATGAAAATGGTTTGGGGACAAGCCCAGCCACAAAAAATTCTACCAAAGATGGATGTAAAAAGAATGATGAACACTACAAAAGTGATCATGGCTAATGCGAAGATGAAGAAGTCTTGCGGACCAAATATTTGTCCGAAAATGATAAACTTCCTCTTGAGTACATTAATCATGATGAAGGGCTCACCATTCATTTTAATCCAAGGCAAGCTAAAGAAGATAACGAGATAGACTATTGATGCAAAAGTTCTTCTGTCGTAGAATAGTCCCTTTGGTTTTTTTGGGAAAATGTATTTCCTCTTCCCTTTCTGGTCTATTGTTGCAACAGAATCTCTGAAAGTCTGATCTAATATGGCTTCTTTATCAGTTGCCGAAATCATAATACAGGTTGTTCAGTTTTCACGGAAGTTGAATCGGCTTTTGCTGCAGCCTCTTGATAAAGGTTGCCTTGAGGATCTTTTGGATTTGCTGGTTTGGTGCCAAGTAAAGAGCGAACATAACTGGTAAGCTCTTTGATTTGAACTGGACTGTACATGGATTGCCAAGATTGCATGCCCTTTTCAGGATAACCAATCTTGATTGTTTTGTATATATCATTTAGTGAACCGCCATGTATCCAATATTCATCGGTTAAGTTAGGACCAATACCACCTTCACCGTTGGCACCGTGACAAGCTACACATGATTGAGTATAGAGACCTTTTCCTGCGGAAATACCAGAAGCATCAGCAAGTGTTACATTGTTTTCATTCACCAGGTCTTTTGTCTTGGCTTTGTAGATTTCCTCTTGCTTTTTTCCGGCTTCCATCTCAGCTGCATATTCTTGTTCTGGATTTTTTCCTGTTCCTGAAACATGAAAATTGAAGATATAAATGAAGGCAACGACTATTGTAACATAGAAACCATATTTCCACCATGGTGGTAAAGCATTATCCAATTCTTTGATTCCGTCATAGTCGTGGTCTAACAACACATCAGCCTCTTTTTCAATTGGCACAGCTTGTGTCATCCATTTTTTATCAAGGGTACTCCACCATTTAGAAAAGCTGGAGGGTTCGCCGGCTCTTGCCAAGGCCGCGTCCGCTTCTCCAGAGAGTTCTCTAAAAGACCTGCGAATCATGATGGCCAAGTAAAGGATGACAATTAATTCTATTCCAATTACAGCCGCCATTGAATAGAATTCAATGAATCCCATACTGCCATATTTTGTGTCTTTGGGTAGTCCGCTTATAATATAGCTTTCCTGAGCAGAAGCAGTTGAAGACAAGATGGAAGAGAATACAATGACAATTAAGCTTTTTAAACTCATTTCACTCTTTCTCTTTTTGAGAATTTGTTTCGATAGCGTAATTAATACTTGTGAAAGAAGCCATATCACTCCTACAAGTACCAGGGCGATGATGATCAATGCCCATTCTAAATATGATTGGTTATTTGCAGACATGTTAGTTGTTTTTAGGGTTATTGATCGAGAGGAAGATTTTTCATTTCGTCAACATTCGACTTCTTCATTTTGTATACATATACCAATACCAGCATGAAGAAGGTGAAAAAAATCAGTTGTCCCACTACTGGATAAATAGATATCCCATCTATCTTCTCCGCATATTGTTTGATAAACTTGAACATGGTACTACTGTTTTGCAGTTTTGAATTTTTCGATGTCTGTCCCTAATCGTTGCATATAGGCGATGATAGCAATGATCTCTTTGTTGGATGGGGTTTGAATTCCATCTTCTTTTAAGTTCTTGGCTATTTCATCAGCTTGTTTCATCAAATCCATATTTGCTCTATCTGCATAACCAGCTTCATAGGGAACGCCCAATTGTTGCATAGCTTTAATTTTTGGAGCAGTTGATGCTGTATCCAAATCTTGATCCAATAGGAAAGAATAAGAAGGCATAATGGATCCTGTTGAAACTGCTTGAGGATCATCCATGTGGTTGTAGTGCCAGCTGTTTGATTTTCTGTTGTTGCCTACACCTTCTCTCGCCAAATCTGGTCCGGATCTTTTTGATCCCCATTGAAAGGGATGGTCGTAAATAAACTCACCAGCCTTAGAGTACTCGCCATAGCGTGCAGTCTCTGAACGGAAAGGACGAATCATTTGTGAGTGACAGGTATAGCAACCTTCACGTACATAAATGTCACGTCCTTGCAGTTCTAGAGGTGTATAAGGTTTTACACTGGATATGGTTGGAACATTGGATTTCACCAGGAAGGTTGGAATTAATTCTATGATACCACCGATTAGGATAACGATAAGTGTAAGTACAAGGAAAGGAACAGGTTTTCTTTCAATGGGTCTGTGCCAGTGTTCCGATCCATGTGCTTGATATGCTCCTTCTATTGCTGGTGCTTCGGCTTGATCATCAACAACACCCTGTGATTTTTTAACAGTCGCGAAGAGATTGTACACCATCAACAATGCACCTGCAAAGTAGAGTGTACCACCAAAAGCACGCAGCGCATAGAAAGATTTAAGTTGGGTTACGGTTTCAAGGAATGGATATTTAAGGTTACCTGCTTCAGTAAATTCTTTCCACATCAAACTTTGTTTGAATCCTGCCCAATACATAGGGACTGCATAAAAAACTATTCCTAAGGTTGCAATCCAGAAATGGGTATTGGCTAACTTCTTTGAATGCAGTTCAGTTTTGTAGAGTCTTGGGACTAGCCAATAAAGAATTCCGAATGTGAGCATACCATTCCAGCCCAATCCACCCACATGTACGTGAGCAATGATCCAATCGGTGAAGTGTGCAATGGCATTTACATTTTTCAAGGAAAGCATTGGGCCTTCGAAAGTGGACATACCGTAAGCGGTCACGGCAACTACCATGAATTTCAAGATTACGTCTTCTCTTACTTTGTCCCAAGCACCACGAAGAGTAAGTAATCCATTGATCATACCTCCCCAACTTGGGAAGATCAACATGAAACTGAACACAACGCCAAGTGATTGTGCCCAGTTGGGTAGGGAAGTGTACAACAAGTGGTGCGGACCAGCCCAGATGTAGAGGAAGATCAACGACCAAAAGTGAATGATTGATAAACGGTACGAATAAACGGGTCTATTTGCAGCTTTGGGCATGAAGTAGTACATCAAGCCCAAATAAGGTGTAGTTAAGAAAAACGCAACAGCATTGTGTCCATACCACCATTGAACAAGTGCATCTTGAACACCTGCATACCATGAGTAACTTTTTAAGATGCTTACTGGCAATTCAATTGAGTTGACAATATGGAGGACTGCTACAGTAACAAATGTTGCGATGTAAAACCATATGGCTACATACAAATGACGTTCGCGTCTTTTAATGATAGTTGCAAACATGTTAAAGCCAAATACAACCCAAATGAGTGTAATTGCTATATCAATAGGCCATTCCAATTCGGCATATTCCTTGCCAGTTGTTAAGCCCAGTGGAATGGTTAATGCTGCAGCTACAATAATCAATTGCCATCCCCAGAAATGTATCCTGGAAAGTAGGTCGCTTGCCATACGGGCTTTCAACAAGCGTTGTAATGAATAATAGTAGCCCATGAAAATACCATTGCCAACGAAAGCAAAAATCACGGCATTGGTGTGAAGGGGTCTGAGCCTACCAAAGGTGAGGCCAATCGTTTCTTTGCCTACAGGAATACCACCGAAGTTTAATTCTGGAAAAACCATGAGAAAGGCTACCCAGAGACCAACGAGCATACCAACGATGGCCCAAATAACGGTAGCGTAGGCGAAATTTCTAACGATCTTGTTGTCGTAAGAGAACTTTTCTATTTGCATGTTAAGGGTTTTGGCTAGAGGAAGGGTTGTTGTCTGTTGTGCGATCATCAAAAAGCATTCTAATTGATGGAGAGACTTCATCTTCGTATTGGCCTTTGGAGACAGACCAGATGAAAGCGAACAAGAATCCTGTTGCTACGAGAAGGCTGACAATAATCAGAATTAAAATGACGCTCAACGAATTATAATTGTCCCCAAATGTAGAATTGGCCGTCAGCCTGGATGGTGATCTTGCTCAAAGCAAAACATGATTTAAATCATTTTTTTGCTGCCCACCTTGTACCAATGGCGGTGAGTACAATAATGCTGATGGTACTGGCTGGCATGAGGATGGCTGCAATCATGGGAGAAAGTGATCCTTGTGCTGCATAAGAGATGCCTATAATATTATATAGAATTGAAAGTATAAAACCTGCAGCTATGATTTTTTTCCCAGACCTCGCAAGTAGAATGAGTTTATCCAAATGGGTCACTGCTTTTCCATCTAGAATTCCATCGCAGGCGGGAGTGAAATAATTTGAATTATCTGCAACCGCTAGTCCTACATTGCTTTGCTGCAATGCACCTGCATCATTGAGTCCATCACCTATCATGATCACTTCCTTTCCTTGTTGTTGCAGTTGTTGGATGTATTGCAATTTGTCTTCAGGACTCTTATTAAAGTTCAGTATGGTTTTTTCCTGTGTTGATTTTTTTAGAAAACCTTCCTCTCCGTTGTTATCGCCACTTAAAATATGTACTCGTCCTACTAAATTTCTGACTTGTTCAATCATGTTGAATGCACCTTCGCGGTAGTGTTGCTGAAGGATAAATCTTCCCTTATACATACCGTCGATACTCAGGTGGATGGCACTTCCCCAATTGGGGATGTGGGATGCAAACCACTGCTGACTCACAAAATCTGCCTTTCCTAATTTGATTTTCATGTTGTTGCATGTCGCTTCAATTCCTTTGCCCATCACTTCTGAAAAGTCACTTATGGAGGGCAAATTTTGAATGGATTGCCAATCGTTCCATGTAGCAAGTGCCTTACTTAAAGGGTGACTCGATTGGAGGCTGATAGATTTTATTGCAGCGATAACTGTATCATCAAGGTGTTTACCATTATAACTGATTTTACTGTTGATGGAAGAAGAGAGTGTACCTGTTTTATCAAAGACGATGGTATTTGCTGAAGCCAATTGTTCAATTACATTGGCATTTTTTAGGTACAGGCCTTTTTTGCTAAAGAGATGAATCAGGTTGCCAAATGTAAAAGTAGCTGTAATCAAAAGAGAGCAAGGGCAAGCAACGATTAAGATTGCAGTGACTGCTTTCCAAGTTATAGCCGGGTCATTGATTTCCCAATAGATGGCTGTGATGAATGCAATGCTAAAGAGTACAGTGCTGAAATAATTACTCAATGGGTGAATGAAGGAAGTGGTTTTGTTTTTTTGGTTATGAAAAACATCATTGTTCCAAAGTCGCGTAAGATGACTGCTAGCAATAGGTTTGGTGACTTTCATGCTGATGTTGGCCCCCATTTGCTTACCACCTGCAAATAACATTTCTCCTACGCTAACTTCTACTGGATCTTTTTCGCCGGTCACGAAACTATAATCAATCCATGCTTTACCATTAGTCAGTATACCATCAGCTGGAATTAGTTCTTGGTTACGGATTAATAGTATATCGTCAGTCTTGATTTCATCAATTGGAACATAGTTTTTATGTTCATCTTTGATCACCATTGCACTGATTGGGAAAAATGATTTGTAATCTCGTTCGAAAGAAAGTTTTTCTTGTGTTTTATCTTGGAACCACCTTCCCAGCAACATGAAAAATACTATTCCACTCATGGAGTCTAAATATCCTGTACCTGTTGCGGTGGCTATTTCATAGAGACTTCTCAAAAAAGTAATGGTAATTGCAAATGCTATAGGCGCATCAATGTTTAAGAATTTTTGTCTCAATCCTTTCCATGCTTGCGTAAAGAAGGGTGTTGCAGCATAAAAGACAACTGGAATAGAAAGTATTATGCTGATATAATTAAACGTGGTTGATAATAATTGTTCATCAACACCATCAACGGATAGATAATCAGGGAAACTCAACATCATGATGTTGCTGAAACAAAATCCAGCAATTCCTAATCTTAGAATAGTGCTCCTTCTATATGATTTTAATTCATCTTCTTTTTTTGAAGCATAGCTGATGGCTGGTGGATAACCAATGTAATCTAGTACAGCAGCAATTTCACTGAGTTTAGCCAATTGCGGGTTGTATACCAGAGCAATTTCTTTTTTCTCGAAATCTACTTTGCTGTGAATAACAGCTTTGTTGATTCTTCCTAGATGTTCTAATAGCCAAATGCAGCTGGCGCAGTGCATGTTGGGCAGTATAAATGTAATATGGACTTGCTTATTATTTTGAAAGCTAATGAGTTTTTCAGCAATTGAACACTCGTCTAGGTAGTCCCATTTATCCGATTTGAATTTTCCTTTCGGCTGCACCAATCCGAGTGATTCCATCAATGCAGGATCACAGGCATCTGTATCTTGAAGAATCAGGTAGACTTGCTTGCAACCTTCGCAGCAAAATGCCATTTCACCAATCGATATCGAACGATTGCATGTCTCACCACAATGCGCACAAGAGCTGATGTGCCGAATCTTTTGTTTATTCCTTTGCAAAGAAGACCCTCCCGTTTCCAAATTTATTGGATCAGGAGGGGTGAGTAACGAAGAGGGATTAGATGGCTGTGGCAAGATAGTTGAGGTAGTTGCATTTAAGGTCGAGGAACTTCCTTTCGATATCACGAATTTTTTCTCTTAAGGCATTCTGACTTAACAAAGAATGAGCGGGATAGGACAAGGATCTTTTTTCAATCGCTAATAGATCTTGTTGTTTGGCTAGATGTGCTCTGATTTCCTGCATCTGTGTTTCCTGCAGTAGCATTTCATCTTTTAAAAGACTGGCATTCGCAATTACGTCTTCATCCAAGTTGTGGTTGCGGTTGAAAATAGAAGCAAGCATGTTCTCTAACTGCGGAAGTTCTTTGCTTTGTCGCGCAATTAGATCATCCCATGCATCATTTTCTTTCATGAACATTTCCAAAATTTTCCCATCCATATACTTTGCTTTAAAGGTGATTTTTAGCAAAGTTCTTGCAGAAAAGAAGGGATAGAGATGACTTTCGCAAGCTAAAAAGATGATTTAAATCATCTTTTCTCACCCAATAACCAGGCTGGTCTGCCTTTCATGGGTTTAAGACCATATTGTTCGATGCAGGATTTGATCAGTTCAACACCTTCCTCTATGCTGTCGGTGACGAGGAATAATTTTAAATCTTCTTCTGATATTGTTTTTTCCTGACGCATTTTTTCGATGTGTTCAATCATTTCCTTGTGGTAGTCCTTGCAAAAAATAATGACAGGGAAGTTTTTGATTTTACCAGTCTGAATCAAGGTCATGGCCTCGAATAGTTCATCCAGCGTGCCAAATCCGCCTGGCATGATTACAAACGCATAAGAGTATTTGATGAGTAGGGTTTTGCGGACAAAGAAATACCGCATGTTGACCCATTTGTCGAGGTAAGGATTGGGCTCTTGTTCCATGGGCAGGACGATGTTGCAACCAACCGATCTTCCACCAACTTCTTTTGCGCCTCTGTTGGCTGCTTCCATGATACCGGGACCACCTCCGGTCAACACCGTAAAGCCGAGTTTGGCTACTTCCGCTGCAAATTTTTGGGTAAGGGTGTAATAGGGACTATCTTCTTTGAACCTGGCAGAGCCAAAAATAGTAACACAGGGTCCGGAGAAATGTAATGCGCGAAAACCCTTGATGAATTCTATGCAAACCTTGATGACAAATTTAAAATCAGCCCATCTTGATCGGGGCCCCTCTAAAAATTTTAATTCTTGTTGTGCCATAGTTTACAGATCAAAAAGCCCTGCAGAAGCAGGGCGTATTTTACAGGCAATTGGGTACTGTTTCATAGTTTCATAAGAGGAGGATGCCTGATGACTTTGGATAGGGTTGGATTGGGTGGTTTTTGTTTTGGACTTTGGATTTACGGGCCTTTAGATAGGATGTGTCGGATTCTCGTTTTCACTGCCATAGAAATGGCCGTCATCGTGATATGAAACTACAAATTCTCCGCCGATTTCCCCAAATTTAATTTCCTAAAGTTTTATTAATTAAGTGTTTATACGCAAATAGAGGCAGGTAAACAGTTTTTTGAATACTAAATAAATTAGCATATTATTGCTAATAAAATTAGTATTTATGGATGGGGAACTTTTTTACGAAGCAGCCTACACAGGCTCAAAAACCTTCAAGCAGCAAGAGGTGAAGACCGCCAATGCCACTGGTTTTGGTGCTGCTTCAGACGATTATGCCGAAAGAGGTATTGATCTCAATGAGCAATTGATTCGGAACAAGCCAGCTACTTTTTTCATGCGTGTGAAAGGTGAGGCCATGATAGGTGCAGGCATTTTTGATGGCGATACGGTGATTGTCGATCGCAGCATCAAGCCTGTGAGTGGAAAGATTGTGATTGCGGTACTCAATGGGGATATGCTGATCAGAAGACTAGATAAAGGTTTCAGTAAACTACGGTTGTTGCCAGAGACCAATCGGTTGGCTCCGATTGAAGTGGATCCTTTTGCAGAATTTTCTATTTGGGGAGTAGTGACTTATGTTATTCATCAGGTTTAACCAAGCTGCATGTATGCGATTGTAGATTGTAATAGTTTTTATTGTTCTTGTGAGCGGTTGTTTCGTCCGGATTTGCATAACAAGCCTGTAGTGGTACTCAGCAACAACGACGGCTGCATCGTATCACGAAGTGATGAAGCCAAAAAGGCAGGCATTGATATGGGTGCTCCTTTGTTTGAGAGCAGAAAGCTCATTAAAGAAAAACAAGTCGCTGTCTTTTCTTCCAATTACCATTTGTATGGCAACATGAGTATGCGGGTGATGGATACGCTTAGGGTATTGACAGATGATCAGCTGCATCGTTGTGTGGAAGTGTATTCTGTTGATGAAGCCTTTATCAACCTTGATCATCTGCCGCTCGATGCATTATATCCTTTTGCAGAAAAAATAAGAGATGTGGTGTTCAGGTGGACAGGCATACCGGTATCTATTGGGATTGCACCTTCAAAAGTATTGAGCAAGGTGGCCAACCGCATCGCTAAAAAAGATAAACAAAAAACGCAATGCGTGTTGGTGTTGGATAATGATGAAAAGTTGCAGCAGGCGTTGATGTCGACAGACGTGTCTGATTTATGGGGGATTGGTAGGCGTTATGCACGCAAGCTCAAAGATCTTTATGGTGTTAATACCGCATGGCAGCTCAAACATATGCCCGTTGAATGGGCCAGAAAAAATTTAGGTGGAGTTGTAGGTGTTCGAATGATTAAAGAGCTCAATGGAGAGTCTTGTATCTTAATGAAAGATCCTTTAGAGAAAAAGAAAATGATAGCGACTACCCGCATGTTTGGTAAGCCGGTCTTTGCATTGCAAGAATTGAAAGAGGCTGTGGCCACTTACACGGCGCGTGCAGCGGAGAAGTTGAGGCGCCAAAACAGCGCTGCTTCTACACTAGATGTGTTTCTGGTGTATAATGGTATGGAGGGGAAGCCGTATGTGTATGAGCCTAAACATTTGTATCATCATTTTTTATTGCTCAAGCCTACTTCTGATACAGCACAATTGATCAAAGCTGCACTGCCCTTGGTAGAAACAATTTTCATTAAAGGGGCAAAATACCTCAAAGCTGGTGTGGTGTTAGGCGGATTGGTGCCAGATGATGCATTGCAGGGAAATTTATTTTCTAATGCTACGATACACCAAAATCGGGCATTGATGCAGGCGCTGGACAATATCAATTTCAGCATGAGGGATGATATGGTCAAATTTGCAGCATCGGGCTTGTCGCGCAATTGGAAAATGCGTCAGGAAATGAGGAGTAAAAGGTTTACTACACGCTGGGATGAACTTTACCAGCTCAAAGACCACTAGCAGCTCGTCCCAGCTTGATAGCTTGCTGCTAATTACATAACTTCGCTGCCTAAATAAATAAGTATGTCAAAAGGACCAGTTTCTCAATTTATCCAGCATCACTATCGTCATTTCAATGCAGCAGCCCTAGTAGATGCGGCAAAAGGATACGAACAACATTTGTTGGAAGGTGGTAAAATGATGGTGACCCTTGCAGGTGCCATGAGTACTGCTGAATTGGGTGTCTCACTTGCTGAAATGATCAGACAAGGGAAAGTGGATATTATTTCTTGTACAGGAGCTAACCTGGAAGAAGATATCATGAACTTGGTTGCACATACGCATTATAAGCGTGTTCCTAATTACCGCGACCTTACTCCACAACAAGAATGGGAATTACTTGAGCAAGGATTAAACAGGGTTACAGATACTTGTATTCCAGAAGAAGAGGCCTTCAGAAGAATTCAGCACCACATTGTAAAACTTTGGAAAGATGCTGATGCAAAAGGTGAAAGATATTTTCCGCATGAGTTCATGTATCAGCTCTTGAAGAGTGAAGTGATGAAGGCGGATTATGAAATTGATACCAAGGACAGCTGGATGATTGCAGCAATGGAACGCAATCTTCCAATTATTGTTGGTGGATGGGAAGACAGTACCATGGGTAATATTTTTGCTTCTTATATCATCAAAAATGAAATGAAAGCCACTACCATGAAGAGTGGTATTGAATACATGGTATGGTTGTCTGATTGGTACCGCCAAAACAGTGGCGGAAAAGGTGTTGGCTTCTTCCAAATTGGTGGTGGTATTGCTGGTGATTTCCCAATTTGTGTTGTACCGATGATGTACCAAGATTTGGAGTGGCATGATGTTCCTTTCTGGAGCTATTTCTGTCAGATTAGTGATTCTACAACATCTTACGGATCTTATTCTGGCGCGGTTCCTAACGAGAAAATTACTTGGGGTAAGCTCGATATCAACACACCGAAATTTATTGTTGAAAGTGATGCTACAATTGTAGCTCCACTGATTTTTGCCTACATTTTAGGTTGGTAAATGGAGCAGGAAAAGAAACAATCGGTACTTACGTTTCA
>JACCDM010603819.1_pt1 | contig 11186 bp, 5 predicted proteins | sample 7445851 | NCBI WGS metagenome assembly JACCDM01 (sample SAMN15323438, study PRJNA562643) | freshwater metagenome | isolation source: river surface water | place: USA:Blue River Watershed | collected 2017-08-16
CATAGTAGCCTTGCATGTGGCAAGGTAGCTACACCATCAATGTATCCTTGTATGAGTCAAGGTAGAAACACAATCATAGTAGCCTTGCATGTGGCAAGGTAGCTACACCATCAATGTATCCTTGTATGAGTCAAGGTAGAAACACAATCATAGTAGCCTTGTATGTGGCAAGGTAGTAGCGCCATCAATGTATCCTTGTATGAGTCAAGGTAGCTACACCATCAATGTATCCTTGTATGAGTCAAGGTAGCTACACCATCAATGTATCCTTGTATTTGTATGCACATCTCATCCATAGATATGGTCTCTATTTTTTTTGAAAAAAAGTGTCGCATACATGTCTCACTGCCATAGTGAAGCATATTTGTCGATAGTCTTTTGTTCACATTTTGGGAAAAACTTGGTAAATGCAAAGGTTATTGCTTATTTCTATTTGATAGAAATACTACGAATAATTGTTTCATATCCGTTTGTGATACAATTAAGTTGCTGATCAAATTTCATATGTTGAACTCTTTTTTTCTTATTGAGATCATCAATATATTTCATAGCTTTACGGCTATACCCATCATCATATCCATTGAAGATAGGCATATCTAATGGTGGCGATAAAGGTGAATGTAGCTCAGCAATTGCTTCGTGTAGTTGTAAACGATATTGACCCAACTTCTTCGTTACAAGCTCTATTGGTTCTTGTACAAGCTTTGATCTAATTATTGCTTCAAAACGTTCAATGATTTCATCGCGTTTGAGTTCAAAGTTACGATGTTGAACGCGTATATCTGCTTGAATAATTGCAAATTGGCGTTCATAACATTGATGCATCCAATAGTTATAACGATCGTTTATCTCTTCATTGTCTTGTTGTTGAGCTGTCATAAATGCATTAGTTGTCTTAAATTTTTTATTCGACTGATTCAAAGCAGCATCGGATGGAAACTGAGAGTAAGAAGATTGGTAGTTAGTATTCATGGTATTTGATAAAGGTTATCGGGTATTAATAAGTGTAAATATCAATTTTATAACTCTCATAATAGCTTTAATCAGATATTTTATACAAAAAAATGCACAGTGATATGCAAGTACAATTGCAATTTGCTCGATCCATCACGATAATAGTGACTTATTGAATCGCAAAATGATTGAGAGTATCCCAGGTAGTATCAATTGCAATACTATTTTTGGAAAGAGTATCCCAGGTAGTATCAATTGCAATACTATTTTTGGAAAGAATATCCCAATTGTAGTCGCCAGCATCGATCTCGATAGCAATCTCATGCTTGCTGAGAGTATCCCAAGTAGTATCAATTGCAATACTATTTTTGGAAAGAATATCCCAGTCGTAATCGCCAGCATTGGTCTCAATAACAATCTCATGCTTGCTGAGGGTATCCCAAGTAGTATCAATTGCAATACTATTTTTGGAAAGAATGTCCCAGTTGTAGTTGCCAGCATTGGTCTCAATAGCGATAGAGGTTGTATTCATGTTAAGCTTAAAGTGTTGTTGTAAGCGTTTGTGGTATTTATATAAAAAAAAATCAATTTTATAGCCTTTTATTGGACATTTTTATACAAAAAAATGCACAGTGATATGCAAATACAAGGACTGTTTATTCAGTCACTAGGGGTCGTCACACTCCTGAAGCTTATTGAGTTGTAATACTCGCAATAATAGCCTCATAACCAGTGATGATTTGGTTAAGTTGCTGTTCAAAATCAGCACGTTGCTCTTGCATTTCAGCACGCAAGTTATCAATGAACTCTTCATAATAACGAATATTGACTTCCTCAAATTCTCGATAAGTAGGATTCGGCATCGATGGGTTTGGGGAAAGATGTTGAATATCAACATTGCTCAATACATGCAAACGATATTGCCCCAACTTGCGTTCAACATCCTCAGTGGTTTCACTAGAAAGTTTTCCAGAAATGATATCCTCGAAGTGTTGAATGATTTGCTCACGTTTGATTTGGTAACTACGAAGTTGGATTCGCATATCAGCTCTAATGTTAGCAATTTGCCGCTCATAGAAATTAACCATTCTATCATCATAACGCCTGTTAAGAACATCATTTGATCGTGAATTGTTAAATCTTGGGAGAGAAGGTGGCGATGGGGTTACCAAAGTTCGATGGACGTTACGCAATTCTTGGAAACGATCCATATTTGGGGTTTCAGATCCAAACATAGGAACCCCGAAGTGTTGCCCAAAGGATGTCCCTGAGCGTTGTCCAAAGGATGTCCCTGAGCGTTGCCCAAAGGATGTCCCTGAGCGTTGCCCGAAAGAGCCGGAAAAGGTAAATTGTTGGTTAGAAGCCATAGTCGTGGTAAGTGAGCTGTTGTAAGCGTTTGTGGTATTTATATAAAAAAAAATCAATTTTATAGATGACCCATCATAGGTTGTTTTTGGGCTATTTACTTCCATTTAGCTGCTGTAGCTGGTTAACCATGTTAATTAGCTTTTGGACCATATCTTTGAGCTCTTGATTCTCTTGCATAAGTTTCTTTTGATTATGGGCTAATATCGGGATTATATGTTCATATGTAACTGTAAATTTGATACCTTCTGGGCTGATAAGACCGTCCAGATCTATCTCTTGTTTCATAGTATCATCCTCTGCTAGATTAACCAATTCGTGAAAGCCACATCTTAGTAAGTCTTGTGCGATATATCCAAATGCTGGGCCTGTATCTCCATTGAGCCAATTGAATCTAACTGGTTTGGTTTCTTGTATGAATCTGGAGCAATATTCATCATCAAGTATTTGGATGTTCTTCTTTAATCGGCGATCGGATGTACAATCGATACTTTGGGTACAAAGAATCCTACCATTAGCTCTTAAACTATAATTATAGCTTGTTACTCCTCCAGCTCCAATAGTCCCATGAGCATTAGAACTTGTGTTATATGCATAAGCAGATGTCATGACGAATGGTACATATCCCAGTTCCAATGGCATGGTGCTATTAGATGTGTTCCCCAAGGCGAGCGATGTCATTTTAGCATTTCGGATACCATTAATATCTTTATTTGAATCTATTACAAGGGCTTTACTAGCGGTGGCCACTCCTTCAGTGATACCAGAAATATAAGATATTTCAGTCACTCCAATATCTTGCCCACCGACTCGAAGCATTAAGGTGCTCAATCTGTGAATGCCTGAGATATCTACATTCGCATCGACAACTAAAGCCTTACTCGCACTCGCAACTCCTGGAGTGATACCACTGAGATATCCTATGCTAGACCCATCTATTGAATTACCTCCAACGGTGAGTGTTGATGTGCTTAAGTTTCCAATATTTGCAATATTCCCGCTACCATCTAACACTAAAGCCTTACTAGCACTTGCTGTACCTGGGGTGATACCGGTGATATAATATGCATCCAGATTTGTAATAGTGCTAGACCCAACGGTGATTAATTCGGTAGAGATATGGTAAATATTAGATATGGATTTGGTAATATCTAAAGTCATAATACGTTCTGGCTCTCCTAATCCAAGTGTGATACCATCAAGTGCGGCGACTGCGTATTGGTCAATGACAACCCCACCTAATGAAATATCTCCGCCAATATAGCAGGTACCTGAATCGATATACAATGAATATGCATTATTGATAGACATATTTGCTCCTACTTCGGGCGGTCCTGTGATACGCACAGTAGATGCTATGAATGTTGAAACACTTGGAGCAACTGCTGCTAATGTATTTGACTCAATCAATACGTTGCTCTTGTGATTAGGATCAATGCCTCCGCCGGCTGTGTTTGAATTAATTTTTTCTACACCTTTGCATCTAAAAGTACAATAAGTATCGGCTACTGATTCAGAGTAATATCCATTATTTCCAGCGATAATATCTGCTGATGAAAGTGCATAATAATTGTTTGTAGTTACGATCCCTAATGATAGAGATGCAATACCTTGTAAATATGAATTAGAATCCAATACTAAAGCGGTACTCGCGCTTGCAACCCCAGGAGTAATACCTTGCAAATAGCTTAAGTTGGTAGAGTTTAACAATGATGAACCAATAGAAACACTTTGTACCCCAATGGTATTAATACCTGACACATTCAAACTTGAATTCAAAGTTAAAGCTTTATTAGCGGCACCTACACCTGTGGTAATACCAGTAATCAATGCGCTATTACTCGCGTTCAATGTTACACCTCCAATAACTATTTGATTACTACTCAATGAATTGAGTCCTTGTATGTTCGAATTAGCATCTAAGGTTAACGCCTTATTAGCGATAGCAGTACCTAAAGTGATTCCTTTAATAATATTCAGTTCCGAAGAACCAATAGAAACCCCATTTACTACTAAGGTTTGCATTGATACTGTATTGATAGATCCAATAGAATTATCTCCATCGGTTACTATAACTTTATAAGCTTGAGAGATACCAGGAATAAGACCTGTTAAGATAACGAGATCATTAACATCAATAAATGTTCCATTGAAGTTTAGAGGACCTCCGATGTATGTTGTACCACTCGCAATGTAAAGCGCATAAGAGTATCTTAGTGTCATATTGGCTCCTGCAATTGGTGCTCCAGTGATATAAACAGATGACGCATTTGATGTAGTAACATTCGAGTTATTGGCATTGATAGTCGGGCTTCTTATGAGAATATGAGATTGATGGTTGGTATCTTCATTATTAGATGTAGTGAACGTATTAGTGAGAGTGATCGCAGCGTATTCCATAGTACAAAACTCCGCGGTAGTAGTATATGTTCGGTTTGTACCGAACACGCCGCTTCCAGCTGAAAGACTATAACTTGGATTAATAGAGGTAACTCCAATGCTCATCATATTAACATTTGAGATGTTCCTGCTAGCATTCAACACCATTGCTTTACTTGGAGAAGCAACTCCCGGGGTAATCGATGTTAGGTACGCTGTCTCAGATGAACCTATTGAGGTGCCCCCGATTACAATTCTTGTAGTTGAAATTTGATTGATGCCGCTAATGTTAGAACTCGAATCAAGTACAAGAGCCTTGCTAGGAGTAGCTACTCCTATGGAAATGCCAGATAAGTAGTTTGCTTGTGTAGATGAAAACAATACACCTGATAAGCTCAATGATCCTTCGAAGTAGCTATCTCCTGTATTCACATACAGAGCATATGAATTATTAATACTCATATTCGTACTGGCTATTGGTGCGCCTGAAATGAACAAGGTGGATGCTTTATTGGTAACAACGTTTGAGTTCTGAGCGCTTATCGATGGTGCGTTAAACGATACATAAGCGCGATGAGTTGAATCTGTATCTGAGTTACCAGTTTCTGTATTTACCAATAAGCCAGAACGAATATTCAGTACAGTTGTATCACTCAAATAATTGAATTGTCTAGATGCCAACCCAAACTGCGCTCGACTCGAACCTAAAACATAGTACTGCACCGTAGGAGAGTTGATGTATAAGCTACCGATACCACTGATACTCGAAGATGAATCAAGCACAAGCACTTTACTAGCACTGGCAACACCAGCCGTGACGGATGTTAAGTAGGATGCCACAAGTGATGTTATAATTTGACTACCTATTGTGATAGTAGTGGTACCAATGTTATTGACCCCAATAATATTGACGTTGCTATCGACAACCATAATCTTATTAGCACTGGCAATGCCAGGTGTAAGTGAATTGAAGAACGCAAGATTTGTGCTGTTAAATGGTATCCCACCTAGCACGATACTATCAGCACTGATAGTGTTAATCCCAGAAACATTCAAGCTCGAATCTAATACTAATACCTTATTAGGAGAAGCAATACCCGCTGTTACTGAAGTTAAATAAGCAGCTTGTGTTGATGAGAAAATAGTTCCATTCAAACTTATGTTTCCAGCAAAGAAGCTCAATCCAGATGCAACATACAAGGCATATGAATTAGTAAGCGTCATATTAGTGCCCGCAGATGGTGCTCCTTGAATGTACAAACTTGATGTATTGGTTGTGGTCACTGAATTATTCAGAGCTGAGATAGTCGAAGCGCCAACATAGACATATGATTGATGTGCTATATCTGTACCACCGGTTACTGTAGATATGTTTGTCAAAGTAACATCTGGGCAAGTAAGAGCTCTAAACAAACCAATATTATTATAATTTTTTGACATACCAATACATGCGTTCCCTGCGCTTATTGAATATGATGACATAGCCGTGGCCCCAACGGCTATTGAGGTAATACCTCCAATAGATTTATTCACATCTAACACAAGAGCTTTACTAGCACTTGCACTACCTGTTGTGATATTAGTTAAGTACCCGGCTTCGGTACCTCGGATAATATTCCCACCAATGGATACTTGGGTGCAACTCAATGTGTTTATGTTTGAGATATTAGAAGAAGCATCTAGAACTAACATCTTAGAAGCAGAACCAGTTCCTGGAGTAACAGAAGCGATATATGACGCTTCGGTGGGACTAATCGCATAACTCCCAATAGACAATAATAATGTATTTAATGAAACGATTCCAGAAATAGTCATACTACCATCAAGCACCAAAGCTTTACTTGGAGCAGCTGTACCTGGCGTCACGCCTGATATAAATCCAGCTTGAGTGGCTGTAATTGTTGATGATCCAATAGTAATAGAGTTAGCTCCAAGAGAATTGATACCAGAAATATTGGAACTACTGTTCAGTACCAAAGCCTTACTGGCAGCTGCAATACCTACAGATAATGATGTAAGATAAGCAGCTTCTGTTTGGGTGATAGTGCTGCTTCCAACAACGATGCTGTTAGCGCCCAATGAATTGATACCAGAAATATTGGAACTACCATTGAGAACCAAAGCCTTACCAGCAGCTGCAGTTCCTGGTGTGAGGACGTATAGGTATGAAGCTTCTGTCGATGAGAACCGAACACCACCAACAAGAAGATTACCACCGAAGTATGAAGCACCTGAACTGATATAGAGAGCATAAGGGTTAGTGATTGACATATTAGTACCAGCAATCGGGGCGCCAGATATGAACAATGTTGATGCATTTGTTGTAGTTACATTCGAGTTGGTTGCGATCATAGTAGGAGCAGAAATATTCATGTAAGATTGGGCAGTACTATCAGTACCCGATGCTGATGTAAATGAATTGTTAAGGATTGATGTTTGCACAGTAATAGCTCTAAACTGATCGATGGTAGTATAGTTCTTATTCATGCCGCCGAATATAGCATTATTAGCAGTGATATGGTAATTCGTGTTCAAGGTAGTACCTGTAAATGCAAACCCACCTATGTTGCTCAATGTATTTGTTGAGCTCATGATTAGAGCTTTATTCGGATTAGCTACACCATTAGGCCCACCTGATAATGTGAATGATGAAGGGTCGAATGGCGTTCCATTAATTATGATAGAGCTAACAGATAACTGATTAATACCACTAATATTAGAACTCATACTCGCTACGACTGCTTTACCCGGACTGACAATACCTGGCGTTACGTCGAGTAATTCCATTGTTGCATTGGTTACAAGAACACCATTCACATACAACTGATTAGTACTGATAGCCTGAAACCCATAAATACTCCCACCAGGCCCGACCACAACTGCTTTATTGGCTTGAGCATATCCTGGAGTTATTGATGTCATATAAGAAGCTTCTGTTTGAGCAAAGATATGACCACCAAAGCTAATACCATTTTGGAAGTATGCCAATCCGGAGTTCACATAGATAGAGTATGAATTTGCAATCGTCATCCCTGTCCCATTTATAGGAGCACCACTCACAAATAATGTAGATGCATTCGAAGTGATAAGCCCACTTACCGTTGAAGCTATTGTAGGAGCATTCAATGAAACATAAGGCATATGCCGAGTATCGATATTCCCAGATGGGATATATGTATTGGTTAAGATGGCGGAGTTGCAAGTGATTGCTCGAAAGGACTCCGGTGAGTCGTAATTTTTATTGATACCAAACATCGCATGATCGGCATTGAAGGCGTACATAGGACTTGAAGGTGTCGTACCTACCGATAGATATTGAATGCCTATGAGAGACCTATTAGAGTCAAACATTAGTATCTTATTTGGAAGAGCTACTCCTGGAATAGCATCTGCAAGATAACCAGCAGTAGTGCCAGTAAGGGTCTGCCCACCAATGGAAATTGTGTTAGTACTGATTAGATTAATATCTCTGATTGAATTAGCGCTGTCAGTGACCATTACTTTACCACTTTGAGCAAACCCACTAGTAATGCCTTTCAGTAACAAGAGTTCGTAGTCATAGAAGAATGAGCCATTTAATTGAATATTGCTTAGATTGCCAATTGTTGTTATATATGGTTGAATTGGAGACAGTAATAATCCATACATATAGGTTGTTTCCAAACTATAAATATTAGATATATTCCTGTACTGATCTGCCATTATCAATGTGTTTGGAAGAACAATTCCAGGAGACATTACTCCCGCTAGTGGGGCCATAGTTACTTCATTCAAAACAGAACTACCAATTATCACATTAACAGTTTCATCAAGCACGATGTTCGTCCTCGCACCTACATTGATGGTGTTATCGGTTCCATAGCTAATGGTACTACCATTAGCTGTAGTTAAACTAGTTAATGTACCGAGGCTAGTAATATTAGGTTGATTAGCTGTTCTAATCGATCCATAAATATTTGTCACTGTTAGGTTAGTTAAATTGGTAATGGTTCCACCTGTAAATGATAGGTTCAGACTATTTCCAAATGTTAGAGTCCTTCCAATACCAGATGAGAGTGTTATATCTCCATTCGTAGCCATAGTGAAAGTAGCAATATTACCATTACGGGATGCTCGTAGTATGTTGCCATTAGAAATAATGTCTACCGAATAAGAAGGGTTAATAACATTAATACCAACAAATGTAGCAGAAATGACTTTAGTTAAGACTCCAACATTAGTAATATTAGGCTGATCTGCTGTTAATAAAGTCCCGGTAATGTTTGTCGCAGATAAAGAGTTTAGATTAGTAATACCGCCGCCATTAACAAATGATAGATTCATATTTGTTCCCAATACCAAGGAGCTACCGATCTTGCTAGCTAGATTAACATTACCATTAGATGATAGAGTTAAAGTTAAAATATTCCCAGAATACGAAGCCCTCATGATGTTACCATTTGTGATAGCATCGATACTGTAAAAAGGGTTAGAAACACCAATACCCACATTACCAGTAGTAATTACTGATGCTAAAAAACCAACACTAGTAATATTAGGCTGGGCCGCTGTTCTAATCGTACCAAATACATTAAAACAATTCACTGTATTACAAGTAACAGTCCCTGTAACACCTAAAGCTGATAGGGTGCCAATAGAAGTGATATTTGGCTGAGCCGCCGTTCTTATAGCTCCATATAGATTAGTAGCGGTTACTGTACTACAAGTTATAGAACTACTAGTGATACCACCAGTAACAGTTAGAGACCCTAGAGTACCGATTGTTGTAATATTAGTTTGAGAAGCTGTTTGAAGAATACCTGTTAATGAACTTGCTGAGACAGAATTGGTAGTGATAGTACCACTCACCGTTAGAGACGCTAGAGTACCAATGGATGTGATATTAGGCTGAGCTGCTGTTCTAATTGTACCAAATACATTGAAACAATTTACTGTATTACAAGTAACAGTACCCGCGACTCCTAATGCGGTTAATGTTCCAATAGAAGTAATATTAGGTTGAGCTGCAGTTTGAATAGTCCCTGAGATTGTAGATGCAGATAGATTCAATACACCAGTGATGTTTCCTGAAGATAGTTGAATAGAGGCACCAGAACTTACAATAATATTTCGTATGGGTGTTATCAAAAGATCACCTTGAATGCTTACAGTCATATCAGTATAGACGACGCCTGAGCGTGATAGTCTAAAGCAATTACCAGACGCATTCATAACTTCCAATGTAGATTGAGGAGTAGTAGTACCAATACCAACTGACCCACTAACGCTCAAACTAGTTAGCGTACCAATGGATGTAATATTAGGTTGAGAAGCAGATGCTGATGATAAGGTTCCTTGTATGGAAGAACAAATCAAAGTATTTAGCCCAGTGATTTGAGATGATCCATTCATTACGATAGATGCATTAATAGGTAACACCAATGAGGATGTAAAATCTAACACCATTGAACCATTAGTCTCTAAACTCATGTACCCACTGAAGCTACCATTGGTGAGTTTGATTCTAGCATTTGTAGATACAATTTCCAAATTAGCAGTTGGATTGGTAGTACCAATCCCAATACGTCCGGAAACATTCAACGATGATAGAGTTCCGACTGTAGTAATATTCGGTTGCGACGCGGTTTGAAGAGTGCCTGATAGGCTCGTGGCTGAAAGAACATTCAACCCAGATAAGTTTAAACTTGTATCAGTCATCAATACTTTGGATGAAGATGCGACTCCAGGAGTTACCTTCAAATAGTTAATCTCATTGGCAGTTGCTAACACGGTAATACCATTTAACTGTAAGGTTGTTTCGATATTTAAGGAACTTACTCGTGTGAGGTTAGGTTGATATGTCGTAGTCAGTACGCCACTAAGGGTAGCTGCGCTAAGTAGATTGATACCAGTAACATTCTTATTCGTATCGAGTACTAAGGCTTTAGTTGCTAAACCCAAACCAGGAGTAGTATTCAAATAATTCATCTGCACCCCCGAAGTGCTAACTGCAACTCCATCAATCGATAACGAGTTAAGAGCTAACCTTAAAGTGTTTGTATTGAAATCAATAATATTGCTACTGGTAGATACTTGCAACTCCCCAAGAGATGATACATCGAACAGTGCGAACTTAGATGAATCATTGTTGTACATCATGGCTATGTTTCGGGAACCTTTCCCAGATATCGATAATCGATAGATCGGGTTAAATGATGTTGAACCTAATATGGTAGCTTGGGCTTCATCGAGGATAATACCTGGAGTTAAATTAGTAGAGATAACTACATTACTAATGTGCGATGTGGTTACCGTATTCAGGACTACGGATGCATCTGCGGTGTAAATAGATGATCCATACACTACTCCACCGCTTCCTCCAACATTGATAATAGTATGGTTCGGTGGTTCGAACGAAGCCATTAGTGTTGTATATTATCTTTGCAATAGTTCGCCCAAAAAAAGATACACTTTCACGTGCTATTAATTATTTTTTTATTTAGCCATAC
>JACCDM010455420.1_pt1 | contig 11173 bp, 10 predicted proteins | sample 7445851 | NCBI WGS metagenome assembly JACCDM01 (sample SAMN15323438, study PRJNA562643) | freshwater metagenome | isolation source: river surface water | place: USA:Blue River Watershed | collected 2017-08-16
GGGATTTAAATCAAACGGCTGGAGCTTTAAATTGGCCATTGGTATTTATTACCTCTGATATAATCAATGATTATTTTGGTAAGAAGGGAGTTAGGTTTATCTCCTTTACAACCGCCATTTTTATCGCCTTCTCATTTCTAATCATCTATTTAGCTACATTATTAGTTCCGGCGGATTTTTGGGTTACGGTAAACAAGGGAGAAGAAAATTTCAATATAAATAGCGCTTTTGCTCGGATTTTTAGGCAGGGTTTAGGTATAATTATAGGGTCTTTATCTGCCTTTCTTTTTAGTCAAATAATCGATGCACTAGTCTTTGAACGTATAAAATCTCGTACCGGATCTAAACATATCTGGTTGAGAGCTACTGGGTCTACTTTAATTTCTCAATTGATCGACAGTATTTTGGTGATTGGAATTGCCTTTTACTTATTTGGAAATTGGACTTTTGCGCAATGGATGAATGTCTCGTTCAATAATTACTTCTATAAATTTTTCATAGCTATTTTATTCACCCCCGTGCTTTATTTAGCCCATTGGTTAATAGAAAAATATTTAGCTCAAGAGAAAACGCTTTAAGTTATCCACGATTACAGCGGTTGATATTCCTACATTTAGCGATTCTGCCTTTCCAAAGGATGGTATAGTGATACGTTCATCTAAACTTTCTATGATTTCTTCTCGAATACCATTGGATTCATTACCTAAAATAATGAAGCCTTTGTCTGGAAACTTATATTGGTGAATATTTTCACCATTTAAAACGGCTCCAATTTTTTTATACTCCTTATTTTCCTTTAAAAATGCAGGTAAATCTACATAGGTAAACTCAATGCGTGAAAAAGAACCCATGCTCGAAATAATCACTTTAGGATTATAAAATTCAGTACAATCTTCGGATAAAACGAGTTGCTTTAAGCCATACCAATCACAAATACGTATAATAGTACCTAAATTTCCAGGGTCTCGAATGCCATCTAAAACGATGGTAAATCGATCTTGAATACTAAATGAGGGGAATTTCTTTTGTTGAACAACTGCAAAACCTATTTCGTTATTAGCTAGCGTACTTAGTTTTTGGATACTTTCTGCTTCTAATAAATATATCGGAGATTGGGAGTATTTTCCAATTTCAGATGCGAGGTTAACTTGAGATTCATTTAAAACAAAATAATCAATGACAAAATCAGATTTAATTACCTCAAGTATAGACTTCTCTCCTTCTACTAAAAATAAATCATTCTCTTTACGTCCTTTTTTAGAATGTAGGGAATTAATTAACTTTATTTGTTTATTCGTTAGCATATCTTGAAGAATCAATCAATTATCGGTTTTATTGTTTTAAGTATTGGGCTCTTTTCGTGTGGGACCTACCATGCATTTGAAATTCCGACACCTATAATAAACCAGGTAAACATTACTGGTAATCAACAAATAGCTAAAGCTGATCTTCGTGCAAACGTCTTAGGGCTAAAGAATTCATACCATAGATTACTCCCTGCAAAATTATACACTTATCTGGGCATTAAAAGGAAAAGAAAAGATTCTCTTGGGCTTAAACCTAGTTTTATACAATTTTTTAAGTCCCCGAATCCTTCTTATAGTGCAGCCTGGTTAAGTACTAATCAAGCTCAACTTCAACGTTACTACCGGGAAAATGGATTTCTAAACACCGTAATTAAGCCTAAAGTAGATACAATAGGCAACTTAGTCAACGTACAATTTACGATTGTAGAGGGAGATGCTAGTTATTTTACCAAAGAAGATTCAGTTTCAGTCGATAATCCGATCTTATCAGAGCATGTAAATAAATTTCTTAAAGAAAAAAGTGTGATTCGGCCCATGGGTCGACTTCAACTTTCTTTATTGAAGGAAGAGAAAGAGGAGTTAAGCCATTATTTAAGGAATGAGGGATATTATTATTTCTCGACGGATGCTATAGGTTTACGAGTAAATGATCTGAAAGATTCCACACTTCATCGCATATCCCTTTATTATAAAATTCCTGAGTTTAAAAATCATACCGTTATCACAAATTATGACCGTTTGTATCGAATAGGATTACCCACCTTTTCGATAGCCGATCCTTATGGTAACCCTTTGCTTAATCTTCCAATTCGAAAATTAAATAAGTTAATTAACCTAAAGGAGGATGATTTATATTCCGTGGATTTGTTTAATCAGAGTTTAAAGAATATTTATTTAACTGATCAGTTTAAAACGGTTTCCATTCGATTTGATACAACAAGAACTCGATTGTTTCCTAAAATTGAATTATTTCAAAATGAGAAATATAATTTTAGCTCTGAATTAGGAGGAAGTGTTTTTCGAGGAATTCCCGGTCCATTTTTGACTAACTCATTTAAAATTCGTCGATTATTTACACCGCTAGATTATTTTGATTTTTCTACCAGACTCGGTTATGAAGCACAATCAGGCTTTATCAACACATTAGATACGCGTAATAACTTAGAGTTAAATGTTTCAGCCTCTGTAAACTTCCCTACTTTATACCTACCTAAAAGCTTAATTTCATTAATTGGATCACACTATGGAGCGAGAACTTCTATAGGTGTTGGATTCGATTATATTAATAGACCAGAATACCAACGAACTAACTTTTCCATATTTCAACGCTATACGTGGCAAAAATCAGAGCATAGTTTTTTCACTTTCTCCCCTATTGATTTAAATATTCTGAATACCAATTATCCTAACACAACAACATCTGATGCTTTTATTGATTATTTACAAGAGTTAAAAGAAAAAGGGAATAACTTATACCGTAGTTTTAATCCAAGCTTTGTTTCAAGTGTTTCCATGCAGTATCTCTACCGAGATATTCAACCAAGTAATGAACTGAAAAATGGTAAAATTTTTCAAATAGGTTTAGAGTCAGGTGGATCTACGCTGAATTTTATGCCTAATTATCGATTTAATTTCGTGACAGACTTTTTAAAAAGTAGTGAAGAAATTCAATTTTACCGATTCTTGCGATTCAACTTTGATTTTAGAAAGTATAAATTATTAGGCGTAAATCATCAATCTCAACTTGCTTTCAAATTAGTGGGAGGTGTAGCATACTCGTATGGAGCAGATAATGGGTATCAGTTACCCTATGAAAAGAACTTCTTCATCGGTGGGCCATCTAGCGTCAGAGCGTGGAAACCACGTCGTTTAGGACCTGGATCTTATGTTGCAGCGTCTAATTTAGTAGAACAACCGGGAAGTATTCTGCTAGAAAGTTCACTTGAATACCGCTTTAAATTGTTTTCCCTATTTGGGCAAATGAATGGAGCCTTCTTTATCGACGCTGGAAATGTCTGGAACTTTAGCCAAGGTAACCCTGAAAGAAGTACACACTTTAAACTAAATGAATTCTATAATCAAATTGCGGTCGGGACTGGATTCGGTCTACGTTGGGATTTTGATTTCTTTTTATTACGCCTTGATTTAGCGACAAAAGTGATCAATCCAGCTAATGCTGCAAATAAAAAATGGGTTCTGCCGCAAACTTCTTTCGAAGGAGGACAAAACCCAATTGAATTTAATATTGGTATCGGATATCCTTTTTAAGGATTACTTACGTGCCATTACTTTAATCGCTTTGGCCACGATAGCTTCAGCATTTAAACCGTATTTTTCCATTAATTCTGCTGGCTTTCCAGATTCACCAAAGGAATCGTTTACACCCACAAATTCCATCGGTGTAGGATGATTCATCGCCAAATACTGCGCAACTGAATCCCCTAGCCCCCCATTATATTGATGTTCTTCAGCGGTAACAACACAACCTGTCTTTTTAACGGATGCTAAAATAGCTTGAACGTCTAAAGGTTTAATCGTGTGAATATTAATTACCTCTGCTTTTATTCCTTTCTCTAATAAAGTCTCTGCCGCTAGAATAGCCTCCCACACTAAGTGTCCCGTTGCTAAAATAGTGACATCTGTACCCTCCACTAAGTGTACTGCTTTACCGATTTCAAATGTCTGGTCTTCCGGTGTAAATACAGGTACTACTGGACGACCAAAGCGTAAATAAACCGGACCTTCATAATCAGCAATGGCGATAGTAGCTGCCTTTGTTTGATTGTAGTCACAAGGATTAATGACTACCATTCCTGGTAACATTTTCATTAATCCTATATCTTCTAAAATTTGATGCGTAGCTCCATCCTCGCCCAGCGTTAGACCGGCATGTGAACAACAGATTTTAACATTCTTCCCAGAATAGGCAACTGACTGACGAATTTGATCGTAAACACGACCTGTTCCAAAGTTTGCAAATGTCGTTGCGAAAGGGATAAAGCCCCCTAAAGTCAAGCCCGCTGAAATACCAATCATATTCGCTTCAGCGATACCTGTTTGAAAAAAACGCTCTGGGCTATTCTTAATGAATCCTTCTAATTTCAATGAACCAATTAAATCAGCACATAATGCGACCACTTTAGGGTTATGCTGACTTAAATACTCCATACCAGCTCCAAAACCAGAGCGGGTATCCTTTTTTGTTTCGTAGGTAAATAATGCCATTTCTATCTGATTAATAATCGCCTAAAGTTTCTTCTAATTGCGCAAGAGCGTCTTGTAATTGTTGGTCATTGGGAGCTACACCGTGCCATTTATGTGAATACATCATAAAATCTACGCCCGCACCCATTTCCGTTTTCATGATAATCATGATAGGAGAACCTTTACCTAATTCAGCTTTAGCCTTTTTCAACGTATTTTGAATATCCTCCGCATTGTTACCGTCCATACGCATCACATTCCAACCAAATGCCTCGTATTTAGCCTGTAAATCAAGGTTACTCATAACCTTCTCCGTAGGACCATCAATTTGTTGACCATTTTCGTCAATGATAGCAATCAAATTATCTACTTTGTGATGTGGAGCATACATTGCCGCTTCCCAGACTTGACCTTCATTTTGCTCTCCATCCCCCATTAAACAGAAAACAGACGACTTGTCACCATTTAATTTCTTAGCTTGAGCTGCACCTATAGCTACACTCAGCCCTTGTCCTAAAGAACCTGATGCAATGCGAATACCTTCTAGGTGTTCATGAGGTGTTGGGTGACCTTGAAGACGTGTGTCAATTTTTCTAAACGTGGCTAATTCAGCCGTAGAGAAATAACCACGACGTGCTAACACACTGTAAATAACAGGTGAGATATGACCATTCGAAAGGAAAAATAAATCCTCATTCTTTCCATCCATGTCAAAAACGACTTTCCCAGCTGCATCTGTTTTCAGCTGCATCGTGTTAAAAAACAGTTCTACTATAAGATCTGTACAACCTAATGATCCACCCGGGTGACCTGATTGGCAACCGTGAACCATTCTTAAAATGTCTCTCCGAACTTGAGAACTAATTTTTTGTATTTCTTGTGTATGCATGGTAGGTGATTAGTGAATTTGAGAACTGTGGTTCTTTGTATCCACTTTTTCGATTATGTCAATTATAATTCCTTGTTCGTCAATGACGAAAGTAGTTCTAGCTACACCCATGTATTGCTTTCCATACATAGATTTTTCTACCCACACTCCAAATGCCTCAGCCAATTGATGTTCTGGATCAGATAATAGAGGAAATGCGAGATTGAACTTTGATTTAAACTTTGTGTGCGAGGCATTTGAGTCGATGCTCACTCCTACCACTTGATATCCTTTTGCTTGAAGAGCAGGTAGATTTTCATTCAAATTACAAGCCTGTGCAGTACATCCAGGCGTATTGTCTTTGGGATAAAAATACAAGACTGTTTTTTTTCCACTAGGAATAGAAAAGTCATTTCCATCTGAATCCACCATCGAAATAGTAGGAGCCGCTTGACCGATTTGTAATTTCATATTATGAGATAGTTAATTCAAATAATGGAGAACCCTCTAGGGAACCGGATAGGACATCGCCAATAACTACAGGGCCTACACCTGCAGGTGTACCTGTAAATAGGTAATCCCCGGTTTTTAAAGTAAAGTATTTGGAAACCTCTTCAATTAATTCAGCCACATTCCAAATCATCAACTCAGAATTTCCATCCTGAACTAGTGCCCCATTTTTATGTAAGGCAAAATGAATAGGTTTCTCTAAAAGGGACGGATCAAAAGGCTGCATGGCACTCACAAAAGCTGAACCGTTAAATGCTTTCGCCTTTTCCCAAGGAAGTCCTTTTTCTTTTAATTTACTCTGAACATCTCTGGCTGTAAAATCAATACCTAGGCCAAAAGAATCAATGTACTTGTGCGCAAATTTTGCTTCAATATTTTTGCCCACTTTACCTATCCTAAAAACTAACTCCAGCTCATAATGAACATCAGAGGAGAATTTAGGATAGTAAAAGTGACTATTTGCATCCAATAAGGCCGTATCAGGCTTTAAAAATACCACCGGTTCAGTGGGCCTTTCATTCGATAACTCAGTGATGTGATCTACGTAATTACGACCGATGCAAATTATTTTCATGGCTTATTTCAATACTTCTGATACTAAACGAGCTGCATCTTTTAATAATACAGCAGAGAATACTTTCAAGCCTGAGTTATTAATGATTGCCGCACCTTCTTCTGCATTTGTACCTTGAAGACGTACAATGATTGGGATATTGATCTCACCAATGTTCTTGTAAGCTTCAACAACTCCATTGGCTACACGATCGCAACGAACAATACCACCAAAAATATTGATAAGAATTGCCTTCACGTTGGGGTCTTGTAAAATGATACGGAAACCAGCTTCAACAGTCTTAGCATTAGCTCCACCCCCTACATCAAGGAAGTTAGCGGGATCTCCACCTGATAATTTGATAATATCCATAGTTGCCATCGCTAAACCAGCTCCGTTCACCATGCAACCTACGTTACCATCTAATTTAACGTAGTTCAAATCATTTTCAGATGCTTCTACTTCTAATGGATCCTCCTCCTCAATATCACGTAATACCGCTAAATCTTTGTGACGGAATAAAGCGTTATCATCTAGGTTTACTTTGGCATCTACAGCTAAAATTTTATCATCAGATGTTTTCAACACTGGGTTGATTTCAAACATAGACGAATCAGTCTCCACGTAAGCACGATACAATGATTGAATAAATTTAACCATCTCTTTCAAAGCAGTACCGCTTAAACCTAAGGCAAAAGCAACCTTGCGTGCTTGGAAGTCTTGAAGACCTACACGAGGATCAATCCATTCTTTAATGATTTTTTCAGGGCTGTGTTCAGCCACTTCTTCGATATCCATTCCACCTTCCGTACTTGCCATGATCACATTGCAAGCCTTAGCGCGATCTAATAAAATCGATAAATAGTATTCTTTCGGTTCAGAATCTCCCGGATAGTAGACATCCTCAGAAATTAAGACTTTGTTAACTTTCTTTCCTTCAGGACCCGTTTGATGCGTAATTAATTGCATTCCCAAAATCTGAGAAACGCGTTCTTTTACTTCATCTAAGTTTTTGGCTAGTTTAACACCGCCCCCTTTTCCACGGCCACCCGCATGAATTTGAGCTTTAACAACAAACCATCCCGTACCTGTTTGAGCTTTTAACCCTTCAGCTGCAGAAATAGCTTGATCAACTGAGTCGATCACCACTCCTTCTTGAATGCGCACTCCGTAACCTTTTAAGATTTCTTTCGCTTGATATTCGTGAATATTCATTTAGTAAAATTTTAATTTCGTGAAATTACTATTTATTTGCGTAAATATTAAAAAACCAGTTACACATTCATATATTCTAAAAAAAAGACAAAAAAATGTTAGAATTAAAAAATATTTCCAAAAGTTATGGAACACAATTAATTCTAGACAACATCTCTTTGAAAGTCAAAGATGCCGAAATGGTCAGTATTCTGGGGCCATCAGGATCTGGCAAAAGTACTTTGTTGCAGATCATGGGCTTATTAATGAAAGCAGATTCTGGACAGATATACTTAGATGGGATAAGTTATGATTCCTTAACGGAGAAAGACAAATCTACTTTTCGGAATCAGAATCTTGGTTTTGTATTTCAATTTCATAATCTGTTAGGTGAATTTTCTTGTGAGGAGAATATTAAATTCCCCTTGTATATTAAAGGATCGAAGCTAAATGAAGAGGATGAGGCTTTATTTGAAAAGATCGTACAAACCTTAGGTATTCAACCTATTTTAAATAAATTACCTTCACAAATTTCAGGTGGAGAACAGCAGCGCGTTGCAGTAGCTAGAGCGTTAATTAATCGACCTACCCTCTTATTAGCCGATGAGCCGACGGGAAATTTGGATAATAAAAATGCGGAAACGCTGTATGCTTTGTTTGTAGAATTAAAGGCTGTTTGGCAACAGCGAATCATTATGGTCACACATAATGAAAAATTGACGTCACATTCCGATCAAGTTATTTATCTAAATTCCGGTCGAATCGAATAGAATTACTGCCAAAATGTCATAAATTTGCAATCTATATTTCCTTGATTGTAAAATGCACGATTTAAAAGTACTGACAAAAGAAGAGAAAGACGGATTAGATGTTCCTAGAATATCGGAGGATCAGGTGGTGGAGAACACTTTTCTTAAAAAGGTCTATATCGAAAGTTATGGCTGTCAAATGAATTTTGCAGACACCGAAGTAGTCACCGCTATCCTTCAAGAAAATGGTTACGTTACGACATCTAACGTTAAGGATGCTCACACCATTTTATTAAATACCTGCGCTATTCGAGAGAATGCAGAACACAAAATTCGTCACCGATTACAGGTGTTTACGCATTTAAAAGCAAAGAATCCCGCATTAACGGTAGGAATTCTTGGTTGCATGGCTGAACGTTTAAAGACTAAATTAATCGATGAAGAAAAGATTGTTGATTTAGTCGCTGGCCCAGATGCATACCGTGATTTACCTACCTTATTAGAGGAAGTTTCAGATGGTCAAAAAGCGATAAATGTTTTTCTTTCACGTGAAGAAACATACGGTAATATTGAGCCGGTTCGCTTAAATTCCAACGGAGTAACTGCCATGGTAAGTATTATGCGTGGTTGTGATAACATGTGTACCTTCTGTGTTGTTCCCTACACAAGAGGACGAGAAAGATCGCGCGATTTACCATCCATTATTGCTGAATGCACAAAATTAGTAGAACAAGGGTACCGAGAAGTAACGTTGTTAGGCCAAAATGTCGATTCCTATAAATGGACCTCAGATGAAGGTAAGTTGGTGAATTTTGCCCAATTATTAGAAGCTGTCGCCTTGGTAAATCCTCTTCTTCGTGTTCGTTTCTCCACCTCGCATCCAAAAGATATTACAGATGAGGTTTTGTATACAATGAAGAAATACGATAACATCTGTAAAAATATTCACTTGCCGGCTCAGAGCGGAAGTAACCGAATTTTAGAATTGATGAAACGCTCCTATACCCGAGAATGGTATTTAGATCGAATTAAGTCTATCAGAGCCATATTAGGTGAAGAATGCGGAATATCACAAGATATGATTGCGGGTTTTTGCTCAGAAACAGAGGAAGATCACCAGGATACTTTATCCTTATTAGCTGAGGTAGAATATGACTTTGGCTATATGTTTGCCTATTCAGAGCGTCCAGGAACGCCAGCCGAAAAAAAGTTAACAGACGATGTTCCTGAGGAAGTAAAGATGCGTCGACTTCAAGAAATTATTGATTTACAACGCATTCACTCTGCTAAACGTAATGAAATGTGGGTAGGCAGAAAAGTGCAGGTTTTAGTAGAAGGGGATTCGAAAAAATCTAATTTACACCATTATGGTAAAATTGATTCAAATAAAGTAGTCGTTTTCCCCAAAGGAAAGGAAGTTAAAGGAGATTATGTATTTGTAAATGTAACTCATTGTACATCAGGAACTTTATTAGGTGAATTATGTTAGATAACAGTCATCTTACTAGTATAAAAGCACGTTTCGGGATCATTGGGAATGCCCCTGCCCTCTTGCGTGCCATTTCTGTAGCCGAACAAGTTGCCGCTACGGATATGACCGTATTAATTACCGGTGAAAGTGGATCAGGAAAAGAATCTTTTTCCAAAATCATTCATTCACTTTCTAAACGCAAACACGGTGCCTTTATCGCGGTTAACTGCGGAGCTATCCCGGAAGGAACCATCGATTCCGAATTATTTGGCCATGAAAAAGGTTCATTTACAGGAGCTATTGAAGCCAGAAAAGGTTATTTCGAAGTAACAGATGGAGGTACGATTTTCTTAGATGAAATCGCCGAAATGCCCCTAGGAACACAGGCAAGATTACTTCGTGTGTTAGAGAACGGCGAATTTTACCGCGTTGGTTCTTCCAAAGTTCAAAAAACCAATGCTAGAGTTGTTGCTGCCACCAATCTAAATCTGCAGCAAGCCATCGAGAAAGGCAAGTTTAGAGAAGATTTATATTACCGGTTAAGTACTGTACCCATTTATGTACCACCACTGAGAGAGCGAGGGGATGACATTGAATTATTATTCAGAAAATTCACGACAGATTTTTCCGAATCCCACCGCGTAAAACCTATCATGCTAACAAAGGAGGCTAAAGACCTACTTCAAAAACAGCGTTTTCCCGGTAACATTCGGCAACTGAAGAATTTAGCGGAACAAATATCCGTATTAGAATTAGGGGATCGAATTATTGATGAGCTTCAATTACAATACTATTTAGACTTCAATGAACCCAAATTAGGAAACTCCGTAGTAAAGACAGATACTTTTTCTGGTCCAGATGGAATGAATGAGCGTGAAATCTTGTATAAGATTCTATTCGATTTAAAACGGGATGTAACTGAGCTGAAAAAGATATTGTTAAAAGTAGTAGAATCAGATCAGTCAAAAGCCTATGAGATACTTCATGATAATATGGCCATATTTGAAGATGTCAGAAACCAGGGAGAAGTAAGTAGTCTTTCCTCAGGTTTATCTTTACCCATTCACGAGCAAGACGAAACGACTTTTACTGAGGAACCGATTGATTCTTCCTTTGAGGAAATAATTCTGCCCGCAAATGATGTTACTTTGTCACTTGAGAAACAAGAGAAAGAAATCATAATTCGTGCGCTCAAGAAAAATAAGAATAAACGTAAATACGCCGCGAAGGACCTTGGAATATCAGAACGTACATTATACCGTAAAATCAAACAATATGATTTGGAAGAAATGGAGTAATCTTTTTGTTTTCATGGCA
>JACCDM010131336.1_pt1 | contig 11172 bp, 13 predicted proteins | sample 7445851 | NCBI WGS metagenome assembly JACCDM01 (sample SAMN15323438, study PRJNA562643) | freshwater metagenome | isolation source: river surface water | place: USA:Blue River Watershed | collected 2017-08-16
CACCGTTTAGGTAAATATGCTTTATTTCCGAGAGCGATTTATCGCTGTTTAAATGCATCAAAATCCGAACCACCCTAGGCAAAGATCCAGGGACATCTATCTCCACTGCACAGAGCAATGGCACATCTCCTAATCCAATTGAGCGAGCTGCAACCGCAGGGAAATCGGCGGTTAAATCCGTTGTGGCGGTGAAAATAATAGAAATCAGATCAACTTTCTTAACATGATTATCCTCAATCATTTTTGCAAGCAGTTCAGCTACCGCATGACCGATTTCCTCAGCAGAGTTTTCTTTAACCTGTGTGGCGCCTCGAACTCCCCTAATTCCCATTAGGCAATGGTAGCGAGCGGCTCAGATTCCGTGATTGATGATTAAGCAACAATTAGATGTGTCGATAAATTGTTTAATTGTTTTACTAAATATCGATATATAGATCTAACCTTTTTGATCACCCTGGCAGATAGGCAATTTATCGATTTATAGATCAAAATTCGTGCTTACTTTTATATATTTATCGATAATCAAGACAAACTCGAATATCGATATATTGACAAATGGTTATTTATAAAATCGATTTATTGTTTAATATTTAAAAAGTTAAACAGTTTTATAACCTCTGGTTGATTTAACACCCTATGGCGCCCAACTTTAAGATCCCCCAAGTTGATAGGGCCAAAATCTATCCGAATAAGTCGAAGTACTTTCATGCCGAGCGCTTCGATCAATCGACGAATAATGTGATACCTACCCTCGTGGATAGTTATTTCTACCCAATGATGGTTTTTTGAAATCGATCGGACCACCACAACCTTTAAGGCACGAGCCAAACCATCTTCTAATCGAACCCCTTGAAGCAGCTGATCTGTTGTTGATTTCGCATACTCACCCTCGATCTCAACCAGGTATCTCTTTTCAAGTCCATAGGATGGATGAGTCGCCCGATGAGCTAACTCGCCATCATTGGTCAACAAAATTAAGCCTTCGGAATCCTTATCCAACCTACCTACATGGAATAAACGATCAGAACGATCCTTGAAAAAATCTCCTAAATTGGATCTTCCTTCCGGGTCTGACATGGTTGAAATTACGCCTGCCGGTTTATTAAATGCAATATAAGTATTAGACTTTTTATTATTTAAAGTCTCGCCGTCTACTTGAATTTTATTAATTAACGGATCAAATTTACATCCCAGCTCAATTATGATTTCACCATCTACCGATACGCGACCATCAAGAATTAATTGGTCAGCCCCTCGCCTACTGGTAATGCCAGCATCAGCAATAATTTTGTTTAATCTAATTAAACTCACTAAAGAAGTTTAACGCTCTTATTGAAACTGCGTTACCTTCGATTATTCAGTCAAATTAGCAAGCAACTCATCTAAACCATCAATATCAGGTAAGAATGGAGCTAGTGCTGGAAGATCCTCAACCTTATTTAAACCCAGCTTTTCGAGGAAAAAGGAGGTTGTTTTATATAAGACTGCTCCACTTTCACCCTCTACGCCAGCCTCTTCAACCAAGCCACGAGTAACAAGAGTCTTCATTACCGCTTCAACATTAACTCCTCTAATTGCTGAAACTCGCGCTCTAGATACTGGTTGCTTATATGCGATAACCGCGAGGGTTTCTAGCGCCGCTTGAGTAAGACGTGCTTGTTGGCCATCTAGGACAAACTTTTCAACTAATGGTGCCAAGTCTGGATGGCTGTAAAACCTCCAACCCCCTGAAATCTGCCTCAATTCAAAACCACGATCTTCTTCTTGATACTTTCGAGCCATCTCAAATAGCGCTGTTGATATCTCTTCGGTAGGTCTTTCAATGATCTGAGCTAAAACAAGTTCTGAGACCGGCTCTTCTACGACCATTAGTATTGCTTCCAGACTTCGGTAAAGTTCAGATTCAGACATTTTCATCCCCATTTTCCATATTTTCCGCCTCATCTAAAGGCTTTACAGGTTGGTCAAACTCATCACTTACAGCTATTTCCCCAGTTGCTGTTCCTACCCAGGTTATCTGCAACTCGCCCAAGGAAACCATTTGCTCAAATCTCACGACACCCTCGCGATAAAGCTCTAAAAGGGAGAGGAAACGGGCGATAATTACCAAAGTTGATTCTGCCCCCTCGATCAACGCCCTAAAGGTAGCTCTGCCAGTCCTACGTAGGTGTTCCACCACTCTTGTAGCCTCTTCGGCAACGCTAACTAACGGACGATGAATGTGATCAATGGTGAAGGTTGGTGCAGTTTTTGGAGTTAAAACTCTATTAGCAATTGCAGCAAATCTTTCTGCACCTACTCCAATTAATACCTCGGGTAGTAATTGGGAGAAGTGTGGTTCAAGCGCCACGGTGCGAGCGAAGGTTTTTTCCTCCCGCTCGATTCGTTCGCTAAAGATCGCTGCGATTTCTTTGAATGCTCGGTACTGCAGTAATCGAGCAAACAAAAGATCACGTGCTTCGAGAAGAGCTAGATCGGCTTCATCATCGATTTCACCTGATGGCAACAGTTTTGCCGCCTTCAAGTCCAATAATGTTGCTGCCACCACCAAAAATTCGGTGGTTTTATCTAAATCCCATCCCTCATCAGATTTCTCTAACTCTTTAATGTAGGCAATAAATTCGTCAGTAACAGCCCCAAGTGCGATCTCTGTGATATCCATCTTGTGCCTTGAGATGAGTTGAAGTAGCAGGTCAAAAGGTCCATCAAAGTTGGATAAATGAACGGAGAAACCAGCTACTCGCCCATCGGTAATTGAGGGTGCAGGCGTGATTGGCTCTACTAAATTTTCCTGCGACATGCGCAGAAGATACTTCAAAGATCCTTGCCTTTGCACATGCACCGCCGTAGGTTGCGCTCATGGCTAAAAACGCTTCGCAGACATCTCGTCAAAACGTTAAATCGACTTTTGAACCAACAAAATCAAAAATACGCGAAGAGGGCTTGGCGACAACCGCCGATGTCCTTGGACGAAAAATCAAAAATTTTCCAGAACCACCAAAGGTTTCTGACACAGCAGCAGCAAGAGTGATCTCAGTCGTTAATCAAAAGGGTGGTGTTGGAAAAACAACAACCGCAATCAATTTAGGTGCAGCCCTTGCTGAAACCGGGCGTCGTGTTCTTCTAATTGATTTTGATTCTCAAGCATCAATGACAACAGGATTAGGAATCAAAGGCGCAGCTCTGCGTGAACAGTACGGTTCTATTTGGTATTTACTAAATGATTCAGAGGCTAAATTAGAGGATTTCATATTGAAATCCACCGTGCCGGGGCTTGACTTCATTCGCGGTCATGAAGATTTAGCTGCAGCAGAAGCGGCATTTGTTTCAGAAATTGCTAAAGAGCATAAATTGCGTAAATTGTTAGCGCCGGTTCTAGATAAATATGATGTTGTATTAATTGATTGTTCGCCATCTCTTGGCACATTGACCGTAAATGCGCTAACCGCTTCTAATGGAGTCATAATTCCAATGGAGTGCGAGTACTTCGCTGTACTTGGACTTTCATTAGTTAAGAAAACTATTCAAAAAATTCAAGAAAATACCAATCCTGAGCTCAAAATCTACGGAATTTTGGCGACCATGTTTGAAAAGAAAACTGGCCATTCTCGTGAGGTTTTAGAGTTAATTGATAAAGAATTTCCTGATGAAGTTTTCGACACAATCATTTCTCGAACCGTCAGATTCTCCGAGTCAACAGTTGCTGGGCAGCCAGTTACCGTTTATGCCAGCAGCAGTACTGGTTCGGCCGCATATCGCAGATTAGCTAGAGAATTAATAGATAGAGGAGGATCAAAATGAGCCGTCGCGTAAGCCTTCCTGGAGCAGATGAATTATTCCGAAATACAGCAACTTTAAGCGCAGTCCCTTCATCTCGAGAAAATGTTGAAGAGATTGAAACTCCAGTTTCTGCGGCTCCTAAAATCAAAAGCAATGCAGTAAGAACGACACCTCGCAGACGTGCAACTGCATTTGATCGCGCACCCAGCGGAAGAGAGAAGCATGATGAAAAAATTACTGTTTATCTCTCTCCCGATGAACTCTACGATTTAGATCAGGCCCGTTTAGCACTCCGCGGTGATCTTGGTTTAGCTGTGGATCGAGGTCGCATTGTTAGGGAATCACTTTCAATTATTATTGCTGATCTTGAAGCAAAGGGTGATCAAAGCATTATTGCTCGAAGATTACGCGGGCGGTAAAAAATCTATTTTGACCTAGGGTGAGCCATTGCGTAACTTTCCCGCAATTTATCTATCGTAATCAAGGTGTAGATCTGGGTTGTGGTTACTGAAGAGTGACCTAATAATTCTTGTACTACACGAATATCTGCTCCGCCATCTAGCAAATGAGTCGCAAATGAGTGTCGAAGTGAATGTGGGGATATTTCCTCAATAATTCCAGCAGCTTTTGCTTGGGCTACAACTATATTCCAAGCACTCTGCCTGGTGAGCGCTCCTCCTCGCCCATTTAAAAAAAGATATTTATTACTCGAAACCTTTAGGAAATCATTTCTCGATTTGTTTAGATACTCCTGTACCGCTTGCTGTGCAAACTTTCCAACAGGCACAACTCTTTGCTTACCGCCTTTACCGGTTAATCTAACCGCTGTGTAATTTTCTGTACTTTGCAGATCATCTACCTTTAAATTAACAATCTCGGAAACTCGGCCGCCTGTTGCGTAAAGCAGCTCTAGTAAAGCTTTATCTCTTGATGCAAATTTATCAACTCTAGTTACCTTCAAAAAGGAATCGATGTTTTCAAGTGATAAAGCCTTTGGGAGACGTTTCGGAATTTTTGGTGGATGAATATCAGAGGAGATATTGGAAAAGCCATGTTCTTTTGCCAAAAAATCAAAGAAATTTCTGACGGCGACTACATTTCTAGCTATTGAGGACTCTCCCATTGTGAATTCATCATTGTTTAATCCTCGAAGCCAGGCGAGGTAAAGAGGCAGATCCTCCGATGTGAGAGCTTTTAAATCTTTTTTTGAAAGCGTCAGATATTGATCAAATTTACTTAAATCTCGCCGATACGCAGCAATCGTGTTCTTTGATAATCCTTTTTCAACTGTTAAGAAATTAAAGTATGAATTTTGCAGATCATTAATCACGATTTGCGATTGCTGCCTTTATCAAGGCTGAAAATAACGGATGCGGTTTGGTTGGTCGTGATAGAAATTCGGGATGTGCCTGGGTTCCAACATAATATGGGTGTACATCAGCGGGCAGTTCAACAAACTCAACTAAATGTTGATCTGGCGAAAGGCCTGAGAAAACCAAACCTGCATCAGATATCTGTTTGCGATAATCATTATTTACTTCATATCGATGACGATGTCTTTCTTTAACAGATTCAGAACCGTATGCGGTTGCAACGACAGAACCTTTCATCAATTTTGCTTCATATAAACCAAGTCGCATAGTGCCACCCATATCGGCTTTACCGGCAACAATATCTTTCTGAGATGCCATAGTTGAGATCACCGCATCTTTGGTATTCTCATCAAACTCGGCGGAGTTTGCATCTGAAATTCCTGCTTTATTTCTTGCGATTTCAATAACCATCATTTGTAAGCCAAGACATAGACCTAAGGTTGGAATGCGATTCTCTCGCGCAAACTTCAATGCCCCAACCTTGCCTTCAATACCTCGAACGCCAAAACCACCCGGTACGCAAATTGCATCAACATCTGAGAGATTAGCTTTTGCTCCTTCATCAGTTGAACAATCATCACTAGCTACCCATTTAATATTCACTTTAGCAAAATTAGCAAAGCCACCAGCTCGCAAGGCTTCGGTCACAGATAGATAGGCATCAGGAAGATTAATATATTTTCCAACAAGGGCAACAGTTACCTCTGTTTTTGGATGGTGAACCCGGTTTAGTAATTCATCCCATTCGCCCCAGACAACCTCTCCGCAATTTAGGGATAAACGCTTAACGACATAAGTATCCAAACCTTCAGCGTGAATCACTTTAGGAATATCGTAAATTGAAGGAGCATCAACTGCTGCTACAACACCTTCAAAATCCACATCGCACATTAAAGAGATCTTGCGTTTTACAGATTCCGGGATATCTCGATCACTTCGCAACACAATCGCGTCGGGGGTAATACCGATTGATCGTAAGGCTGAAACACTGTGCTGAGTTGGTTTAGTTTTTAACTCCCCGGCTGGACCCATGTATGGAACTAGTGAAACATGTAGGTAAAAAACATTATCTCGTCCTACATCTTGTCTAATTTGGCGTGCGGCTTCTAGAAAAGGCAGGGATTCAATATCTCCTACGGTACCGCCGATCTCAGTTATAACTACATCAACATCTGGACCGGCCATGGATTTCATTTTGTCTTTAATTTCATTGGTTATGTGAGGAATAACTTGAACTGTATCTCCTAAATACTCGCCACGACGTTCCTTTGCAATAACAGATGAGTACACCTGTCCAGTAGTTATATTTGCCGTGCCATGCAGATTGGTATCAAGGAATCTTTCGTAGTGGCCAATATCCAAATCAGTTTCAGCGCCATCATCAGTCACAAATACCTCACCATGCTGAAAAGGATTCATGGTTCCTGGATCAACATTTATGTATGGATCGAGCTTTTGCATTGTCACGCGCAGGCCTCGGGCTCGAAGTACCCGACCGAGACTAGAAGCAGTTAAACCTTTACCCAAACTGGAGGCGACGCCACCTGTAACAAAAATATGTTTACTCACATGAGGGGCGGTCATGGAGAACTAACTTATCATCGATTCCCTTACAACCTGTAATAACTCCGCCGCATGTTGTTGGGCAGTTTCGGAGCTCTCCTGACCGCTGAGCATGCGTGCAACCTCTACTTTGCGCTCATTTGCAGATACCTCAAGTACATCGCTTTGCGTCACCGAGCCACCTTCATTTTTCTTTACAACTAAATGTTGATCCGCCCAAACCGCAACTTGTGGCAAATGAGTTATCACAATAACTTGCGCCTTTTTTGAAAGTCTTGCCAATCGTCTACCGATCTCAATCGCTGCCTTACCACCAACTCCTGCATCAACCTCATCAAATATATAAGTGCCTATATTTTGAGAGTCTGCAATTACTACCTCTAATGCCAACATAACTCTAGATAACTCTCCACCGCTAGCTACCTTGTTTAATGGCAACGACTTTCCGCCCTGATGACTACAAAAAAGAATTTCAATCTCATCTAAACCAAAACTTTGAAAGGATGCCTCTGCTGCAGAATCTTTGCTCTTTACTTGTATCTGTAAATACGCATTAGGCATGGACAATGAATGGATTTCCTTTGTTACCAATTCACTTAATTTCTCCGATGCCTTAATACGTGCATTAGAAAGATCAATAGCGGCTTTCGCCATTACCTTGAACAATTCCTTTGCTTGGTTCTCTAGCTCTAATAATCTATCCTCGCCACCTGATAGATCTTTCAATCTCTGAGCGGCGTTTTCACCATCAATCAATAATTGCTTAAATGCCTCCTCGCGATCGGAGCCTTTTCCGAACTTTTTCAAGAGTGAATTAATTGCTGACTTACGCTCTTGTAAAGCAGCAAATTGGTTGGGATCCGCCTCTAAAGATGCTAAATATGAGGTTAATTCACTTGTCAGATCTTGCAAATCAAGGAGTTTCTCCGAGAAACCATCAATTAATCGCTCTAGCTCATCATCCTTACCTTTAACTTGATCTAGATCTTTTCGTGCTTGTTGAAGTAGGTTCAGTGCAGATATATCTTCGTTCTCGAGATTATTTAATGCAGAGGTTAATGCCTGATTGATTTCCTCAACCGATCCAAGTTTTGAAATACTATTTTCAATAATTTCTAGCTCACCGGACTTAGGCTTAACCGCCGAAAAAGCTTTAGAGAATTCATTAAGCTCCTCTATCTCTAAATCCTTTCGAGCCATCTGGCCTCTTATTTCCTTTATACGCAACCGTAACTCGCGATATTGATCAAACACCTCTTCATATGGATGAGTGTTAATTTTCCCAAAGCTATCAACTAACTCCCGAACCGTATTGGGTTTGGTTAATCTCTGAGAAGAGGATTGTTGGTGGATCTCCACCAACTTATCTGATAAATCGGAGACGAAATTTGTAGAGGTTAAGGCTCCACCTATTAAAACCCTCGACTTACCCGCAGTGCTTACGGTTCTGGTAATAACTGCTGAGTTCTCCTCTAATACTCCACCATTATCTTCGATCAATGCTGCTATTTCAGATGTAACTTTGAATTTTCCGGTAACTGTTGCTCTTTCTGCGCCCACTCTAACTAAATCAGAGTCTGATCTTTCGCCCAGTACTAATCCCAGCGCAGTTAAAACCATGGTTTTGCCAGCACCTGTTTCACCAGTCAAAACTGTTAAGCCTGGTTTAAATTCAATATTTGAAGAATCAATGACGCCTAGTGATCTAATAGAAATTTCTTCTAGTTGATTAAAATCCTTTTTAACCACGCCAACCCTCTACTGGTAACTTAAACTTAGCAACCAATCTGTCGGAGAAATTCGTGCTCTTTATATGAGCTAGATGAATTACTTGCTTTTTGCTAGTTAGAATGACGCGATCATTTAAACTCAATTTAATTAAACGTAATCCGTCGGCATTTAAATCAGCAGATTCAGATTCTAAATCAATCACGATTTCAGAGGTAGGTGAAACAACCATTGGTCTTGAGAATAATGCGTGAGCAGCCAGTGGCAATAGAACTAAGGCATTTACTTCGGGCCAAACCACGGGGCCACCGGCGGAAAATGCGTAAGCGGTAGATCCAGTAGGAGTTGCGCAGATAACTGCATCGCACCCCCATCTAGATAAAGGCCTGTGATCAATTTGTGCCAGAACCTCGATCATCTGATGATCATTTCGCTCAATTGTTACTTCATTTAAGGCCCAGCCAGCAGATATTTCTTTCTCGCCTCGTAAAACTTTATAACCGAGGATCATGCGATCCTCGGTTTTGTAATTTTTTTCTACAATCGCTTTTAAGATTTCAGAGTTTTCTAACTTCTCAACCTCTGCTAAAAATCCAACATGTCCTAAATTGATACCAAGAATTGGCGTATTTTGCTCTCGAACCAGTTCGGCAGCGCGAAGAATCGTGCCATCTCCACCCAAAACAATGGCGATTTCTGCATTTACTCCAGTCTCAAATAGCTGCGTGCCACTTAGATCTATGTTTGAGTAAATCTTGAAATCCGCTTTTTTTAACTCATTAATAAAAATTTCAGCGGATTCCAGCGCCTCTTGTCGAGTTGGGTGAACAACCAATAAAGCACTGCGCATTTGATCAACCTTCACTTAGGTCCTTGGGCGATTGCATTGTCTAAATCTACTTCCAAAATCGCAGGAGCGTTTTCCTTAAGCCACAAGAAGTACTCGACATTGCCAGAAGGACCAGGTAATTCACTGGCTACTACGCCTAAACAGCCTAATCCCAATGAGAATGCTTGATTTGCGACATCTAGCACAGCGGCTTTACGGAGAGATTCTTCTCGAACAACCCCACCAGCACCTAAGTTATCTCTCCCGACCTCAAATTGAGGTTTTACCATGAGCAAGTAATCCGCCTCTGGTTTAGCAACAGATTTCAATGCAGATAAAACTAATTTCAAAGATATGAATGATAAATCTGCAACAACAAGATCGACGGGCTCATCAATTAACTGTGGCGAAATATTTCTAATGTTGACGCGATCTAGCACTTTAACCTTTGGATTACTCTGCAACTCCCAAGCCATTTGTCCATACCCAACATCTACTGCATATATTCGCTTTGCATCTCGCCGTAGCAGAACATCGGTAAAACCACCTGTTGATGCTCCAGCATCCAGCACTACCTTTTCAGAAACTGAAATATCGGAAAAATGTTCTAAGGCACCATTTAACTTAAACCCACCTCGCGATACATATTGATCACTTTGCTCTTTTAAGGTGATTGAAGTTTGCGCATCAACCTGAGTTGCAGCTTTAGTAGCCGGAATACCTGAGACCAAAACAAGCTTCTCTGCGATTAAATCAGCAGCTATCTCTCTTGATCGAGCTAACCCACGTCGAACCAACTCCGCATCTAAGCGGGTTTTCATTGTCGCTTAAATTCCGTCTAAATTGGAAAGTGCTTGTTGCAAAAGGTTGTGAATCTCTTCAAAAGCTTGGTTGTGTTCAGATAGTTCTAAATGAGAGATCTTGGAAATCCGCTCTTTGATGCTGGCGATATCCTGCGCAATTTGCGCAGCCAAATCCATCTCCATCACTTAACCTTCTTTTTTACCGCTTTTTTAACCTTTGGTTTTGCAGTTGATTTTTTTACAGTAGAACCTTTACTTTTCTTCAACTCATCTATCTCTTTCTGTAATTTGAGAAGATCACTTTGCTTGGCAAAACCCATCTTGGCCACAGATTGAGATACTTCGGCTTCAATCTTCTCTTTGATCGAATCACCACTTTCCTTCAACCAATGATTCAAAGCGGTTGCAATCTCAGCGGGAGTTTTTTCGCCATTTGATAATTTAGTAGCGTAATTCCGTAATGCAGAAAATAGATCTTGGCTCATGGGATAAAGGTACCTAAATGGTTGAAATATCGCTCGCTTCAACCTGCCAACGACTGGCTAAGCCGGCTGGAGATTGCCAAAATCGCCTTCTTATACTTCCAGAGATGGAGACCCAAGAGTTTTCATCTAACCTCAGAGCATTCTTACGATTTATAGCGCTCCACGCTGCCACATCGATTGTGTCAACTAAACCTTTTTTCCTTTTTGAGCCTCTTTCATTTCGAGCTATAATTACTCTAAATTCAACTACCTTATCCCCGCTAGGTAAACTTTTTTCAGTTGGTTGACCACTTAATCGACCTATTAATGAAACCTCATTTACATAATCTGTTTTTGCTGGTTTCGACTTGATCTCTCTCTTCATTTATTCCTCTCATTAATCAATGTGTTTTAAAGGCAATTCTTTACCTTGCAACTGACATGAGAATTAAATGAAAAATTAATTGTGGAAAATAAAAAAGCCACCAGAATTCTCCAGTGGCTTTTTTATAAATTGAGTCCGGCGGCGATCTACTCTCCCACAAGGTCCCCCTTGCAGTACCATTGACGCTGTAAGGCTTAACTTCCGGGTTCGAAATGGGACCGGGTGTTTCCCTTACGCTAAGGCCGCC
>JACCDM011110635.1_pt1 | contig 11169 bp, 11 predicted proteins | sample 7445851 | NCBI WGS metagenome assembly JACCDM01 (sample SAMN15323438, study PRJNA562643) | freshwater metagenome | isolation source: river surface water | place: USA:Blue River Watershed | collected 2017-08-16
CACTCCAGAACTTTGAGTCGATCCCACTCCTTTGCCGCCCACTCATCCAGCGCATCTGCATCATCTCGAAAAAGTGCTGCGGAGCGAACGAGTGCTTTTGAAATACCTGGATCAAGATGAGATTCCAAGAATGGAATGACTTCTCTTCTCACTCGAACTCGCGTGAACTCTGTATCAAAATTATGTGGATCACTCCAAAATGTGATTCCTAGTTCTTGGCAAGCTTTTTCAGTCTCATCGCGAGTGATCGCCAAGAGTGGTCTGCAGTAATTTCCATTATCTTCTGCCATACCTGAGAGCGAGCGAGTGCCACTGCCGCGGGCTAAACCAAGAAGCACTGTCTCTGCTTGATCATTATGAGTGTGACCTAAGAAGACTTTGACCGCTTTCTCTTCAGCCACGCTTTTCTCAAAAGCTTTATAGCGTGCATCACGAGCGCCAGCTTCGATGCCGGACTCAGTAGAGACCACAACTTTCGAAATAAGAACTTTGCCATACCCCATCTCCTTTAATTGAAGTGCAACTCTCTCTGCATTCGCTGATGAATTTTCTTGTAGCTGATGGTCTACCGTGATTGCAATTGCAGTCAAAGCAAGTGGTTCCGCCTCTTTAAGAAGAGCCGCAGCTAATGCAAGTGAATCTGCTCCACCTGAGACTGCAACTAGGAACTTATCTCCCGCTTCAAGTTTTTCTAAATGAGGCCTCACTGCGTTGCGAATTGCAACGATTGACTGCACCATTTCTTAGACACGACCGCCGAATGGCATCAAGCCTTTAACTGAATAAATGCTTGAATAGAGAAGACCTGTGTTCTTTGAGTTCGCTTCCCACATCATTCCATTGCCAGCGTAAATAGTGATGTGGTGAATGGTGGAGATAGTTCCCTTGTATGAGTAGAACAGCAAATCTCCTGGTTCAAGGGCTGTGAGTGGAACATGCTTTGTATAACCCGCATAAAGCGCGGAGTTCAGACGATCCCAGTTTGGCCATCCCAGACCAGCAGATTTATATGCAGCATAAACAAGACCAGAACAGTCAAAGGAGTTAGGTCCCTGTGTTCCCCAAATATATGGCTTGCGTGCTTGAACCTGCTTCTTTGCAAAAGCTACTGCTGCAAGTCTTTGCGCTTCGGTAGTGCGAATGGTGGAACGACCCTTGAATCCACGATCTGGCCACACCTTCGCCTGATTAATGGTGGTGGTTGCAGTGTTAGCCTGACTTTCTTCAAGGAGTGCAAGCTGTCTTTGTTGCTCAAGAGTAACTCGAACATTTCTTGCTGATGCAAGTTCTCTCATCAACTTATCTTGAACGGCACGGAGCTTATCAACTTCTTTCTGCTGGAGAGCTTGGGCATCATCTGCAGCCTTCTTTGTTGCAGCAACCTTTGCAGTTGCAACTGCTTGAACAGCGCGAGCTTCGTCAGCTTTCTTCTTAGCAGCGCGAGCGACAATTTCTGCAGCTTTAAATCGAGCTAGGGCAGTTGAGTTACGCGCTCCCAAAGTATTGAGTGTTGAAAGCTGATCCATAATTTCTTGAGGACCATTTGCACTCAGCAGTGGCTGGATGTCGCTCAAGCTTCCACCCATGATGTATGCATTAGAAGCCATCTTGCCAATTGCTCTATGCGCTTCAGAGACTGCAAGGGCAGTCTCGGCCGCATGCTTTGCAGCAGCATTTGCTGCAGCAGTTGCAACATCTAATTCCTGTTTTGCTTTGAGATATGCAGCGCGTGCCGCATTTGCTTTCGCCGTTAATTGGCGCAAGGTTTGATTGGCCGATGCCAACTTCTTTGCAGCAGCATCTGCTGCCTTCTTCTTGGCAGCTTCTGCTGCTTTTGCGGCTTCGATTTCTGCCAGAGTTGGTTTTGGCTTTGCAATTGCTGGCGTTGTGGCAAGGGTGAGCGCTCCCATAAGGGCGAGAGCTATCAAGGACTTGCGACGCATACTTAAAGAATAAATGAGAAGAGTCACTTATGCTCAAGTGAAAGGCGCTGTGTCGCTAGTTAGCCACATCTCTCTTTGTGAAAAGTAGCGAAGAAGCGATCAATGCGAAAAATACAAAGGAACTTCCCAGGATTAACGCATGAGAATATGAGATTAATTCACTTCCGCCTTGAGCAATCGTTTGTAGCTGACTTCCTGGCATCCAATCGAGTGTAACGGGCTTCACAGCTCCGATGAGGTTCTCAATAATCAGTAACCACACCAAAGCTATTGAAATTGAAGAGATTGGTGAGCGGAGAAAAAGTCCCAAACTAATTCCAATAATCGCAAAGAAGACCATGGAGATATACACATTAAGAAGAGTGTGGGCGATTGCAGACCAGCCATCTGATGTGAACCAGAGCTCTGTTGAGACTTTGGCGCGATCTGAGAGGTAATAAGAGATTCCAACGCTCACAACGAGATTAACCACTGCAAGCAGAAGAGCAAAGACTTTCATTGCAGCATATTTACCTGCCAACAAAATTAAACGACGAGGCTCTCTTACTAAGAGATTTCGGAGTGTGCCATAGGTGTATTCCTGGGCGCTTTGTGCTGCAAAGACACAGAGAACAATGATTCCAAGGAGTCCACCAATGGATGCAAAGCCATTGACCGATCCACCTGCAAGTCCGAGAACTTCACGACCTACCGTGCGGCCACGATCTGCATTTCCTTGAGGTGAGTCAATCATGAGATAGATAAATGAAGTGATCAGGCCATTAAAGAAGAGTGCTGCAACGAATGTTCCAAAGAAAAGAGTTGGGCGGCGCAACTTTCGCCACTCTGCCAAGAAGACTCTCACCATTTTATGCTCCTGTCATTTCAAAGAATGTCTCTTCCAAATTAGGAAGTGTGGGGGTTAATTGAGAGAGAGTGATACCTGCTTCAAAGGCGAGCTTATTAAGAGTTGCTCCGTATTCATGGGGACCTTCAATGTGAGCTAATCCTCCACGAACCGTAGCAACATGTCCTGCAGCTGCGGCGATATCAATCACCTTCTGCAAGTCATCAGGATTTACAGTCGAAACAATCAACTGTGGTTTCTGATTGAGTAAAAGTTCTTCAATCGCTCCAGCAAAAACAACTTCACCTTTACGAAGCATCACAATATATTCAGAGATAATTTCAATTTCTGAAAGCAAGTGTGATGAAACAAAAACTGTTGTCCCACCTGCAGTTAACTTCTTCAGAAGATCGCGAACCTCTTGAATTCCTTCTGGATCTAGACCATTAGTTGGCTCATCAAGGATGAGAAGATCTGGCTCTGGAAGAAGTGCTGCGGCAATTCCCAAGCGCTGCTTCATGCCGAGTGAATAAGTCTTGTATTTATCCCCACCTCGTCCTTCGAGTCCGACGAGTGAGATCAGTTCATCTACTCTCTCTTGAGGAAATCCACCTAGAGTGGCAAGCACTCGTAAATTCTCGCTTCCAGTCAGTGCTGGATAGAAAGCTGGACCTTCAATCATCGCTCCCACACGAGAGAGATACTTCTCAGGCTCTGTAATTGGATGGCCCAAGACCGTTCCCACACCAGATGTTGGTGCAATCAATCCAAGGAGCATGCGGATGGTCGTTGTCTTGCCAGCTCCGTTAGGGCCTACGAAACCGCAGATCGAGCCGCGTGGCACGGTGAAGGATGCACCTTCAAGGGCTGCGAGATTGTCATAGCGTTTGGTGAGATCAGATACCTCAATAGCAGGTGTGGTCATATATCCGACTATAGACCTTCTTGAGTGAACTAGAATGCTCACATGTCTAAAGATGTGTGGGGCTATCAGCCACCTAACTCTCGCCCAGCACCTGATTGGGAAGTCAATTCTCAGACAGATGCAGTCCGCGCAGGGTTATCCCGCTCCGGTTTTGGTGAGACATCTGAAGCTCTCTATCTCACAAGTGGTTTCACTTACACATCAGCGCAAGAAGCCTTTGACTCTTTCACGGATGAAACAGACCACTTCCTTTATAGCCGTTTCCACAATCCCACAGTTGCAATGTTTGAGAAGCGACTTGCTGCCATTGAAGGCGCAGAATTCTGCGTTGGCTTTGGATCTGGAATGGCTGCAGCATTTGCCTCTCTTGCCTGTTTAGTTCAAGCAGGAGATCACATCGTTGCCTCATCTGCAATGTTTAGTTCATGTCATGTTGTCATCACCGAAATACTCCCTAAATGGGGTGTCACCTTTGAACTTGTGAAAGCAAATGATTTAGCGGCTTGGGAGAAGGCACTTTCTAAGCCAACTAAAGCTGTATTTATCGAATCTCCTAGCAATCCATTGATGGAGATCACCGACATTCGCGCTGTGAGCGAATTGGCTCACAAAGTGGGAGCAACTGTCATCGTTGATAATGTGATGTCATCTCCCATACTTCAAAAGCCGCTTGAACTCGGTGCTGATGTTGTGATGTATTCAGCAACCAAACACATTGATGGACAAGGCCGAGTCCTTGCGGGAGCACTTCTTGGGTCGTTCTCATACATTCAGGAGAAATTGATTCCCTTCACACGCCACACAGGTCCATCGCTGAGCGCCTTTAATGCATGGGTGCTTGTGAAGTCGTTAGAGACTCTAGAGATGCGCGTTGAGCGAATGAACTCCAACGCTCAAGCAATTGCTGATTTTCTTGAATCTCGAAAAGAGATTAAGAGTGTTCGATATCCAGGCCTTGCTTCACACCCTGATGCCGCTGTCATCAAGAAGCAGATGCGTGGTGGCGGAACCACAATCGGCATTGAATTTAATGGCTCTCAGAAAGATGCCTTTAAATTTATGGATAATCTCAGAATTATTGATATCTCCAATAATCTAGGTGATAGCAAATCACTCATCACTCATCCAGCATCAACAACGCATCGACGCCTTTCACCTGAAGTTCAGCGTGAAATGGGCATCACGCCTTCAGTATTGAGACTTTCTGTTGGACTTGAGCATGTTGATGATCTGCTCAAAGATATAGGTCAAGCGCTTACAAGCTGAGCTACAACAAGCAAGATTGAAAGCAAGGTCAGATAAGTAATTGACCAGTGAAATATAGAACCTGCAACTTTGTTGTAGTTATCGGAGTTCTCTTTCAGTGCAAAGAGCTGGAAAGTAAATACTGCGCCGAGTCCCACAGTCACAATTAGCGACCACACTGGAAGCTGCGCCAATTGGATCAATGCGGTTGAAGAAAGCACCATCGCGATTGTGTGAAACCACATTTGGCCAATGACACTTGCGCGAGTGGCAACTGATGGCAGCATAGGAATTCCAGCTGCTGCGTAGTCATCTTTATATTTAATTGCTAAAGCCCAGAAGTGTGGTGGAGTCCAGAAGAAAATCACCATAAAGAATGCAAGTGGAACTAATGTGAGGGAGTTAGTCACAGCTGCCCAACCAATTAACACTGGGAAACAACCTGCCGCGCCTCCCCAAACTATGTTCTGAGAAGTATTTGGCTTGAGTGCAATCGTGTAAATAACAACATAGTAGGCAATCGCTGCTGCAGTCAGAAGCGTTGCAAGTGGAGTAGTGAATTGATAGAAAATTAGAAGGGAGAGCAGCCCAACGGCAGCAGCGAAGATAGTTGCAGCTCTGCGTGAGATTGCTCCAGTGACGATTGGACGCTTAGATGTTCGCTTCATCAACTTGTCAGTCTCAGATTCGATCACCATGTTAAATGCATTGGCAGAACCAGCTGCCAATGTGCCGCCAATGAGAGTCCACGCCAAAATAGAGGGAGAAGGTGCTCCACCTTCAGCCAGAACCACCGCAGGAACGGTGGTGATGACCAATAGCTCCACCACGCGGAGCTTCATGAGGTCGATATAGGCGCGGAGCGTGGTCACAGTCGTAGCCTAATGGTCATTAGCAGGTAACTTCACGCCAGTTCCCAGCCCTTTCACAGGTTCAACCCTTACTTTTAACTCAACGAAAGGGGTTCCACATGACGCAGAACACAATTCCAGAGAAGCCAGAATGGTTTGAATTGGTAGATGGCGATGCGCCTTCTGCTCAAGTCGCCAAGGTCAACAAGAAGTTGCCTGCAATTGCAGTCCTCGTCACAGGAGCCCTCATCGCAACTGGCGCATTCTTTGCTAGCGCATCAGAAAATCATCACGATGATGATCAAGTAGCAAGCGTTGACTTCAATTCAGGAGCTCAAGGCACTGTCACAAATGAAGAAACCTCTGATGAAGTTTTCACAACACCACCTAAGGGACCAGAAGCTCCAGGTGTTGCACCAATCAAACCACCAAGTGGCCAACGCGAAGGTGGCGACCATGATGAGTTCGATGAAGATGGCGAACACGAAGAACGAGAGCGTCATGAAGGCCGAGAGCGCCATGAGCGTGGAGAACGCGGTGGAAGCGCACCACAGATTCCCGCACCATCTACTTCAACAGCGGCGCAGGGCGCTTAAATTTAATTTGTAACAGTTGCAGTTTCGCTTGAGGGAGCAACTGCGACGAGTTCGGGCAACAGTGGTGTTGCAATCTTTCCTAAGATTCTATCCACTGTTGCTCTTACTTTTTTTGTCACGGTGTAACTCTTGCTATGTCGATCGGCAATAATGACAAAGACATATTCGTTCTCACCTGATTCGACATAGCCAGCAAGGTTTGTTGTTCCATTGAGAGTTCCTGTTTTTGCTCTCACAAGACCCACGGCATTAGGTGCTGTTTCTATAAATCGATTTTGTAAAGTTCCAGAAATTCCCCCGACAGGTAGGCCTGTCACAAGAGGCGCAAACTTAGGATCTTTTCTAATGACAACCAAGAGCTTTGCAATCTGAACAGCAGTAACTCGATTCTGCTTGGAAAGTCCACTTGCATCCTTAATCACAAGGTTCTTCGTGTCGATATCAAGGGAAGTCAGAAGGGCTCTAAAAGTTCTATCCACCCCAGCGGTATCGAGAGTATTTCCCGCACCGACTGAAGCTAATCTGGCGATGCGTTCTGAAAGGAGGTTATCACTCCAAGTCAGAGCCCAATCCACCATCTTTGCCATCGTCGGAGAGGTAGAAGAGATCAACTGGATCGATGACTTCTCTATTGCTTGAGTTGAAGTGACCCTCTTGAGAGAAGTCGAGATTCGACGGTCCTTTAGAAACTTCGCTAAATGGCTGACCTCTTGTGAATATAGATTGCTGTAATAAATCGTTGTGTTCTTTGTTGAGCCGCCGTTAAGTTCTTTCAGATTTGATAACGCGTTATATTCGATTCGCTCCATTGAAGTGCGACCCATCTTGACTGCAACTTTATTATCAAAACTAGTCCATGGATCAAGGGAACCCTGAATAACAACGGAGTGGCTATCTATTCCCGTCCACAGCGATGTGGTGTAACTATCGCTTGGACTGAGATAGGTATATGCAGCTGTTGCTGAAAGTAATTTGATAACCGATGCTGGCTTGCGAGCAGAGGTGGCGTTGCTTTGATAAGCAACCTCACCAGTCTTTTCATTGACGACGATAATCGAAGGGTTAGCAAGAGCTGTGATGCTAGAAAGTTGTGAGAAAGCACCTGTGACGGCAGAGGCATCCGCTGCGCTTGCATGTGAGATAGGGAGAAAGGTCGCAGCCAAAAAAAGGCATAGCGATGTTGCGACCTTGCTCTTCATCAACGACTACCAGCCGATTGCGATCAAAATATTTAAAGAGGTGAGGGCAAGCATTGAGCCCCATACAAATGTGCTCACGCTCTCCTTCTTCACATTGCGATATCCAAGAGTGAGGATTACTGCAACGACAAGGCCCTTCACGCCAAGTTTTGTGTGGTTCACAATCTTGTCTGGATCAACGCTGGAATAGAGTCCAGTCATCACGATGCCAGCTACTAGGGCAGTCAGACTTGCATGAATTACCCCAGGATTGAGTTTGCGTGGGCTCTTATGCACTTGAGAGAGAAGCAGTCCAAGGATTCCAAGGATGCTCACAATGTGAATGCCGAGGGCGATATTAAATACAAGCTTCATAAGGCTAGTTTAGAGTGCTGCCATGGAAATCAAAACGCCTGCAGAGATAGGTCCTGGTGAATTCTTCCCAGTCGTAGGCGTAGGACCACATCCAGAGCCGTGGCCAACAGGAGACCAATACGATCCTGAGCTCCTAGCAAATGGTGATCGCCGAAATGTACTTGATCACTATCGATATTGGAGTGTTGCTGCCATCGTTGCCGACCTCAACACAAAGCGCCATGCACTTCAGATTGCAATTGAGAATTGGCAGCACGACCTCAACATTGGCTCTGTGGTGAGAACAGCGAATGCATTTAATGTGAGTGCCGTCCACATCATCGGTAAGAGAGATTGGAATAAGAGAGGTGCGATGGTGACAGATCGCTATCTCACAGTCATCCACCATCCAACTGTTGCCGACTTTGCACAGTGGTGTAAGGAAAACAATCTTCCAATTATCGGAATCGATAATGTTCCAACTTCAAAAAACCTCGAAGGTTCAGATGTTCCTGAAAGTTGCGTGCTTCTCTTTGGGCAAGAAGGTGCGGGAATGTCTGATGAAGCGATTGAAATCTGTGAAGTTTTATATGCAATCGAACAATACGGATCTACTCGATCAATGAATGCTTCAGCTGCAGCAGCAATTGCAATGTATCACTGGGCCTTGCAGCACTTGCCTCGAAAATCATGAAGAGGAGAAAATGGCTGAGCAGGAATTTGCTCATCCTCACTTTAGTTTCACTTGCACAAGATGCTGCGAGTGAACTTCTCTATCCCCTTCTTCCCTATATTGTCACCGCTGGACTAATCGGCGCAGCACCTATAGCACTTGGGCTTATTGAAGGATGTGCCGAAGCTGCTGCTGGTTTTTCAAAGCTATATGCAGGCAATAAAAGTGATTACATCGGGCGAAAGCCTTTTGTTGTTGCAGGTTACTCAATTGCGGGTTTTGGCAAAGCGCTTGTTGTCTTTGGCTCAACATGGTCACAAGTTCTCTTAGGGCGTATCACTGATCGAATTGGAAAAGGCCTCAGAAGTGCCCCTCGTGATGCCCTGATTCACGATTCTGTCTCTTCTGAAGATCTCGGTAAGGCATTCGGTTTTCACCGAACAGGTGACAATATTGGTGCAGTCATTGGACCTTTATTTGCTTTGGCAGCTCTTGCTCTACTTAATGATGATGTGAGAGCAGTTGCTCAGTGGGCTCTCATTCCAGCGGCGCTATCGGCTTTGCTTACACTCTTTATTCGAGATGTGAATGTGCGCCGAGAGCGAAAGACTGAGGTAAAAGAAAAGATTGCCCTACCGAAGGCGCTCAAGAAATCCATCTCCATCCTTGTTCTGATTCAACTCACCAACATTCCCGATGCTCTGTTATTACTTAGGCTCTACGATCTTGATTTCACAGTAAATCAAGTTGTTCTTGCTTATGCTCTCTATAGCTTGGTAACAGTCATATTTGCATTTCCTGGAGGATATTTAGCAGACCGCTTCTCCCCACAAATTGTCTACGCATTTGGGCTCTTTGCCTTTGCAATCTCTTATGCAACTCTCGGAATCACCGCGAATAAATCCATTGCTCTCATTGCGCTCTTGCTTTATGGGATTTTCCCAGCTCTCACAGATGGTGTGGGAAAGGCATGGATTTCACAACTCAGTAGTGAAAATCATCGTGGTCGTGCACAAGGGGTTTATCAGGCATCTATGAATTTTGCAGTCTTAGGCGCAGGTATTTGGGGAGGAGCATTTTGGTCCAGTGGACAGACCCAACCCGTGTTAGTTGTGGCAGCAGGTGGAGCTTTTCTCGGAGCTCTCTACTTTTTACTGCGGACTCTATTCAAGAATTTCTCGAACAACCTCTAAACGACGCTCTACTTCATCTGCCTCATCCATGCGACCTAATTGACGCATCACAGCAGCCATCCTTGTTTCGATATCAAGGATAAATTCAAAGTCTTTGTAGTCCTCATCAGCAGTGATTTGAAGGACTGTGTCGAGTGTGGAGAGCCCATCCTCTAGCTTTCCAAGGAGTACCTCTGCTTTACCATATTCAAAGAGAGCAAACGTTTCACGCCGATGATCGTGGGCTGTGTCGAAGACATCAATAGCTTTGCGTGCAGCCTCTAGCGCAAGCTCGCCTTCACCCAGTTCGTTATAGCAGGATGCAATCTTTTGATCGCATCGAGCAACATGAAGAACTTCCTTTTCGGATTTGAATGATGCTCTCGCTTCTTGGAAGCAGATAATGGCCTCTGAATAATTCTTTAACTCTCTCTGAGCACATCCAATCAGGTGCATATCATTAGCTGCACCGATAGTGTTGCCATCTACAAGATGTTCTTGTGCACACTCATACATAGTCTCAATTACTTTTTCGTAATTCTTTGATGAATACCACCACTCACCTAGCGTGCAAGCAAGTTCAAGTGCCACTGGTGATTTGTTCTCACGCAATATCTCGACAGCTTTCTCCATGGCGCTTGCCGCTTCATCAACGCGCTTCAGTTGATTGAGGTTATAACCAATAGCTGAATAAGCTTGTGCCAAACCTTCGCTGGCGACTGCAGCTCCTAATTCAGAGTAGATATCTCGAGCTGTCTCTGCAAGAGCGAGAGCTTCATCGTATTGACCGCGTGCAAAGATGCGAGCGCTGAGTTCGTAGTAAGTGTCAGCACGCTCTTCACCTGTGACCTCAGGAATGCGATCCCAGAGCATCTCTTCAGTAAGGATCTCGTCGTGGCCTTCATTCTCATTACTCATAAGGCACCTCCTCTGAACTTTCACGCACTCTAGCCCCAACCCATGGGCAGGCGCTCTTATTTCCGTGTGGAAATCGGGCAATTCTCCCTGTACCCTTCTACATGCAAATGATTTGCATCTAGCGGCTGGAGCCTCGATGAGCCAGAAGACCTCCCTGAAGGAACACCTCAAATTTACCCGTGAGGAGTTACCTGCCCTCTTTGGCGTGCTTGGAACAGTTCTCTTCCTCCACATCCTGGGGTGGGGTCTATTTATCCACTACAACTCAGACCCTCGCTACCACTCCCTCGTCGATGGAAAGGGAGCGCTGGTCTATGCAGGTGCTGGAGCTCTCGCCTACTCATTTGGACTTCGACATGCTTTCGACGCAGATCACATCTCAGCAATCGATGACTCCACTCGAATTATGTTGGCTAAAGGAAAGAAGCCACTAGGTGTGGGGCTCTTCTTCTCACTGGGCCACTCCACAATTGTTCTCGCACTCTCCA
>JACCDM010048520.1_pt1 | contig 11168 bp, 9 predicted proteins | sample 7445851 | NCBI WGS metagenome assembly JACCDM01 (sample SAMN15323438, study PRJNA562643) | freshwater metagenome | isolation source: river surface water | place: USA:Blue River Watershed | collected 2017-08-16
GTCAGGTATATTTGTATTAATGATTATAATATATATGGTAGTATTTTACCATAGTTTAATAAATGAAAAATTACTAATAAAAAAAATCAATTAGAATTAGAATTAGAATTAGAATTAGAATTAGAATTAATATGTATGAAATAAATTCAATTAGTTTAATATTTCTCTATTAATTTTTTAATTTTCCATTCACCTCCATAATAGTTTAAATCTCTTGGACTACATTTTTCTTTAAGTGATTCCAAGTAATGAATTGCTGTTTTTTTATAAATTATATTTTAATATTCTGAATATATATTATAATAACCGGTTGTTTAATCTAAATATATTCCAACTTCTTTCAATACTTTTTTCAAAGTTATATTACCAACATCATTTAAATAATCTTTAAATTCTTTAATTTATTTATACTATTAAGAAGTATGTATAAATTCATCCACTTCATATATTACATCTAATACAAATTTTACAATATATTTTTCAGGATATGTTTATTTAATCATATTTTTATTATTATTGCAACTATTTTAAGTATATTAAGATTATTATTATACTATTTATTAATCAATTGTATTATTATTATATATAATACAATTCTTTAAACTATTAAAAAAATTACTAATTGATTAACCCATTCGTTTTTTTATTACATAAAACTTATTTTTTATAATTAAAATAAAAAAATTATTTTAATTAGTATATAAATTAAATTAAATAATGGATGCCGATATGCTTATGAATAAAGATAGTTAATAATTTTTTAAAGCTGGTGAAAACGATAATGATTCATTGAGTTTTGGTTCAGAAAATAATAATAATTATAACGGTGAATATGATGATAATAATACATTTAATGAAGAAAATGAAAACGAAGATGATAATGACGAAGATATTTCGGTATTATCATCTGAAAAAGAAAACTTTAATGAATAATAAAACACAAATAATGCTTCCCCTAATCTTTTTATGAAATAACAACAACATTAATCATAATAATAATCATAAACATTTAATATTTAATAAACAAAATAATAGATTGAAGAAGAAAAACAAGAAATTTTATATTAAATTGAAAGACTTAAAAAAAGAGGTGTGAGTTTTCCAAGGGTATTTTCAATGGCAAGTAGTTTATAAGAAATGAAAGCAGAACTTTAAAGGATTAAAAAAGATTTAGAAGTCGACGCAAGTATTCATTTTTAAAGAAAAACATTAGTAACATTAATTAGTTCTTTGGAATTTGCAAACAATAAATTTAATCCATTATAATTTAATTTAGATGGATGGAGTGAAAGTATAAATGATAATATAAATGATTATGATGATGTATTTGAAAAACTATATGAAAAATATAAAACCAAATCGTCAATGCCCCCAGAAATTCATTTATTAATGATGGTTGCTGGTAGTGGTTTTATGACACATATGACAAATACATTATTTAAATAAAATGGAAATTCTATGACAGTTGAAAATTTATTTAAAAATAATCCCGATTTATAAAAACATTTTGCAGGAGCAGCAGTTGATCATATGCAACAATAAGCGTAATAATAAGGTGGTGATAATACAGGAATGATGGGTATGTTTAAAGATATGTTTTCAAATAATTAATAACAATCTTCAAATCAAAAACCAATTATATCTGAAATAATACCACCAAAAACATAACCTAAAATGAAAGGACCAAATACAAGTGATATTGATAATATTTTAGAAGAATTATAAATGGGTCCAGGAACAGCAGAAGATATTGATAGATTTGAAACAATGAGTGCATTATCTGATAAAAAATCACAAACAAGTATGTTGAGTAGTTTATTATCTAAAAATAAGAAAGGTAAAACAACCATTACCTTTTGAATTGATTAATATTTTTATGTTTTTTATATTTTTTATTTAAAATTTAAATATTAATTTAAATTAAAATATATTATATATATTATATATAATATTATAAAATAAAAATAATGAGTTATAAAGATAAAATTATTACAAAAATTATAAAATTTTTAAAATAATTTGTAAAAGATAAATCAGTTGAAGACGAATTTATGTATTTTATGTAAAATATAAATCATTCTCACAAAAATATATAAATTATACCTTTTGATTAATATAATATACAAAATTTATATCCTGTTACCGATAGAGTTCATTTGTGGAATACAATTATTATAAGCAATGAAGGTTAAATTATTCAATATGATATAAGAGATCCAAATTTATTTGATACAATTAATGACAATAATTCATAAAAAACACATTCAAATCATTACCAATAATAATCTTAAATTTTAAATCACAAATATATGAATAATAAATAAATACCGGAATATGTACAAATTATTCTTTAAAGAGTATTTGAAATATGTTTTAAATATAATAGAAATATATAATTTTTATTGATTATTAATTCATATACATAATTCTGTAATATATATTTATTAAAAAATAAAAATAATAAAAATATTGGAGCAATATTATTTATGCGAAGATTAACAATAATACCAGAAGAATATTTTATTCATGAAAGTTTTGTAGGTTAAGGAAATCATACTTTTAACATAAATGATATCAAACACATTGAAATGTAATAAATTAAAGATACAATTGATAATGAAATCAATAAAATATATTTAAAAAAAAATACTATAAGCCAACATTCATATAATTATTTATCACAATAACCTTCATATTCAATTAATTGTGATGATAAAAGTTTCGACGGATTATAAAAAAATGAATAAAATTATTAAAAAGAACTATAATTTGCAAAAAAATTTAAGTTATAATAATTTAATAATAGATAATCAATTGATAAAAATGATAATGATAAAAACTAATAAATTTTTGAAAACGAAGAATAAAAATTGAATTAATTAGTATTGTAAAATTATAATTATATAAATAATATTAAACATTAAAAAATATAATCATAATATAAAACTCAAAATAAAGAAGATTTATAAGATTATAAAAAATCAAACAAAACAGAACCATGATTTCTTGGGAATAATATTTTATGTAAATGGCAGTATTGGTTTCATAAAGAAGTTAATGTCAAAGACGCAAGGTTGGTTGTGTTATAGTTTTAGATAATAGAATAGTATCTACTGGATATAATGGATTTATTGAAAAAACACCACATATTAGCATTGTTAGAGATAATCATGAATAAGCAACTATACATGCAGAAGTAAACGCAATATGTGATTGTGCAAAAAGAGGGGCATCTGTAAAAAACGCAACAGCATATATATCAACATTTCCATGTCTAAATTGTTTTAAAACATTGGCAGCAAGTGGTATTAAAAATATTATATATTTAACAGATTATAAAAATGATTAAATTGTATATTAATTGGCAGAATAGGCATAAATATTCATAAAAAAAATTAATCTGAATGAAAATACTATGATTTTAGATTAATAATACGTTACACAATAATGAAAATTTTAATATTCTTTATTAATGTTTAAATAATATAATAATCATTCATCAATTTATTTCATAATTTTTTTATTATTTTTTTATTATAAAATTTGTTAATTTTTTATAAAATAATTAATATTTATAAATTCTTATTAGTTTTCTTTTAATTCTTAATCTTCTTATTCTTATTCTTATTTATATTTGATTATCTTTGATAATAATTTTTAATTATAAACTTCAAGAATATCTGTTATTTATTCGAGTATTTTAGTGTTAATTAAATAATTTATTAACATTTTACCACGAAATGTTTAAAATTTCAAATCTATTTAATTATGATATTATCTAACAATATGTCTCAAACATTAATAATCTTAATCTTAATTTGAAATTTTAATTGAAATAATTAAAGCATTTTCACCTTTATCATTGATATATTATAAAAATTTGGTTTTTTATCTATCATTCATACTTTATTCTAAAATTTTAAGTTTTACTTTGTTATTATCATATATTGATACAAAAAATACCGGAAATTTTTATTAACCTATTTCCAACATATAAGTAGGTGAAAATACATTTAATTCCATTTATAATTTTAAAGATTTTTCATCTTATCCTCTAAGAATATTTAAGATTTTTATATCCATTTTTTTACAAAATTATTAGTCTTCATTACTAATACTGTGAATATGAGAACCTGATATAATACTTTTCATTTTTGTATAGAATGAATTATTATTAATTATATAAATATTCAACAATTTTTTTATTTTTATTTATTTTATTTATTTATAATTAAAGTTATAAAGATTTCAAATTTTAAATAAATAAAATTTATCGAAAATTGAAATTTTTATATATAAAAAATATAAATATAAGAATATAATAGCATATATATTTAATAATATAAATTTTACAATATTCTATAAAAAATTCAAAATCTATTATTTAAGATTTTCATTGTATTGCTCATAATATTATAAGAATGACTTCTTAAAAAAATTATGATAATATGGTTAATATTAACCATATATAATACGATTAAGAAAGTAGAATAATTAAAACTAATTAAAGTTATACATCATCTTCACAGTATGGAAATAATGATTAATTATTGCCAATTGAATTTAAGAAAAAATAATTTAATTTCTATGGTTTTACAATCTTATTGATTTTAGGACTATCGAGTTTGTTTTATTTTTGTTTAAGAATGTATTCTATGTAATTTATGGATAAACATTTATGGTTTTCCATATATTCTTTAATTGGTGAAGGAACACTTATTAGCAGTAATGTATGGTATTGTTTCTATCTATTATATTAACAAAAACCAATTTAACATAAAGCTATTAAAAGTGATACATAATTAGTATTAAAACACTCACCATATTAAGTATATGTTTTAATTCCATGTTATAAAGAACCATTAACTGTAATAATAAAAACTATTTAAAGTATTTTACACGCAAGAGAAGGTTTTGAAACCATAAATATATTAATATATTTATGTGATGACGGTAATGATGAAGAAAAGAAAAACTATATAGAAAGAGATTTAAAACATATTTATGGAATTTTCTATATTAGTAATCGTGTAAAACCAGTAGATTAAATTAATGGAAAGTCAGAGAATATTAATAATGCTTTGAAAACCGTTATATTTAAAAATCGTTGGGATGATCCATAGAAAATTTCTATGGGTGAGCTTATTTGTATTTTTGATGCAGATTAGACACCAAGAGAAGATTTCTTTAAAAAAATGATTCCAAGAATGAATTTGAGTGATGATATAGCTTTAGTTTTATCTCCTCAAAAATTTAGTAATATTGATCCTTGGAGTGATATATTTAATCACAGTAATGTACATTTCTGGCATTACATAATGTCATCATTATGTGCATGTGATACTATATTTTGTACAGGGACAAATTTCCTATTACGGGGAAGAGCTCTTGTTGAAGCTGGATTGTTTCCAACTAAAAGTATTACAGAAGATTTTGAATTAGGTATTTATATGACTATTTAAAAATGGAAATATGAATATATTTATGAATATCTCGCAATAGGAGACGCACCCACAAGTATTAGAAATATCTTTTAACAACGTTCTCGTTGGAGTAAAGGAGCATTTTAAATATTGTGGAGAAAACCAAGTGAAAACCCGTTTTTTGCAAAAGGACTATCATTCTTTTAAAGAATGTTATATCTTGGTGGTTTATATTCATATGTTGCCGATTTTATTAGCACTCCTATTCTTTTCAGTATTCCTATATTGGCGATATGGTTAAAAGTATTTCCATATATTATTAATAAAACATTAGTAATTACTCTTACAGTTATGGCATGTACTACTAAATTAACAGCAATTTATGCAAATAATTTTAAAAATTTAATGTTAATGTAATATGCTGTAATATGTCATTATCTTTTATGGTATGTATATTTAAAGGCGTTTTTTAGAACATTAATTGTTTCAATGACCGGTTTTAAATTAAGTTTTAAAGCTACAAAAAAGAACGATAGATAAACAAGTTTTGAATTATCATTAAAAGATACTTGGGTATTTATTGTAATGTGGTTAATTGGTGTTGCAACTTTGTTGTTTGTATTCATAAAAGGTATATTATATGAAAAATACATATAAGGCGAAATAAAACTACCATTTTGGTCATTTTATTATCTACCAAATATGTATAAAATAGATAATTACGATATAATTGATTGCTTATGGTGTTGGTTAAATTTAACTACAATATCAATGCTGTTTATTTATATGTTTTTTAAGAACAATAGACACATTATGAGAATATCATCAATGATTTGTGTATTGTAATAGATAATTATTCCTGCGGTATTTTTAGGATTATTGTGGTAATTATCTGAATAAAACTTTTTCACAGACCGCGCAAAAATTCCAAATGGTAAAAGCAAATTATATAAATTAGATAATTAGGCGATATTATAATCAGATGATGTTTTAAGTGGTTTATCCATGGATTAATATAATGACTTTGGATTAACATATCAAGAGTTTATTGATTAAACATAAACCAGTTTTGCTGTTAGATAGATTTTTGTAAAAATTCCATTTAATTTGTATGAAACAAATGAAGAAGAAAAAATGGAAGTATTCTTAACCGAATGTGCTGAACAATAAATTGTATGCACATTATCAGTTGAACCATTTAAGGGTTTGAATTCATACACTACCAAAGATATAAAAAAATTAGCAAATAAAATAAAATTATATGGTATTCCAATAATTTTAAGATTTGCTCACGAAATGAATAGCAATTGGTACCCTTGGAGTTAATAGGGTTTATTATTTTAATAAAGATTTGAAGAAATGAGTGATATTATGAAATAATATGCTCCAAATGTAGGTATGATGATTTCATATCAAGAAGGTGTTGGGTATCCTTTTGTAGGTGTTGATAGTGAATTTTATCCTAAAAACAATACAGAAGCAACATTAAGAGAATATAAAAATTAAGATACAAATAATGACGGTTTAATTACAAGTTAAGACGATCCATATGGTCCATTTACACCCAGATTAGACAGTTTTGAATATGTTGGAAGCAGTATGTATTGGTGGGGTCAAACTATTGGTGCTGTTCCAAGTTATAATATAGAACCTCAAAAAGGTTATGCATATACTCGTTTATATGATATACATGCATTAGCTAAAAAATGGGGTAAATAATTTATTATCTCAGAATAAGGTGCATTATATATTGATGGAAATTAAAGATAATTAACAGAAGAAATGAAGAAAAGAAACTTTGAATAGGTAGATGAAGTGACTATTAAAAAAGCATGGTTTGAATAAATTTATAAAGACTTACCAAAATAGTTTAGCAATCTTAAATAAATATATTAATTTGAATTTGACAAGTTTGAAGGTTACCATTATGAAAGTTGTAAATATTATAAACCAACTGTATTTAAGAATGTCAATTGTGAAGATAAATCTTAAAGTACTATCGATTGGACAATGCATTAAAATCCAGAAGTTGTTAAAGAATATAATAACATAGTATCTAAAAACAATGACATTGTTAAAGGTGATATTAAAAACAAATACTTTAAAGAATTATCTATGATGAATTGATTTAAATATTAAAAATATATTTAAAAATATATTTAATAATTTTTAATAATTTATTGATTTTTTGACCAGAAAAAAACTATATTATAAAAAAAATTTTTTATAAATAAAATCTCACCCGGGAAATTTGTCGTGATTTGGACAAAATAATATAAAAAATTTTTAAATAAAAGTAATATATAAACTATTTTTACACTTTAAGAACAACAACAATAAGAATGGCAAAATAACTATCAACAATTATACAGAGAAAAACAAAAACTAAAAAACTAAACTTAATAAAAAAGATATAAAATACTAACTAAAAAAATAAATAAGAAACTAAACTTAATATAAGAAGACTAAAAAATAAAATATGAAAAAAAATACAAACTAAACCAAATAACATAAACTACATAAATATATAAAGAATAAACCAGATATAATAATATAAATAAGAATTAACTAAATCAATATCTAAATTAACTAATCCTAAAATATTGATTTAGGATTATATATAAAATATAAAATATCTGAATTTTGAAGAAATCTTACTAAAATATGTCGTAAAATTAAGTTTATAAGAAGATTGACGAATTAACAGAAAAATAACTTGTTAATTTATTTTAAGATTATAGAAAAGGAATATCATTTTAAGAACTTTAAAAAAAACATTAGGTTTAAAAGGATCATTTAAGAAAAGTTGCTAAATAATTAGAGTGGGAAAGAAAAAAAGAACTAAAAAATACTCATAAAGTTTATTTATAAAAAGTTTAGAATACAATTAATAAGAATTTTCCTTAATTATAGTAGTAAAAACCTTAAAAGGCGGTGACTAAAAATTTTTGAACTATATAAAAAGTCTTCCATAATAACCCACATAAGAAGAGAGTGTAGCAACTGATTTATTATTGGTAAGAGAAGATTATCTTAAATAAGGCCGTTTTGATAAAAGATAAATCGGAAAATGAGTTCAATACTTACACAAGAACAAAAGTAAGTAATTGATAATCTTTTGAAAGGTTATAATGTTTCAGTAAATGCTGTTGCTGGATCGGGGAAATCAACAACTATTTTTGGTTGTGTAAAAGAATTTCCAGAAAAAAAACATTGTGTTTTAACATATAGTAAAGATTTATCAGACGAAGCAAAGAAAAAAGTAAAAAAAATGAAGTTAAATAATGTTGATGTTTATACATATCATTCATTTGTTAATTAATATTATTAAGAGAAACCGGGTCCAACAAAGGATGGTGAAATGATTAGTGCTATTAAAAACAATAAAAAACCTAAAAAACCAGTTTAATATCATGTTTTTTATATTGATGAAGTATAAGATATGACTATTTTGTATTATTAATTTATATTTAAGATATTAAGTGATAATGAAATTCCATATTAAATTGTAGTATTGGGGGATTAATATTAAAATCTTTATGAATCAATGAAAAAAAGTTCTTCATTATTTTTAACAAGGAGTGATATTCTCTTTAATTTTAATGATAAATAATGGAATCATGTTTAATTATCTGAAAGTTTTAGAATAACTAAACCAATAGCAATGTTTGTAAATACTCTTTTGGGATATGATAGAATGGTGTCAAATAAAGATGGTGTTAAAGTATAATACATTAAAGTAAATAATTTACATACTTAACCTTCTGAAATATTATAAGAAATAATGACAAAAGATAAAATAGATTTTAAAGATGTTACTGTAATTTCTTCTGTATGTTGTTTTGATAGTGATTCATATACACCAATTAAGGCAATGATTAGATAAATGGCATATAGATATTCAATATAATCACCTGAAACCAATCACTAAAAAAAGAGTTCAATTAAACTTAACAAAATGTGTTTTGAAACACTTCATTCATAAAAGGGTTCAGAAGACGAATACATAGTGTATTTAGGATTTGATAATAATTAAGAGATATATTCTTAATAATCATTGGCAACATAATTAAAAGATCCACATTATGTAGCATTAACAAGAGCAAAGAAAAAATTAATTATTTTTGCCACAGAGGATTAATAGTATGATTGGGTTAAAAACAAATTAGAGTAAATGTCTGATTATGTTGAAGTTATAGATAAAACTAATCCTGATATTATTACAAGTTAAAATAATAGAATAAAAGGTTCTAAAATTAATTTAGGAGTTGTTAAATTAGTATAATCTCTTGAATCCGATATTTAAGATAGATTATATAACTGTTTAACTATTAAAAAGAAAGTAGAAAAATAAAAATAATTAAAATATGAAGAAGAAATATATAATTAACATAAAGAAATATATGAAGGAACTGATTATTTATTGGGTTCTTCAATTACAGCAATGATAGAAGGTAGAAATAATTACATGGTTCGTTAATTATTGGGGCATTTTCAATCTTATTTGTAGAAATTAGAAGATATGAAGTTATATAATAAGTTGAAACATTAAGAAGAAGTATCTAAATCTGAATTATAAATTATGTAAAGAATAGTATAAAAATATAATATTAATGAAAATACACTTGTTTCATAAGAAATTGTAAAATTAGAATCTTAAAAAGAATTTTATTAATCACGAATTGTTAAGATAAAAGAAATATAATAACTTCCAGATAAAGAATATTATTTTAAACTTACAGTGTATTATAAACATTATATTGATAGACTAAATTGTTTAATCTAATAAATGGGACATTATAATTGGATGTCAGATACTAATTTTAAGGAATTATAATAAAGAATAAATTAAGTATTTAATTTAAATGAACTTTCAAGAAAAAATGTAGAAGTCAAAACAGAAAAAAGTATAATAGAAGATATAACCTTTAAAGGTTAATGTGATGTAGTAGTGAATGATTTGATATATGAAATTAAATGTGTTTAAAACTTGGATCCTACACACTTTTTATAATTGGCAATGTATTTGTTGATGGAAAATAAAAAAGGATATATGTTTAACGTGTTAAATAATGAATAATATGAAGTTGAAATTAATAACATATAATAATTTAACGGTATATTATAAGAATATTTATATGGAAGATTTTACTAAAATCGTTATAATATACATTCATTTGAAGATTTATATAAGGAATTTTAAAAATTAAAACTCTGATTTTTGGAGAAATTAAAAAATTGAAAAATATTTTTTAATTTATATATATGGAACTTTCACTTAAAAAACACCTTAAAAAGAAGAATGAGGAAATATATTATAATAATCTTTAATTATAATGAGTTTTTTTTAACTACATTTTAAAAGAATGATTTAGAATAATTTGATATAGCACTTAAAATTTAAAATGGGACACCCTGGATTTAAGTGCGTTTAATTTTTATTTAAAATATAAAAATTTAATTTTATTATAATTTAAGTATATAAAGAATTTTCAAGTATATATTTTATAATAAATAATAATATTTATACAATGAATTATATAAATTACAAAAATACAATTACCGCTCTCAAAAAGAGAGGAGTCAAATTTAAAAAATTTTATGATTTATTAGATGTTAAAAATGAAGCAATTAAACATAATTTAATGACTTCTAAATAAAATTTTAACATTGAAACATATAAAGCATTTTACGGTTTTAAAACTATAAAAACTTTAATAAAAGATATACCTTTTTTAAGAGAAA
>JACCDM010261006.1_pt1 | contig 11168 bp, 10 predicted proteins | sample 7445851 | NCBI WGS metagenome assembly JACCDM01 (sample SAMN15323438, study PRJNA562643) | freshwater metagenome | isolation source: river surface water | place: USA:Blue River Watershed | collected 2017-08-16
GCCGAAGAGGGTCCACGAGCTGCCCGGCAGCACGCGCGTGCCGTCGTAATTGGCCCAGAACCAGTGGGGCGTATCAGGATCGTCCTGGTTGATGGTCTTCTTGATCAGGCGCAGGCCGAGCGCCGCCTCATAGAAGTCACTCGTGCGAGCGATGTCGTCCGTCATCCCGGTGATGTGGTGCAGGCCGGTCAGGGCCATCGCCGGGGTGATGACAGGGACCGGCTCGGGATGCGTCGTCGCAGCGATGGCGGCCTCGTCGCGCGTGCCCGGGAGCTGATGGGCCTGCTGCCCCATCACGTCGCGGCCGAGCGCGTCGATCGGTTCGTCGATCGCGTAGCCCGGGCCGGCGGTCGCGATCTCGAGCACCTGGCCGTCCGGGTCACGGAAGTAGAGCGAGGTGAAGTAGCCGCGCGGCATCGGGCCGCTCACGGGGATGCGGAGGTCCTGCAGCCGGCGCTTCCACTGCAGGAGCGTCTCGTAGGTCGGCGTGCTGAAGGCGAGGTGGTGCACCCCGCCGACGCCGTACCGTCCCCGCGGGGCCTGCGGCCACTCGAAGAACGTGACGAGTGTGCCCGGGGCCCCCGTGGCATCGCCGAAGTAGAGATGCGCGGTGTCGGGCTCGTCGAAGTTGACCGTCTCCTTCACCAGGGTCAGCCCCAGCACCTGCCGGTAGAACGCGGCCGTGCGGCGCGCGTCCGATGCGACGAGGGTGATGTGATGGAAGCCGAGGGTGGTGAGCGGTGTCACTGATTCCTTACCGAAAAGTATCTCACTACTGAAATATATGTCCCGCGAAGGGAGCCGTCAATCCTCGGCGGACGATAGGAGGGGCGCGAGCGCAGCCGCCTCCGTCCCGAGCGTCTTGAGGAGGGTGATCGCCTCCCGCTGGTCGGCGAGCCCCAGCCCGCTCATCGCCCGCCGGATCGCCTCGGCGTGGGCGGGGAAGATCCGCGCGATCAGCGCGTGCCCCTCAGAGGTAAGCTCCGCGTAGCGCGCACGGCGGTCCCGTTCACAGAGGGTGCGCCGGACGAGGCCGCGCCTCTCGAGCTTGTCGACGAGAAAGGTGATGCCACCGCTCGAGACGAGGAGCTTCCGCTGCACCTCCCCGAGCAGCATCGGGCCCTTGTGATAGAGGGCCTCGAGGATCGCGAACTCGGTGATGGTGAGCCCGTGTGACACCACGCTCGCCTCGGCGTGCGCCGCGATGGCCGCCCGGGCACGCGACAGCACCACGAAGAGCTTGAGGGCGGTCGCGGTGGGGGGGTCTTCGGGAGGCCCGACAGGAGGCGTTGGCATCTCATTGCTAAGATATATCCGTCGCCGATCGTCGCCAGCCCGAGGGTACCCGCGCCCCCGACGCGGTGACACCTTCAAGGCAGGCGAGACCCGTCCGAACGGCCAGTCCTTCGAGCACACCATGCCCACCCGCCGACGTACCGACACCCAGACAGAGCTCCTCAGAAGTTTGGCTGAGCGCTTCGCGGCGCATCCGCACCGCCACCCCGGCGTCATCTGGGAGGCTGTGGCCGCACGCCTCGCCACGCGACCCGATGCGGTGACGACCCTCGACGCGATGGAGGCGACCGGCGGCGAACCCGACGTCACCGCCATCGATGCCGCGACCGGGATCATCACCTTCACCGACTGCGCGGCGGAGAGCCCGACCGGGCGTCGCAGTCTCTGCTTTGACCGGGCCGCTCTCGACGCGCGCAAGGAGGCGAAGCCGGCGGGGAATGTGATCGACGCCGCGCAGGCGATGGGCGCCGAACTGTTGAATGAGACGCAGTATCGCGCCCTTCAAGGGTTGGGGGCCTTCGATCTCAAGACCTCGAGCTGGATCGCCACGCCCGCCGCCATCCGCGCCCTCGGCGGCGCGCTCTTCTGCGATCGGCGCTACGACCAGGTCTTCACGTACCACAACGGGGCGCAGTCCTACTACGCGGCACGGGGCTTCCGCGTGCAGATTCGGGTGTGACCATCTCCGGATTCCAGTACCTCCGTCCCGCCTCTCTCGACGAGGCGCTCGCCGCGGTGGCATCGCCAGGCGCCGCCCTGATCGGCGGCGGCACCGACCTCGTCCCGCGGATCGAGGAGGGACTCGCGGCACCCACGGCGGTCGTCGATGTGCGACACCTCCCGACGGCGCGCGACATCCACATCACCGCCGACGGCGCGTTGGCGCTCGGCGCCGCCGTGCGCATCGCAGACCTCGCGGACGACGCCACCATCCGGACGCGCGTGCCGATGCTCGCCGAGGCCGCTGCGGCGGTGGGGAGCCCTGCCCTGCGCGCGATGGGAACGTTGGCCGGCAACCTCGCGCAGCGGCCACGGTGCTGGTACTACCGACGTGGCGTCTCCTGCCTCAAGACGGGCGGCACCGGATGCCCCGCCGCCGCGGGCGAACACCCGTACCACGGCATCATCGACGCGGGGCCCTGCCGCGCCGCGCACCCGTCTGACCCCGCGGTGGCGCTGCTGGCGCTCGATGCGATGCTGGAGATCGCGACGGCGAGCGGCTCGCGGTCCATGGCCCTGGCCGACGCGTATCGTGACGCGGCCACGTCGCCCACCGCGGAGCTCGCGCTGGGGCCGAACGACCTGATCACCCGGATCCTCATCCCCTCCGACGCGCTCGATGGGGTCACGGCGTGGGAGAAGGTCATGCAACGTGGGGCGTTCGACTTCGCGCTCGTGTCGTGCGCCGCGCTGCGTCGAGCGGACGGCAGCGTGCGTCTCGTCCTCGGCGGCGTGGGGGCGGCCCCGTGGCGGGTGCCGCATTCCATCGAGGAGGATGTCGCCTCGGGCGGACTCGACGACGAGAGCATCGATGCGCTCGCGGCCCGTGCGCTCTACGACGTCACGCCGCTGCCCGGCACGGCGTATAAAGTCCGGATCGCCGAGGGTGTGCTCCGTCGTGCGATCCGGGCCATCGCCCCCTGAGTCTCGATTCCTTTCGGAGGACCACGTCGATGTCACGCTCCGCTCGCCTGTTCCCCGTCACCCACGCGCTCGCTGCGCTGACGCTGCTCACACTGCCGTTCGGTGCGCGGGCCCAGCTCGCGCTCGTCCCGGCCAACGAATGGCAGGTACCGTGGGGCGCCGAGGGGCGGCCGCGGGATCCGTATGTGGCGCCGGATGGCTCGGTCTTCTTCGTCGGACAGAACGGGAACTACATCGCGAAGCTCGATCCGCGGTCGGGGCAGTTCACCAAGTTCGAGATCGATCCGGGGACCAATCCGCACAACCTGATCGTCGACGGCCAGGGGATGGTCTGGTACGCGGGGAATCGCAACGGGATGATCGGTCGGCTCAACCCGGCGACGCGCGAGATCACGCGCTACCCGATGCCCGACGCGCGCGTGCGCGACCCGCACACGCTCATCTTCGACGCCCGCGGCGACATCTGGTTCACCGCGCAGAGCTCGAACGCGGTGGGCCACCTCGAGACCCGCACCGGGCGCATCCGCTTGGCGTTCACCGCGGCGGGGTCGCGGCCGTACGGTATCGTGCTGAACTCGAAGGGGACGCCCTGGTTCAACCTCTTCGGGACCGACCAGATCGCGACGATCGACCCGGCGACGATGGCAGTGCGAACCTTCACGCTCCCGAACGAGCGGGCGCGCGGGCGCCGGATCGCGGTCACGAGCGACGACATCATCTGGTACGGCGACTACACGCGGGGCATCCTCGGGCGGCTCGACCCGACGACGGGCCGGATCGAGGAGATTCCCCTCCCGGCCGGTCCGGGGTCGCTCCCATATGGAATGGCCTCGGACGACAAGGACCGGATCTGGGTAGCCCAGAACGTCCCGAACAAAGGGACGACCCTGGTCGGCTACGACCCCAGGACCCGCCGGTTCTTCGGGGAGGCGAAGGTGGGCCGGGAAACGAATAACACCATACGCCACATGTACTTCGACCGCAGGACCGGGCTGCTCTGGTTCGGGACGGACCAGGGGGCGATCGGCCGGGCGGAGGTCTCGAGGGTCCGCGTGGCGATGTAAGCGCTCCCTTGGTTGCCGCACCGATACCCGACTAGATTTCTAGTCTATTTCGGAACGCAAGTCCAAGTACCGCAACGACGTGGGTCCATGAGCGCATCGATCGAGACGTTGGTCAACAAGGAGTACGCCTACGGGTTCGTGACGGAGATCGAGTCCGACACGATCCCGCCTGGCCTGAGCGAGGCCACCATCCGGCTCATCTCGGCCAAGAAGGAAGAGCCAGAGTGGCTCCTCGAGTGGCGCCTGAAGGCGTTCCGCCGCTGGCAGACGATGACGGAGCCGCGGTGGCCGAACGTCACCTACGAGCCGATCGACTATCAGGCGCATACGTACTACTCCGCGCCGAAGAGCGTGAAGCCGCTGCAGTCGCTCGATGAGGTCGACCCGGAGCTCCTCAAGACCTACGAGAAGCTCGGCATCTCCCTCACCGAGCAGAAGCGGCTCGCCGGCGTCGCGGTCGACGCGATCTTCGACTCCGTCTCGGTCGGCACGACAATGAAGGCGGAGCTCGCCAAGGCCGGCGTGATCTTCTGCTCGTTCGGCGAGGCGGTGCGTGAGCACCCCGAGCTCGTGCAGAAGTACCTCGGCTCGGTGGTCCCCTACTCCGACAACTTCTTCGCCGCGCTCAACTCCGCGGTCTTCTCCGACGGCTCGTTCGTCTACGTGCCGAAGGGGGTGACCTGCCCGCTCGACCTCTCGACCTATTTCCGCATCAACGCGGCCAACACCGGGCAGTTCGAGCGGACGCTGATCGTGGCGGACGAGGGTGCGTCGGTGAGCTACCTCGAGGGGTGCACGGCACCGAAGCGCGACGAGCACCAGCTGCACGCGGCCGTGGTGGAGATCGTCGCGCTCGACCGCGCGACCGTGAAGTACTCCACCGTCCAGAACTGGTACGCCGGCGACAGCGAGGGGAAGGGCGGCATCTACAACTTCGTCACGAAGCGCGGCAAGGCGTTCACCGGCGCCAAGATCTCCTGGACGCAGGTGGAGACGGGCTCCGCGATCACCTGGAAGTATCCCTCGGTGATCCTGCAGGGCGATGACTCCGTCGGCGAGTTCTACTCGGTGGCGGTCGTGAACGGTGCACAGCAGGCCGACACCGGCACCAAGATGATCCACATCGGACGGAACACGCGCTCGACGATCATCTCGAAGGGGATCAGCGCGGGCCGCGGGCAGAACTCGTACCGCGGGCAGGTGAAGGTCCTCCCGAAGGCGTCGGGCGCCCGCAACTACACGCAGTGCGACTCGATGCTGATCGGGAACCGCTGTGGTGCGCACACCTTCCCCTACATCGAGGTCGCCAACAACTCGGCGACGCTCGAGCACGAGGCCAGCACGTCGAAGATCGGCGAGGACCAGATTTTCTACTGTAAGGCGCGCGGCCTCAACGCGGAGCACGCCATCAGCCTGATCGTGGCCGGCTTCTGCAAGGAGGTCTTCAAGGAGCTCCCGATGGAGTTCGCCCTCGAGGCGCAGCAGCTCCTCGGCATCTCGCTCGAAGGCTCCGTCGGCTGATCGGCCACTCTTCCGTCACTTCCCAACATTCCCGCATATGCTGAAGATCACGAACCTCCACGCCTCCGCCGGTGACAAGGAGATCCTGAAGGGGATCTCCCTCACCATCAACGCCGGCGAGGTGCACGCCATCATGGGGCCCAACGGCTCCGGCAAGTCCACGCTCGCGCAGGTGATCGCGGGGCATCCCGGCTACGAGGTGACGGCCGGCTCGATCGAGTACCGGGGCCAGGACCTCCTCGAGCTCGAGGCCGAGGAGCGCGCGCAGGCGGGCGTCTTCCTCGCGTTCCAGTATCCGATCGAGATCCCCGGCGTGACCAACGCCTACTTTCTCCGCGCCGCGTACAACGAGATCCGCAAGGCGCACGGCGAGCCGGAGCTCGACCCGATCGAGTTCCTCGACGTGATGGAGGAGAAGCTCAAGGTCGTGGAGATGGACGCCTCGATGATGCAGCGCTCGGTGAACGCCGGCTTCTCCGGCGGCGAGAAGAAGCGCAATGAGATCCTGCAGATGGCGGTCCTCGCGCCGACGCTCGCGGTGCTCGATGAGACCGACTCGGGACTCGACATCGATGCCCTGCGCATCGTCGCCGAGGGCGTGAACAAGCTCAAGCGCCCCGACAACGCGACGATCGTGGTGACGCACTACCAGCGTCTCCTCAACTACATCGTCCCCGACCATGTGCACGTCCTCGCGGGCGGGCGCATCATCAAGTCGGGCGGCAAGGAGCTCGCGCTCGAGCTCGAGGCCAAGGGATACGACTGGCTGCTGGAGCCCGTCGGCGCGTGAGCTCGGTCTCGAACTACGCCGAGCAGTTCGCCGCGGCCGCGGCGAACGGGGGCACCGAGGGGCCGGCCTGGCTCCCCGCCCTGCGTCAACGGGCCTTCGACCGCTTCCACGCCCTCGGGTTCCCGACGACGCGGAACGAGGACTGGCACTTCACCTCGGTCACGCCGATCGCCGAGCGCCGCTTCAAGGCGATCAAGCCGGGCCCGACCACCGTCAGCGCAGCCGACCTGACGCCGTGGCTCATCGACCCGTCGTGGCACCGGCTGGTGTTCGTGAACGGGCGGTTCGAGCCGGGGCTGTCGCAGTTCGCCGGCCTCCCGGCGGACGTGCACGTCAGCACGCTCTCCGACGCGCTCCGCGAGCGGCCGGAGTGGGTGCAGGCGCATCTCGGGTCGCTCGCCGCGTTCGACGAGGCGGCCTTCACGGCCCTCAACACGGCCTTCGTGCAGGACGGCGTCGTGGTACACGTCCCCGTCGAGGAGACGGTGGAGCTGCCGCTGCACATCCTGCACGTGACCGACGCACAGGCGCAGGGGGCCGCGATCCACCCGCGTCTCCTCATCGTCGCCGACCGCGCCAGCGCGGTCACCGTCGTCGAGCAGTTCGTCGAGATCGGGACGAACGAATACCTGATCAACGCGGTCGCCGAGGTCGTGGTGGCGGACGGCGCGCGCGTCGCGCACTTCACGCTGCAGCGCGAGGGCTCGTCGGCGTACCACGTGGGGACGGTGCAGGCCACGCAGGGTCGTGACGCGGCCTTCCATTCCTTCTCGTTCGCGGAGGGCGCCGCCCTCTCGCGCACGAACATCTACACGAAGCTGACCGGCGTGAACGGGGAGGCGCGACTGAACGGCCTCTACGTCCTCGACGGCACGCAGCACGCGGACCACCAGACCTTCGTCGAGCACATCGCCGAGGCCTGCGCCAGCCGCGAGCTATACAAGGGGATCCTCGACGGGGCGTCGCACGGCGTCTTCAACGGCAAGGTCTACGTCGACCCCGAGGCGCAGAAGACGGACGGCAAGCAGACCAACAAGGCGCTCCTCCTCTCCGAGCAGGCGCGGGTCGACACCAAGCCGCAGCTCGAGATCTTCGCGGACGACGTGAAGTGCACGCACGGCGCGACGGTGGGCCGGCTCGACGAGCTCCCGCTCTTCTACCTGAAGAGCCGCGGGATCTCCGCCGACAACGCGAAGGCGCTCCTGACCTACGCCTTCGCGGCGGAGGTGCTGGAGACGATCGAGATCGACGCGCTCCGGATGACGCTGGAGCGGGCGGTCTTCGAGCGGTTCACGCACACCGCGCTGGAGTAGATTCCCGGGGTGAGCGACGCGACCCTCGACGCGCTGTACCAGGAGGTCATCCTGGACCACAACCGCCGGCCCCGGAACTTCCATCCGATGCCGGCGGCCAGCTGCTCTGCCGACGGGAAGAACCCGAACTGCGGCGACCAGCTGACCATCTGGGTGCGCGTCGACGGGGACCGCGTCGCGGAGCTCTCCTTCCAGGGCGTCGGCTGCGCGATCTCCAAGGCCTCGGCCTCCCTCCTCACCGAGGCGGTGAAGGGGAAGACCCGCGCTGAGGCGCTCACGCTCTATGACACGATGCACCGGGTCCTCACCGGGACCGAGACGGACGCCGCGGTCCTGAAGGGGCTCGGTCCACTGCGGGCCCTCTCCGGCGTGTCCAAGTTCCCGATGCGGGTGAAGTGCGCCTCGCTCGCCTGGCACGCCTTCAAGGCGGCACTCGACGGCGCCGGCACGGTGAGCACCGAGTCGGTCGCCCCGGCGCCGGCGTCCTGAGCCCCGCCCCCCGACCGATCCGCCGATGAGCACCTGTCCCCTCGCCCCGCGATCCGATTTTCCGCTCCTCGCGGCGTCTCCCGCGCTCGTCTACCTCGACTCGGCGGCGACGACACAGAAGCCGGTGGCGGTCCTCGACGCCATTCAGCGCTACTACCGCGAGGCGAACGCGAACCCGCACCGCGGGGCCTACGCGCTCGCGGCCGCGGCCACCGAGGCCTATCACGACGCGCGGGCGCGGATTGCCCGCTTCCTCGGCGTCGCGGATGCAGACACCCTCGTCTTCACCCGCGGCAGCACCGAGGCGATGAACCTGATCGCCACGGCGTGGGGTCGCGCGCAGGTCGGGCCTGGGGACAACCTCGTCGTCACGCGGATGGAGCATCACGCGAACTTCGTCCCGTGGCAGCAGCTTGCGCTGGCGACGGGGGCGGAGTTCCGCATCGCCGAGCTCGGCCCCGCCGGGACGATCGACCTCGACCACCTCGCCTCGCTGATCGACGCACGAACGAAAGTCGTCGCCTTCGGGCACGTCTCGAACGCGCTCGGGACGATCCACCCCGTGGAAGCAATCGTTCGGATCGCACGTGAGCGCAGCGCGGGTGGGGCGCCGCTCGGCCCCGGGCTCCCCGCTGGCGCGCTCGTCGTCTGCGACGGCGCGCAGGCGGTGCCGCATCTCCGATGCACGGTCGACGCGCTCGGGGTGGACGCCTACGCCTTCAGCGGACACAAGCTCGGCGGCCCGATGGGCATCGGCGGTCTTGTGATGCGCCGCGCGCTCCTCGAGGCGATGCCGCCCTACCAGTTCGGTGGCGACATGATCGAGTGGGTGGAGGATCGCTCCTCCACCTGGAACGTGCTGCCGCACAAGTTCGAAGCCGGCACGCCGAACGTGGAGGGTGCGGTCGGGCTCGCCGCCGCGTGCGCGTACGTCGAGGGTCTCGGCGTGGACGCGGTGCGGGCGCATGAGGTCGCGCTCACCGGCGAGGCGATGGCCGCGCTCTCGGCGATCCCCGGGGTCACCCTCTTCGGGACCGCGGACGCTGCCGGACGCAGCGGGGTCGTGAGCTTCGCGATCGACGGTGTGCATCCGCACGACGTGGCGACGACGCTCGATGTGGCCGGCGTCTGCGTGCGCGCGGGTCACCACTGCGCCCAGCCACTGATGCGTGCGCTCGGCGTGCCGGCGACGGTGCGGGCGAGCTTCTGGGTGTACAGCGCGTCCGAGGACGTGGCGCGGCTGGCGCAGGCCGTACGCGAGACGCAGGCGCGATTCGCGTAAGCGTCGGCCGGGCCCACGACGGCGCTACTCGCGCACCCGTCTCCCAGCGCTGAGCGCCTCCGGCGGATAGACGACGACCCGCTGCCCCTCACGCAGACCCTCCACCGCCGCCTGCGTCTCCCCACGCGCGAGGAGGTGGATCGACGTGAGACGCACCCGCCGTCGGTCGTCGACCACATAGACCGCCCAGCGGTCGCCATCACGCACGAGCGCCCCCGTCGGGACGACCAGGGCCTGTGGGAGACGGGCGAGGACGATGCGCGCCTCCACGGCGAAGTCGTGCCCGAGCGTCCTCGGCGCCCGGAGGACTTCTCCGATCACCTGGACCCGTTGTTCGTCGACGCCGAGCGCGGATCGGATTGTGCGCGCCGTCGGCTCGACCCGCCGCACGCGCGCGAACAGTGTGTCGGAGCCGCTGAGCACACGCATCGACGCGCGGGCCGGGATGCGAGGCGCGTCACGGCTCAGGACGTCGACCACGATGTCGGGCCAGCCAACGGCGCCGAGCATCAGCAGGGGCGATCCGGCGGGGACCACCCGCGGATGCTCCTCGTCGACCCGAAGCACCACGCCCGCCGTGGGGGCGCGCACGGTGACCGGTGCGCTCGCGCCGGGAAGCAGCGCACGCGCCGCGTCCCGGGCGAAGACCGCCGCCGTCACCCGCGCGCGCGCCGCTTCGTATTCCCGCTGACGCGCGTCGGCGATGGCACGCGCCTCGTCGAGCGCCTGCGGCGAAATCCCACCGACCGGCCCGAGACGCTCCACACGAGCGGCACTGCGCCCCGATTCCAGCGCGGCAGCGAGCGCCGCGCGCTCGACGGCACGCGCGGCCTCCACCGTGGCCTCCGCTGCACCCACCTGCGCGACGACTTGACGCGCGGTGGCGGGATCGGCCGCGGCGGCGGTGAGCACGCCGACGGGCATCCCCGCCTGGATGGTATCGCCGACGGACAGCGGTCCCGGGGTCCACGCCCCCGTCACCGGTGCGGCGAGGTCGAGATGCCACCGCGCGCGCGTGCGTCCCTCCTCGACGAGGACCTCCTCGAAGGTCGCTCGTGTCACAACCGCGGTCTCGACCGCGAGTCCGCGCGGCGCGAATCGCCACCAGACCCCGCCCACGAGCACGACCACCACGGCCGCCACCACGGCCCACCAACGCCTGTCTCGCATCCCGTCACTCCCGCGTCTTGAGGACACCGATGAGGTCCAACCGGTCGAGTCGCCGACGCAGCGGCCGCGCCGCCGCCATCCCCGCCGCCATCGGGATCGCGATGGCCGCAGCGATGGTGCGCCAACCGATCACGAGCGGCATCCGAAAGAGTTCGGTCTCGCCGAACGAGGCGACGGTCGCCGCGGCGAACCCGATGCCGATCACCACGCCGACCGGCACCCCGATCACCCCGAGGGTCGCGAGCTCGCCGAAGAGGATCCGCGCGACCTCGCCGCGGGTCAGCCCCAAGACCCGCAGGCTGGCGAGGTCCCGTGCACGTTCCGAGAGCGCGACGCGACCGGCGTTGTAGATGGTGCCGGCGGCCAGCGCGGCCGCGAAGCGCACGAGCGTGGTGAGCAAGATCACGAAGTTGCGGCGCAGCGTCTCGTCGAAGGCACGCCGGACCGCGGCACGGACGGTGACCGCGCGGACCGCCGGCGCACGGGTGATTCGCGCATAGACGGCATCGGGCGCGGCGGGATCGACGGAGAGCCCGATCGCGCTCACCGCCTCCGACACGCCCACGAGCACTCCGAACATCTCCTGCGGCACATAGGCA
>JACCDM010630184.1_pt1 | contig 11167 bp, 11 predicted proteins | sample 7445851 | NCBI WGS metagenome assembly JACCDM01 (sample SAMN15323438, study PRJNA562643) | freshwater metagenome | isolation source: river surface water | place: USA:Blue River Watershed | collected 2017-08-16
CAACGGAGAATGGCGAGATCAATACAGTTTTGCGCTCACAGAAGATGAAGTTCCGAACGGTCTGATGAACCGATGGGTTTCAAATCAAACTCCACGTCAGGCTTATCCGTGGAATCTGCCGTCCGAAAATTAAACACACCGAATTAAATCCCTCTTGTCTTAACCCCTGGCGCATATCTTGGAACTATGAACTTCAACGGTGCTGGTGGCCTAATGCTTTTGGTAGTCGCCGGACTGTGGCTTTGGGTCTTTGTGCCTTCTTGGGTAAGGCGAAGCGAGCAAAAAGAGACTCGCAGGGCTGAAATAAGAGGTCTTCAAGCTGAAATCCGAGCCAATAAAAAGCACCGAGTCTCAACTTCACAGGTAATCACCAAGGCCTCAAGAATTGACCGGTTGCGCAGAACGCGCAATCTATTCGCGGGTGTTTTTACTTTGGCAATGTTTGGAATTGCGTTGACCCTATTCGCCCAGTTGAGTACTGAAGCCAAAATCTTATCGTCGTCAATTCTTTTGGTTTTCGCTGCATCCTCTGCAGGTTTGGCTCTAAAATCTGCACAGACACTTGGCGTTCTCATGCTAGAGATGAACAAGATAAAACGACCTTCAACCATGCCCACACCCGTCGCGGTAGCTGTCGAGTCTTTGTCGGATTTACGAGGCTGGGTCCCTGTCGATTTGCCTAGCCCTAAACAATCTTTAGTTCAGGTTGAGCAGGTAGAAATCGCTGAGGTCGTTCAAATGCAACCTAAAAAAGTCGATGTCAACCTGGATGAAATTTTGGCTAGACGCCGATCCAACGGATTCTGAACTTCTTAATTCAAACTACAAGTTTTCTTAGCTATCAGCAGAGTTAGCGCTAAAGTTTAGATATCCCCGATTTCAGGAAGTATACCCATGGGCATTTTTGATACCGCTAAAAAACTTTTCACCAAGAACGCAAAGACCATTGCAAAAGACGCAGGCAAACTAGCCGCTGAAGTTGTCGACGAGGCCGCAAAAGCTGCTGCCGAGCTAGAAAAAAAGGTCGACAAAACCGTTGCAGTTGTAGAGAAAAAAGTTGCAACCACCGCAAAGGTTGTTGAGAAGAAAGCAACTACTGCCGTGCGTACCGCCAGCAAGACTGCTACCAAGGCAACCAAGACTGCAGGAACTGCAGTTAAGAAGGCGGCAAACACTGCTGCCAAAACCACTGCAAAGGCTGCAAAGCCGGCTGCTAAAGCGACTGCTGCTAAGAAGCCTGCAGCTAAAACTACAGCCAAGCCGGCTGCTAAGGCGACTGCTGCCAAGCCTGCTGCTAAGGCAAGCGCTGCTAAGAAGCCTGCGGCTAAGCCAGCCGCCAAGGCAACTGCTAAGCCAGCTGCTAAAACTGCAGCTAAGCCAGCCGCCAAGGCCACTGCTGTTAAGAAGCCTGCGGCTAAGTAAATTTCAAGCAAAAAAAGAGGGACCGCAAGGTCCCTCTTTTTTTATTTTTTAACCACCCAATTGGCTGCCGCCTTAAGATCGGGATGCCTAAACCTAAAACCAGTTGAAAGTAATTTTGTGGCGGTCATGTTTTGACTGCACAGGAGCAGCTCTCGAGCTGCCTCGCCGATAAGCAAATTTAGAGCCCAGCTTGGCACATTGAACAAGGCGGGCCGCTTCAATTCTTTTGCTAGAGCTGTCACGATTTGGCCGCAGGTTGCTGGTTCTGGCGCAGTCAGATTGAATGGGCCCTCCGCATCCTTTGTGTTTATTAGATGGATGATTGCCGCCGCCTCATCTTCCACCGAAATCCAAGCCCACCACTGGCGACCGTTTCCCAAAGCGCCGCCAATGCCAGCTCGAATCAACGGCAGTAGTCTTCCCAAAGCACCGAGTCGTTTAGACATAACCATGGTGGTTCTCACCAAAACAACTCTCGTTTTGGCAAGCCGAGCCTCTTGCTCCCAATTCGCAGCAAGGTCACTGAGGAAACCGGAGCCTTTGGGCGACTCTTCATTCAAAATTGAGTCTCCACTGTCGCCGTAAAAGCCCGATGCAGAACCGCTAATTAGAACTCTTGGCTTCGTGCTGGCGTTGTTAATTGCACGAACTAGCGTTCGGGTTGAATTAATTCGAGAGCTAACAATTTCTTGCTTATATTTCTTTGTCCAGGGGATTCGTCCGGTAGTTGCTCCAGCGAGATTAATGACTGCATCGATGCTGTTCATAATCTTGGGGTCAATTTCGAGTCGATCGGGGTTCCAGGCAACTTCTCCGGGTCCGGCGGCTCGATTTCGAACTAGGCTGATCGGTTCGTGGCCGAGTTCAATTAGCTGCCGTTTTAGTTCGGTTCCGATAAGCCCCGAGGCCCCAGAAATCAATACGCGCATTTTCATCCCTTCCTGATTTTCAGCCTTTGAATCTCAGGAATTATTCCGCATTTTTACCAGTTTGATTTTCGAGAAAGGGTGGTTTGATGCTGGTAGAGCCATGGGTTTGGTGGGTCACCGTTTTGGTGCTCACGGCTGTAATAGTCGTTGATTTAGTGGTGCAGTTGAGGAATCCGCACGAACCAACATTCAAGGAGAGTGCCATCCAAAGCGCCGTCTACATGTCTGTTGCGCTTGGCTTCGCCTGGTTCGTAGGTCAGGCGTGGGGTGGGCAGTACGGAGCCGAATATCTGGCAGGTTTTATCACCGAAAAAAGCCTCAGCGTAGACAATTTGTTTGTCTTTTTGATCATCTTTACCCAGTTCGCCGTGCCCAGAAAACTTCAGAGCCAGGCTCTTCTAATCGGTATAGTCATCGCACTGATTCTGCGCGGTATTTTTATAGCAGTTGGTGCAACTGCGATCAATGCCTTCAGCTGGGTTTTCTATCTTTTCGGCGCGTTCCTGATTTACACCGCGGTGATGCTGATTTGGGATACTTTCCATGAGGCCCACGATGACAAAGTGCCCGGCGGCAAATTGATGGAATTCATCCGAAAGCGTGTGCCAAGCACCGACGAATTTCACGGAAACAAGCTCACAATCATTGAGGGCGGTAAACGTCTCGCTACGCCACTGTTGTTCGTCATGATCTCTATCGGTGCAACTGACGTTTTGTTCGCGCTTGACTCAATACCCGCGGTTTACGGCCTCACAGAAGAGGCATACATAGTGTTCACCGCAAACGCATTTGCACTTCTAGGTTTGAGGCAGCTCTACTTTTTACTAAGCGGTCTGATGCAGAGGCTCAAGTACCTGGGAATCGGATTGTCGATTATCTTGGCGTGGATCGGCGTAAAGCTGGTATTCCACGCCTTGCACAAAAACGAATTACCGTTCATCAACGGCGGCGAATACGTCAAGTGGGTACCAGAAATTTCGACAAACCTGTCGCTCAGCGTGATCTTGGTCACTCTATTTGTAACAACTGTTGCGAGTCTCTGGGCGACCAGAAATCAGAAAGAGCCTGCGGCAACCGATCAGGTGTAGTGACGAAGACTAGCTGAAATCGGCAGGGTTAGGGCCTATTCGATTCCCGTTCTCGAGGGTGGCGATCGAGGCCATGTCGGTTTCGGTTAGCTCGAAGTCAAAAACGTCAATGTTTTCAGATAATCGATCTGGATTTGATGATTTAGGAATTACCAGGTTGCCCAGCTGAATGTGCCAGCGCAAAATAACTTGCGCAGGTGTTTTTCCGGTGCGGCTGGAGATCGATTGAATTACCTCTTCATCGTTCATTCGGGCCCTGGCAAGTGGCGACCAAGCCTCGGTCAAAATCCCAAATTTTTGGTTGATGGCTCGAACTTCGGCTTGCTGCAAGCCAGGGTGTAGCTCTACCTGGTTAATCGCCGGAATCACATTTGAACTTTCAATGAGTTCCTCAATGTGTTCTGGGTTGAAGTTTGAAACGCCAATGCCCCGCACGCGGCCCTTATCTAGCAGCTCTTCGAATGCCCGCCAGGTCTCAACAAATTTGCCTTGGGCGGGGGCTGGCCAGTGAATCAAGAGCATGTCTAGGTAGCCGATGTTAAGTCGATTGAGGCTCTCTTCAACGGCATCAAAAACCTCTGGATAACCTTGGCGATCATTCCAAATTTTGGTTGTGACAAAAAGCTCTTCACGGTCAACGCCGCTGGTTCTGACCCCGGCGCCAATTTCTGGCTCATTGTCGTAAAGGGCAGCGGTATCTATACGTCGATAGCCATTGCCGATCGCAAGTCTGACCAGGTCCACGCCGATGTCTGGAGTTACCTTGTACACGCCCAGGCCAAGTTGAGGAATCTTCTGGCCGGTGTTGGTAATTAGCGCAGGCATGTGCGAGTTTGAAAAAGTCACTGTTGGCTCCAGGGTGAGATTACGGGGTTCCATTCAAGAATTTCTCGTTCGGCAATAACACCGGCTAGCTCGAACGGGTCTTGATCAAGAAGTTTAGCTAGGCTGTCGAAACTCTCTTTGCGAAAAATCAGCAGTGCGCTGTCGAGGTCGACCAATGGCCCACTTGCCAGGAGAATCTGTTCAGCAAAGAGCTCTCTGAGCCAAGCTCGATGACTGTCTCGAATTTGCATTCTTAGGTCAGTATCCGGTCCATAGTTGTAGGTCACGGCGAAAGTTTTCACTATTTTCCTTTCGATGCAATCATTGATTGAGGAGTCAGGTTGCTGGTCATGATTGCGGCCAAAACCGTCGCTGCTGCAAAGACAATTGAGACCCAAATCGCTGCGACGTTTGAAATTAGATCAATTGCTATGCCACTTAGCGCGGCACCCGCTGAATAGCCCATCAGTTGACCGGTATTGATCCATCCGTATGCTTCCGCTGACTCAGATTGCTTAAGTGACGATGCGATCATCGCCGCTAGGTATCCGAAGGCGGGGGCAACCCCTAGGCCAGCAACGAAGAAACAGACACCGATCCAGAGTGCATTTTCTGGTGCCAGCCAAACCGCAGCGTAACCCAAGGCAATAATGCTTAGGAATTTCGTCAGTGCCCATTTCGTTTTTCCACGATGTCCAAGTAATAGCCCACCGACGATAGAGCCAACCGACAGGGCAGCCAGAACCAATCCGGCAAGGGCCTTGTCCAAAATTGCAACTGCGCCAACCTCAACTCCGCTGAATGAGCCAACCATTAGGAGGCCAACGACAGCGTTTGCAAACACCAGTTTGTTCTTAAGCACCGAGCCGACTTTGCCCTTGGGTAAGTCGATTTTGAGCTGACCAACTTCACGATTTGCGCAAAATAGCAGTGAGCCGATTACCTGAGTGATTGCCATGAGAATTACCACGAATCCCGTGTTCGCCCCTGCAGCCAATAGAGCTGCCGCCACCGGACCAATTACCCAAATAATTTCCTGGGCGGTTGCATCTAACGAATAGACGGTGTTGAGGTCTTTTTTCTTGACCAGAGTGGGATAAATGGTTCTTACCGCAGATTGAATTGGCGGTGAGGTAAGCCCCACAGCAAGGGCGAGCAGAATTACCGCGATTTCAGGAAGCCAGAAAGTACCCAGAATTAGCAGTGCTGCCGCGCCGATAAAGGCAGATGACAGAATTACGGGTCGAGTGCCAAATCTCGAAAGCCATCTTGCTAAAACCGGGCCGGAAATGGCGGCACCAATGGTTTCCGCGCCCAGCGCAATACCGGCCACTGCGTATGAATCGTGCATGTATTCAATGTGCATGACCAAGCCCAGCGACATCATTCCAAACGGGAAACGAGCCAGCAGCTGGCTAGAAATTACCCTGGCGAAACCGGGGTAGCGCAGCACTGCTAGTTGAGAAGACATCTGATCAGCCTAAATCCAAGTGGGAAGCCACATGTGAATTTGCCAAAACCAATATGGAATCCAGGTCCCGTTCCAAATTGGTAGGAAGAAGAGCGATACAGCTAGAGCAAAAATTGCCGAGCCTGCAATAAAGCGTTTGGTGGCCTCCAGATTGGCAGACGCTCGCAGGTAGCGCTGCGCTAGGAAAACAATTGCTAATACCAAAAAGGGCAGAAACACGATTGAGTAAAACTGAAAAACGGTGCGGTTAGGGTAAAGCAGCCAGGGTAAGTAGCCGACCGAAAAGCCCAACAAAATGAGGCCTGATACTCGGTCTCGGTACTTTGAGAAAAAAAACAGCGTCGCTAGTATCGCGAGAGATCCTGCCCACCAAATAATGGGGTTTCCGAGGGCTGTGATTGCGCTTGAGCAGCCTCCGATTGAACGACACCCACTTTCCCCTTCACTGAGTCCCTCATAGAAAAAACTGGTTGGTCTAATCAGCCATGGCCAGGTAAGCGGGTTCGAAGCATAAGAATGAGGTGTGCTCAGCCCGACATGAAAAGAGTAGGCGTTCGAGTGATAGTTCCAGAGCGCAACCAGAGGGTTTTCCGAGGTATTGCGGTCATAGCCGTTTCCTGTAAACAACCAGCCGGACCAGCTGAGCAAATAAATCATGCAAAAAGCTGCAAAGGCAGCCAAGCCATTACCCAAAGTTGATTTAGTTGCGGAAATAATCCAATTTGCTCTTCCAATCTGACGCCATCGCATGATTTCACTGATCGCTAAGTACAAGGCAAACCCCAGGAAAACATATGCGCCTGACCATTTGACGGCTGTTGCCGCACCCAGCACTGCGCCGCAGGCCAAGAGCCAAGGCCTAAGTAAATGGGCATCTTCTGAAATCGGTTTGCTGCGATCTTTGATGAGGAGCCAAAATGCCAATAGAACAAAAAAAGCAAGGATGTTGTCTAGAAGACCAGTTCTAGACAGCACAATTGCGTGACCATCGATGGCAAGCAGAAAACCGGCAAGCTGTGCAGCTGCTTGCGATTGAAACAACTCTTTGGCCACCGCCATAATCAGAGCTACAGAGGCGATGCCTAGAATCGCGACGGCGATTCTCCAGGAAAACGAATTTTCAGCGCCAAAAACAGCCATTCCGGCACCGATTATCCATTTTCCAAGTGGTGGATGAACCACAAAGCTAGGGTCAGCTAAAAATCCATCAACCTGGCCGCTCTCGAAGGCCGAGTTCGCGTCTGCGGGCCAGCTTTTCTCGGTGCCGGTGTTGATGAGGGTCCAGGCATCTTTTACGTAGTAGGTTTCATCGAAAACCAGTTTTGATGGGTACCCCAGATGCCATAGCCTAAGGAAGGCTGCAAGGCCAAGAATTGCGATTGAAACGGCACGATTTATCGGCATTCGACTTTTGAGTCGGGTCAGAGGGCTGACTAGAGCTTCAATCACTCACTAATGCTAGACAATAGAGCGTGCTCATTCTTGCTGCGACTCCGATTGGAAACCTTGGCGATGCCTCTCCACGGTTGATTGAGTCGATTACCGAGGCTGCCTACATAGCGGCCGAAGACACAAGAACCTTGATAAAACTGGCTCAGGCGCTCAAGATTCAAATCACAGCCAAACTTTTCAGTCTTCACGAACACAACGAGGTCAACCGCGTGAAAGAACTGGCCCAACTGGCAATTGAGCAAGATTTACTCGTGGTGAGCGACGCAGGAATGCCCACGGTCAGTGATCCCGGCTATATCTTGGTTCGTGAAGTCATCGCTTTGGGCGGGGCTGTGACAGTTATTCCGGGGCCTTCGGCTGTAATTAGTGCGCTGGCTATGTCAGGGCTACCAACCGACCGTTTTACCTTCGAAGGTTTTTTGCCGAGAAAATCTGGCGATCGTAAAAATGTATTCGGCCAACTGGCGACCGAGTCTCGAACAATGATTTTTTTTGAGTCGCCGCACCGAATACATGAGTCGTTGGCAGATGCGGCTGAGGTGTTTGGCTCTGACCGCAGGGCAGCAGTTGTTCGGGAGCTAACCAAAAAGTTTGAGGAGGCAGTGCGAGGAACGCTGGCCGACCTAGTGGCCTGGTCTGCTTCGGAGGTTCGCGGGGAATTGGTGTTGATTGTCGCGGGTGCCGAGGAAGCGTTCAAAGCATCGGTTGAAGATTTGGTCCCGCAGGTGCGAGCACTTATTTCAGAAAATTTACGAGTTAAAGAAGCGGTTTCCGAAATAGCGAAAAGTAATGGTGTGAGCAAATCAGAGCTGTACGCTGCGGTGTTGGCTTCGCGCGAAAGCTGATTCTCTCGCCAAATAGAATAGAGCTCATGCCAAGCAGCCCGAAGTCGTTCTATGTCACGACACCTATCTTTTATGTAAACGACGCACCACACATTGGGCACGCTTACACCGAGGTTGCCGCTGATGTGCTCGCCAGGTGGCACCGTCAGAGGGGCGAGAGCTCTTTTTTACTTACCGGAACCGACGAACACGGCGAGAAAATTTTGCGGACCGCTGCCGCCAACGACACATCACCTAAAGCTTGGGCTGACAAGTTGGTCGAGAGTGCCTGGCTTCCTCTACTCGAAACAATCGATATTCAGAATCAAGACTTCATCCGCACTACAGAACTACGGCACGAGCAAAACGTCCAAAAGTTCTTGCAGCATCTCTATGACACCGGTTTCATTTATCGAGGATCTTACGAGGGTAACTATTGCGTCGGCTGTGAAGAGTACAAAACCGAAGCTGACCTTATTGATGGAGAAGGTGCGTTTGAGGGGCAGTCGGTCTGCGCTATTCACTCAAAGCCGGTAGAAAAACTCGAGGAAACAAATTACTTTTTCAAGCTGAGCGAATTCACCCAACCTCTGCTCGACTACTACGAAAACAATCCAAAGTTTGTTCAGCCAGAATCGGCTCGAAACGAAGTTATTGCGTTTGTTCGCCGTGGCCTCGATGATCTCTCAATTTCTCGATCGAAAGAGAAATTTGACTGGGGCATTGACATTCCATGGGATGACAGCCACATCACATATGTTTGGTTTGATGCGCTACTGAACTACATCACCGCAATTGGTTACGGTTCTGAGGAGCAAGCGGCCAAGGAAAAATTTGCTTCCCTCTGGCCGGCATCGGTTCAGGTGGTCGGTAAAGACATCCTCAGATTTCACGCTGTAATTTGGCCGGCCATGCTGCTGGCAGCGGGCATGCAGCCAGCCGAGAGAGTATTCGGTCACGGATGGTTGTTGGTCGGCGGCGAGAAGATGTCGAAATCGAAGCTGACCGGAATCGCACCCGAGCAAATTACCGATACTTTTGGCTCCGATGCCTTCCGCTATTACTTCATGAAGGCAATAGCCTTTGGGCAAGACGGATCATTCTCTTGGGAAGACCTTTCGGCTCGGTACCAGGCTGAGTTGGCCAACGGATTCGGCAATCTGGCTTCCCGCGTAATTGCGATGATTCACAAATATTTCGATGGTGTTTTGCCGGCTGCAGCTGATCACACGGAAGCTGATCTTCAGGTTATAAGGGTCGCCGAACAGGCGATTAAAAACGCCGAGACTGCTATCGATGATGTGGCTATTCAAGATGCCATCTCAAGCGTCTGGACTCTGGTGGATGAGCTCAATAACTACATCACGGTTCAAGAACCTTGGGCACTTGCAAAGTCAGCTGAAAATCGTGATCGACTTGCCACTGTGCTCAATACCACCGCCGAAGGCTTGCGGGTGTTGGCGATTGCGCTTACTCCGGTTACCCCTAAAGCAACGTCTAAGTTATGGGCCGCATTGGGTACAGCCACCAACGGGCCGATTGCTGAGCAGAAGATTGGCGAAGCAGCACGTTGGGGTCAGCTGATTATCGGTGGGCAAATTGGCACACTTGAGGCGCTTTTCCCAAGAATTGAAAATGAGGCAGAAGGCAAGTGAGTTCAAGCGAAGAAAATTTCGTGAGAGCTAGATCTGCTGGCGAGACCCAAAATAAAACTAAAAGTGGCAAATTTGAATTTCCGCCGCTTCCAGAACCGCTTCCTTTCCCGGTTTATGACAACCACACTCATCTTGAGTTTCAGTTTTTCGACGAGCTTCCTCCGTTGCCGGTAAAGGATCATCTAGATAGGGCCGAGTCGGTTGGCGTTCAGGCCGTCGTGCAGGTTGGCGTAACACTAGAGAGTTCTGTCTGGTGTGCCGAACAAGCCCAAGCCGATCCAAGAATTCTTGCGGCGGTTGCGATTCATCCAAACGAGGCTCCCGACTATCTAAACCAAAGCGATCTTGACGACGCAATAGCGCAAATTTATGCACTTGCTAAGCAAGATCGAGTTCGCGCAGTTGGGGAAACTGGCCTTGATTTCTTTCGTACTGATGGCGAGCACAGCATCCGCCTTCAGCGACACTCATTCGAAGAGCACATCAGAATTGCGAAAGAAAACAACATCGCCCTGATGATCCATGACCGTGACGCTCATGATGAGGTGGTGGCGACACTAAAGCGTGTGGGTGCGCCAGAACGTACCGTGTTTCACTGTTTCTCAGGCGATGTTGAGTTGGCAAAGATTTGCAACGAAGAAGGATGGTTCATGTCGTTTGCTGGCAACATCACCATCAAGCGCAACCAACACCTCAGAGATGCCCTTCGCTTTGCTCACAAAGAACTCGTACTAGTTGAAACTGACGCTCCTTTCCTAGCTCCAGAACCATTTCGTGGGAGACCTAACACTTCATATCTGATTCCGGTGACAGTGCGTGCCATGGCAGTGGAGCTTGAGGTTGAACTTGAAAGTCTCTGCCAACAGCTGGCTCAAAACACTGAGTCGGTATACGGCTCATGGGGGCTTGCCAAAAATGGTTGAGCTACTAGGTGGGGCTGACGTCAGAGAATTAGTCGCAAGATTGAATGTTGTGCCGACCAAAAAACTTGGCCAAAATTTTGTGACAGACCCCAACACAATTCGTCGGATAATTTCGGCAGCGAAGCTTTCAGGTGACGAAACTGTTGTGGAAATCGGCCCTGGGTTGGGCTCGCTCACCCTAGGTCTTCTAGAACAGGCCAAACACGTTATATCTGTCGAAATCGATCAGAAAATGGCGGCAGAACTAGAGTCAACCATTGCCAAACGAGCGCCCGGAAAATCATTTCAGTTGGTGACTGCGGATGCCATGAAGATTCAGGATCTGCCAATGCCCCCTGACGCGCTCGTTGCTAACCTGCCCTACAACATTTCGGTGCCTGTGCTGCTGCACTTCTTAGAGACATTTCCCACCATAGGTAAAGGATTGGTTTTGGTTCAGGCGGAGGTTGCGCATCGGCTCGCTGCCCAGCCAGGAAGCAAGATTTACGGTGTACCCAGTTTGAAGTTAGCTTGGTATGCGAATTCGGTTTTGGCAGGCAATGTCGGCCGCACCATTTTTTGGCCGGTTCCAAACGTTG
>JACCDM010311118.1_pt1 | contig 11154 bp, 12 predicted proteins | sample 7445851 | NCBI WGS metagenome assembly JACCDM01 (sample SAMN15323438, study PRJNA562643) | freshwater metagenome | isolation source: river surface water | place: USA:Blue River Watershed | collected 2017-08-16
GCCCTATTTTGTTTGTGTTGGGTGCGCTCGACCAAATGACGCCAGCGCGTGCTGCCAAGTCCTTGATCGATCAAGCCCAAGCCAAGGGTAAAAAATTTGACGTGGTCACCGTCCCCATGGGGCACCATCAAATGAGTGAGTCACCCGAAGAAACGCTGAATGCGCTCAAGGTGTTCTTGCGCGTGAAGGGCTAAGACAGAGCCCCCTCAAAGCACATCGCGCAAACGCAAGTCTTGCCACTTCATCCATAAGCCCTCGGCCTCAGGGCTTCGTACCAAGAGCAAGCGCTCCATCAAAGGCGCAAGCGGTGTGCGATGCGGATCAGCCAACAACACATAACGTGCTTCTTTGACGTGGCTTTGGCGCGCATCCACCGACTCGCTCAAGCGTGCAATCCAATCCAAATCAACCAAAGCGGCCAACACATCTTCAATCTGAAGTGGATCTAATGCCAAGTCCTGGCATAACACGCTCAAACTTGCGCCATGCTCATCGGTGCTTCGCGCCACTTGCAAACGTTGCAACACCTCCACGGCCAGCTGGAACCGCCAGCCCACGCTGCGGCCATCGCGTGAAATACCACCCAGCAAGCTGGGCAAGTTGGCCACCAATACGGCACCAATCAACACAATGGACCAAGCCAAATAAATCCAGACCAGCAAAATTGGCACGGTCGCAAAAGCCCCGTACACGACTGAATAGGTGGGCATCTGTCCGAAGTAATAAGCCAACACTTTGCGGGCAATTTCAGTCGCGGCTGCCACCCACACACCACCGACCAAGGCATGGCTCCAACGCACTTGCGTGTAAGGCACGTAGCGATAGAGTGCACTGACGGCCCATGCGAGCAATAAAAATTCCAAGCTGCTGAACACCCATCGCAAACTGCCAAAACCTGGGGGTGCCACGCCACGTGAGGCCGCGACGAATTCCGACATGATGACCAGACTGGCGCCCATCAGCAGAGGGCCCAAAGTGATTGCCGTCCAATACAGCAGCATGCTGTGCGCCAAGGGCCGACGTTTGCGCACACGCCAAATGGCATTCAGCGTTCGGTCAATTGTGAAGACCAAGGCCAAGGCCGACAGCAACAAGGCCGTGACACCAGCCGCGCCCAAGCGACTGGCCTTGCTGGCAAACAAAGTCAAGTAGCCCAAGACTTGACGCGAAATATTGTCTGGAACCAAACTCTCCACCAAACGTTTTTGCAACACGGTTTGGAAATCACCAAACATGGGAAAAGCCGTGAACACAGCCAGTGCCACCGTCACCATGGGGACTAAGGCAATGGTGGTCGTGAAGGTCAAACTACCCGCCGTTTGGCCCAGTCTGTCCTCGCGAAAACGCTGACGCAGGGTACGCGCGGTGTTGCGCCAGGGGAATCGTGAGAGCCGATCAAAAAAGACTTGGAGTTGCGGGACAATCATGGACCGAATCATCCCACTTTCTATGCACGACATCACGCCTGCCCCCCAAGAAAATTCAACGCGTCATGTGACGCTCACTCGCTTTTTGGCTGTAAGCAGCCTGATGGGCCTGATCGTGCTGGGCTTGGCGTGGGAGTTGTGGCTCGCGCCGTTGCGCCCAGGCGGGACGCTGCTGGCCCTGAAGGTTTTGCCGTTGTGCTTTCCCCTGACAGGCTTGCTGAAAAATCGCATGTACACCTACCGCTGGTTGAGCTTGCTGATTTGGCTCTACTTCACCGAAGGGGTGGTCCGGGCCTGGGGCGATGCACCACCCAGCAACTACTTGGCACTGGCAGAGATTTTTTTGTGTCTCGTTTTGTTTATGGCATGTGCCTTGCACGTTCGCTTGCGCCTGAAGCACGCGAAGAAAAACTCAACCACTGAACCCACCTCAGCCTAGATGTCTCATGTCGAACACGGCGCCACACCCACTTCTCCAAACCCTTCGTGAACGCTTGGGCCACGCCCACGTGCTGACGGCAGACCAAACCGACTTGTCGAGCTACGAACAAGACTGGCGCAAACGCATTCGTGGCAAAGCCTTGGCCGTGGTGCGACCTGCCAACACGCTGGAAGTGTCAGACGTCATCAAGGCATGCGCACAAGCCCGCGTGAGCGTTGTGCCGCAGGGTGGAAACACAGGCTTGGTGGTGGGGTCAATTCCAGATGCGTCAGGCACCCAAGTGCTCTTGAGTTTGCAACGGATGAATGCAGTACGCCACATCGACACCGACAACCTCACGCTCACCGTCGAAGCTGGATGTATTTTGCAAAACGTCCAACAGGCCGCTGAGCAAGCGGGGTTTTTATTTCCCCTCAGTCTGGGCGCTGAAGGCAGTTGCACCATTGGTGGCAACTTAGCGACCAATGCGGGTGGAACCCAAGTGCTGCGCTACGGCAACGCGCGAGATTTATGCCTTGGACTTGAAGTGGTCACCGCCACGGGCGATGTACTCCATGGGTTGAGCGGTCTGCGCAAAGACAATACCGGCTATGACCTGCGCAACCTCATGATTGGCAGCGAAGGAACGCTCGGCATCATCACAGCGGCCACGCTCAAGCTGTTCCCAATGCCTGCGGCGCAATTGACCGCATGGGCTGCCGTGCCCTCGGTGGCCGACGCGGTCAAATTGCTCGGTTTGGCTCACCAACACTTGGGCGCGGGCTTGACAGGTTTTGAAATGATGGGGCAATTTGCGCTGAGCTTGGTGGACAAACACTATGCCCACTTGCGCGTGCCTTTGTGGCAAGACAGTCCTTATTGCGTGCTGCTGGAAAACTCAGACAGCGAATCCGAAGCGCATGCACGTGAACGCTTTGAGCATTTGTTAGAGCTGGCCTTCAACGATGGATGTGTGCGCGATGCGATCGTGGCAGAAAGCCTCAGTCAAACACGTAATTTGTGGCATATCCGCGAGAGCATCACCTTGGCGCAAGCGGATGAGGGGCTGAACATCAAGCACGACATCTCTGTGCCGATTTCGTCGATCCCAGATTTTGTGGCACAGACCGATGCGCTTCTCAAGAAAGAAATTGCAGGCGTTCGCTTGGTGAACTTTGGCCATTTGGGTGACGGCAACTTGCATTACAACGTGCAAGCGCCAGAAGGCGCAGATACTGCTGCATTTTTGCGTGAGCACGAAGACACCGTGAACACCTTGGTATACCAATCCGTGAGGAAGTTTGGGGGATCCATCTCGGCAGAACACGGCGTAGGCAGCATGAAGGTCGACAGCTTGCCCGACTACAAAGATCCCGTGGCCTTGCATTGCATGCAACACATCAAACACGCGCTCGACCCTCAAGGCCTGCTCAATCCTGGACGCGTGGTGCGCTGATTAAACCTGCGACACGGGTTTGGGCAGGTCGATCTCGTGCAGCATGTCGATCAAATCTGGCAAAGTTTGCGCAGCCATCTTGTCCATCACGCGTGCCCGATGCAGTTTGATGGTGGCCGGAGCCGCGCCATCCATGTTCGAGATTTGTTGGTTCGAGTAGCCGCGTACCATCCAGTGACAGACCTCTAATTCGCGCGGCGTCAGGCGTTTCAAACGGTCAGACACTTGCTCTAACTTCACCGCCTCGACCGCCGCTTTTTCAGACAAGCCCATGGCGCGCGCAACGACATCCAACAAAGCTTGCGCAGTGAAGGGCTTGAGCAAGAAATCAACCGCCCCTTGTTTCATGGCCGCAATGATTTCTTCAGGTCTGCTGTCCCCGCTGGCAAAGACAACGGGCACATGTTTCGCCAAGGTATGGAGTTGCTTTTGCAATGCCACTCCGGTTGTGCCTGGCATGCGCATGTCGATCAACATCACCGCAGGACTCGGAACGATCGGATTTGCAAGAAATGCATCGGCCGAGGCATGCAACACAACGTCATAACCGGATCGCTCCAAGAGCGTTGCAAGACTGGATCTGACCGACGGGTCGTCGTCAATCACCACCACGTGACCTAGGCGAGAAGATATGTCATTGATTTTTGACATCATCTGCATTGCTCATCATGCCGTACAACTTGGCCCCATGTTCAATGGCCATGGTGGCGTAAGAAATATTGCCTTTCACTTCGGCACCCGCATGCAATTCGACACGCCCTGTCGACGCGATATTGCCAGTGACCAAGCCGTTGACCACTGCTTCTTGGGCACTGATGTCACCTTCGACATGGGCTTGTGACAACACGGACAGCTGTGCATGTGGGCTGCCGTTGACGTCGATATTGCCCACAACATGCCCTTTGAGTTGCACCTGATCTTGCGACACGATGTTGCCCACCACCACAGCCGATTGACCAATGATGGTGTGTTCCGCTGGCATGGCCTTCGGTGATTGTCCAAATTTCATTTTTTTGAACATCTTGTACTCAGCGCGATAGCGGCAATTCAATCAATTTGATGCGATTGGCCGTCGCATCAGGCAGGGTCACGCGTCCGCCCTGAAAATAGACTTGGATTTTCTGCAAGCTGGGCGCAGAGATTTGCCAAGGCGGTGCGCCATACACGCTCCGATTTTCTCCCGCTTTCAGTGACAAAGACGTGGCCTTTTTAAGACCGTCGACCAGACATACTTCTGTCTCAGCACTGCTGACCAAATATACGTAACGACCTTCTTTGTTTGCAGCGTAAGACGTCAATTCAGGCAGCACGTCGTCGGTGTAAACACAGTTCGCCGATGCTGTTGAACTCGCAACCGCGGGGGACGCAACGGGCGCGCTTGCGACAGACGCAATTGGCATTACCGCCACTGGCGCAGCGACCACCACAGGCTCAGGGTCTGCAACAACAGGCGCAGAGGGTGCGGATTTTGTCACCAACATTTGCGCCACATTCTTTTGCTGTCCAAAATTGATGAACAACACGACCGCCACGATCAGTAACACCAAGGCTGCTAAGACTTGTTTGTGCTCACCGAGTTTGACAAGTCCGGCACGCAAAGCGTCAGCATGCGAGCGATCCATCGCAGGTTGATGGCTCATGGCAACAATCTGATCCAAGGTATTCAAATGCGCCTCGGGCACTTGATGCGCGAGTCGAAATTCCTCAGAAACCTCCACCGTGGGTGGCTCGGCACCTAAAATCATCAACAAACGTTTGTAGGCTTGTTGCTTGATGGTCGAGGAATAAAACAAATGTCCCCCAGCATCACTTTCGAGCTGACGCACTTGAGCCACCGACAAGCAGGCGGTGCGTGCGAGCACCACCAAGTCCATCCCCGAGGCTTCGCGAAGTTCGCGAAGGTACTTGGGATCACAACTGTCATACACGCTGCGTGTTGGCTCGTGAGATTCTTCAGAGCTCATGATGACAACTCCGTCACAATTTGTTACGTTTAAACGATCAAATGTCGCAGTGTGAGGCATTCACGTCAATACGCCATGCAGCGTAGCAAACTTTAGAATTAATAAAGCGCTGTCGCCAGGCCTTAAACTCAGCCAAGCTATTCCAGAATGACCTCTATGCGCCCCATCCGCCGCCAATACGAAGATTTTATGCAACACGTCAACACCCATGGTGTTGCCAAAACCGACCGCACGGGCACAGGCACCAAAAGCGTTTTCGGCTACCAAATGCGCTTTGATCTGAATGAAGGCTTTCCACTGGTGACCACCAAAAAGGTTCATTTGCGCTCCATCATTCAGGAATTGCTTTGGTTCCTCACAGGCTCGAGCAACAACAATTGGCTCAAAGAACGTAACGTCACCATTTGGGACGAATGGGCCCGCGAAGATGGAGACCTCGGTCCTGTCTACGGTGTGCAATGGCGCAGCTGGCCTAAGCCCGATGGCGGCCATATCGATCAAATTCAACAAGTCATCGACACACTCCAAAGCAACCCCGATAGCCGTCGCATCATTGTGAGCGCGTGGAACGTGGCCGAACTCGACAAGATGGCGCTCATGCCCTGCCATGCGTTTTTTCAGTTCTACGTGGCACCTGCACAAAACCCGGGCGAAAAAGCCAAGCTCAGCTGCCAGCTATACCAACGCAGTGCTGACATCTTTTTGGGTGTGCCCTTCAACATTGCCAGCTACGCCTTGCTCACGCACATGGTGGCGCAGCAGTGCGATCTCGATGTGGGCGACTTCATCTGGACCGGTGGCGACTGCCACATTTACAGCAACCACCACGAACAGGTGGACTTGCAACTCAGCCGCGCGCCCTTTGCTTATCCCACGCTGCAAATCAAACGCAAACCGGCTTCGATCTTTGACTACCAGTTTGAAGACTTTGAGGTGCTGGACTACCAATGCCACGGCGCAATCAAAGCGCCTGTCGCGGTCTAAGTCATGGCCTTGCATTTGATTTTTGCGCGTGCGCGCAACGGCGTGATTGGGCACAACAACACCTTGCCATGGCACTTACCTGAGGACTTGGCGCATTTCAAACAAACCACGCTGGGTCAACCCGTGGTCATGGGGCGCAAAACTTGGGAGTCTTTGCCGCCCAAATTCCGCCCATTACCGGGTCGCACCAACATCGTGGTGACGCGCCAAGCCGATTGGCAAGCCGAAGGGGCTGTGGTGGCGCATTCGATCGAAGAAGCCCTCCAACATTGCCCCAGCGATGCACAGGTCTGGGTGATCGGGGGTGCAGAGGTTTACGCCCAAGCCATGCCTTTGGCGACGCGCGCCGTGGTGACAGAAATTGATGCAGACTTTGAGGGTGACGCCTTCGCCCCACAATTCGACAGCGCATGGCAAGAAACCCAACGCAGCACGCACGTTGCAGCCAATGGCCTGAGCTACAGCTTGGTCCACTGGGCACGTCGCCCTTAAATCAGTACTCACCCCATGCAATTAGCCACCTGGAACGTCAACTCACTCACGGTGCGCCTGCCCCAAGTTTTGGACTGGCTCAGTACCTCCCCTGTCGATGCCTTGGTGTTGCAAGAGACCAAAACAACAGATGACAAGTTCCCGCGTGAGGCAATTGAAGCGGCGGGCTATCACGTGGCATTTTTTGGACAAAAAACCTACAACGGTGTGGCCTTGCTGTCGCGCAGCGAGATCACCGATGTGGTGAAAAACATTCCCGGCTTTGATGACGACATGGCCCGTGTGATCGCGGGCACGGTCCAAGATGTGCGTGTCATTGGGGCCTACTTTCCCAACGGTCAAGCGCCGGACAGTGACAAATTCTTTTACAAGATGCGTTGGTTAGAAGCGCTCCAAACATGGCTACGCGACGAACTGGCACGTCACCCCAAGCTGGTGTTGATGGGAGACTTCAACATCACCGTCGACGACCGCGATGTGTGGGATCCCGTGGGACTCAAGGACACCATCCATTGCACCGTTGAGGAACGCGCGCATTTTCAGGCACTGATTGATCTCGGCACACACGACGCATTCCGCATGTTTGATCAACCCGAGAAAAGTTACAGCTGGTGGGATTACCGCGAGTTTGCATTCCGTCGCAATCGAGGCTTGCGCATCGACCATATCTTGGTCAGTGATGCGCTGCATTCATCTGTGCAAGCCTGTGTGATCGACAAAGCACCGCGTAAAAACGAACGCCCCAGTGACCACACGCCGGTGATCGTCACACTCGGTTAGGCCCCACAGGGCTCAGCTGTCGAGTCCGAGCTCTTGAATTTTGCGCGTGATGGTGTTGCGACCAATGCCTAATTTTTGCGCGGCTTCAATGCGACGGCCACGTGTGTTGACCAAGGCCGTTTGTATCAAGCGAGCCTCAAATCGATTCACCAACACATCCCACACATCGGTTCGACCAGCCACCAGCAAACTCATCGCTTCAGCCTCCAAGCCTTGCTCCCAATCGGCACCTGGCATGTTGAGCACCACGGGCGGACTTATTGGCGTTTCCGATTTATGCAACTCATCATGGATCGCCGTAGGGAGGGCTGCGACAAACGCAGAGGTGTCTTGACCTGTGTGTACAAGAATCTCTTCCCCTTCGTGGGTGCCCAGCACCTCCGGGGGTAAATCTTTGGGCTCAATGATTTGCGCAGGCGCCATGACTGTCAGCCAATGGCAAATGTTCTCCAACTGCCGCACATTGCCTGGAAAGGTGAAGCCATTGAGCACCAATTGAGCTGATTCCGCAATACGCTTGGGCTCGACGCCCAATTGTTGTGCACTCTGCTGCAAAAAGTGGCGCGTGAGTGCCGGGATATCTTCTCGGCGCTCCCTCAAAGCGGGCAAGCGCAAACGAATCACATTGAGTCGGTGAAACAAGTCTTCGCGAAACACCCCATCTTTGACACGCTTTTCTAAATCTTGGTGTGTGGCTGCGATCACGCGCACATTGGCTTTGATGGCACTGTGGCCGCCCACGCGGTAAAAGTTGCCATCACTCAAGACACGAAGCAAACGTGTTTGCAAATCGAAAGGCATGTCACCAATCTCATCCAAAAACAAGGTGCCGCCTTCGGCTTGCTCGAACCGGCCACGGCGCGTGGTTTGGGCGCCTGTGAACGCGCCGCGTTCATGGCCAAAGAGTTCGCTCTCTAACAAATCTTTGGGAATAGCCGCGGTGTTGATGGCCACAAAAGGCCCCTTACTGCCAGCGTCGCCACGGGGTGAATGCTTGTGCAATGCACGTGCCACCAATTCTTTGCCAGACCCACTTTCGCCCGTGATCATGACCGTCACATTGCTTTGGCTCAAGCGACCAATGGCGCGAAAAACGTCTTGCATGGCAGGCGCTTGGCCCAGCATCTCAGGCGTGGCGTCTTGCTGCTCGATCTGCGCTTGCTCGCGCTGACTTTCTTCCAAAGCTCGGCGAATCAGCTCTACCGCTTTGGGAAGATCAAATGGTTTGGGCAGGTATTCAAACGCACCGCCTTGAAAGGCAGAGACCGCGCTGTCGAGGTCTGAAAAAGCCGTCATGATGATCACAGGCAACGCTGGCAAGCGCTCTTTGACTTTGCTTAACAAGTCCAAACCTGATCCGCCTGGCATGCGAATGTCGCTGACAAGGATTTGCGGGCCATCGTCGATGCCCACAGCGTCCAGCGCTTGCAGCACCTCACGAGGGCTGGTGAAACTGCGGGTGGGCAAGTTCTCGCGCAACAAGGCCTTTTCCAGCACGAAGCGAATTGACTGGTCGTCATCCACAATCCAAATCGATTTCATCTCGCTACTTTCTTTTCTAAGTTAGAGGCACCAGATGCATCAGGCCAACGGAATCAGAATTTTGAAATCTGTTTTTCCCGGCAGACTGTCACACTCGATCAAGCCATGGTGCTGCTGCACAAAAGTTTGTGCCAAATTCAGCCCTAAGCCCGAACCGCCATCCCGCCCCGACACCAAAGGAAAAAAAAGTCTGTCCTTGATGTCTTGCGGAATACCTGGCCCGTTGTCTATTACATGCAATTCCAATGCCAGGCGATAGCGTTGTTTGCCGAAAGTGACCTGCCGATTGATGCGGGTCCGCAAAATGATCTCCGCGTCGCCTTCGTCGATGCGCTCTGCCAGGGCTTGGGCCGCGTTGTGCACGATGTTGAGCACTGCCTGGATCAGCTGTTCGCGGTCCCCACGAAACTCAGGGATGGAAGTGTCGTAGTCGCGGACCATGCGCAAGCCTTTGGGGAACTCCGCCAGAATCAAACTGCGAACACGTTCGCACACCTCATGGATATTCACATCGCCCACCACGTGCGGGCGTCGATGCGGCGCTAGCAAACGGTCGACCAGCAATTGCAAGCGGTCCGCCTCGTGGATGATGACTTGGGTGTACTCAATCAAGTCACGGTTGACCACTTCCATTTGCAAGAGCTGGGCGGCGCCACGAATCCCCCCCAAGGGATTTTTAATTTCATGCGCCAGATTTCGAATCAGCTCTTTGTTGGCTTGCGCTTGATCAATCAAGCGCGATTCTCGGTCTTGCCGTGTTTGCTGCTCAAGCGGCAACAACTCAACCAATACCTCGCCAGGAACATCCGTGGGTGCCACGATGACGTGCACGGGCAAGAGATCTTGCAAGGGGCGACGCAAATGCGCGTCATAGCGCAGGGTCGCAAAAGCGTTGCTCTGTGCGCCCTGCATGGCGTTTTGAAATGCCTGCGTTTCAGTGAAATAGTTGGACAGTGCCGAACCTTCGATCACACGGCGAGGCACCCCCATCACATCCTCTAAGGCGGCATTGGCAAACACCACCACGCCATCCACGCGAACCACGGCAACTAAGGTGGCAAGTAGGTCAAAGGCGTCTGCATAGCGACGGGATGATGCAATGTTTGCGGTCATGGTTTGTGTTCCCCCTGCTGAGAAACAGAAAAACGTGAAATTTCACGCTGCAATCCAGCGATATCTGCCTCGCTGCGTTGTAACGCGCCGCGCAATTCAGCCACGCGGCGCTGATATTTTTCAGGCTGGCGCAACTCATCGGCACGTCGCTCGGGCTCACCGTTATGCCATTCACGCAAAAGCTCCGCCTGTTGCTGTTGGGCTCTTTGCAGCTCGGCCTGTAACACCGCTTGGGCCTGCACATCGCGCTGACGTTGCTCACTCAGATCAACCTTAGACACAGCCCCGCTTGAGACCATATTCGCAGGGGTGGCAGAGGCTTGCACACGCGTGCCTTCAATCACCGTCACATGGCCCGTGGTCATGGGCTTGCAGTCACGTCCCGCCTCAGGCTGGTTGGTGTAGGCATTGCCACAGCGGTAGATGCGCGGCGTTTGCGCAACACCATCGAGCGAAGCCAAGCACAGCCACAGCACACATACCAAGACTTGTCGTTGCATAGAAGTGGGTTGACTCAAGGGATAAAACATGAAGCGCGCTAGCTTGAAACAAAAAAGGACGGCTCTCGCCGTCCTTTGATTGCACTTGGCGTTGCAACGAATTACAGCGAGTAGTACATGTCGTATTCGACTGGAGACACTTCCACGCGGCTGCGGGTCACTTCTTGCATCTTCAAGTCGATGTAAGAGTCGATCCATGAATCGGTGAACACGCCGCCTTTGGTCAAGAAGGCGCGGTCTTTGTCGAGGGCTTCCAAGGCTTGGTCCAAGCTCGAGCACACGGTTGGCACCAACTTGTCTTCCTCGGGTGGGAGGTGGTACAAGTCTTTGGTCGCTGCTTCGCCGGGGTGGATCTTGTTCTCGATACCGTCCAAACCAGCCATCAACAAGGCTGCGAAGCCGAGGTAAGGGTTGCACAATGGATCTGGGAAACGCGCTTCCACACGGCGTGCTTTGTCGCTGGCCACGTTAGGAA
>JACCDM010133337.1_pt1 | contig 11152 bp, 9 predicted proteins | sample 7445851 | NCBI WGS metagenome assembly JACCDM01 (sample SAMN15323438, study PRJNA562643) | freshwater metagenome | isolation source: river surface water | place: USA:Blue River Watershed | collected 2017-08-16
ATGCCATGTCATGAAAGTATTGCAATGGTAGGTAATTTGCCGTGGCAGCCGGCAATGAATTATTGCTTCCTAGCGCATGTAGAAGTTGAATCTCAGTTTCTGGATTCTTTAGATACTGTTTTACCGCTTCATTTCTTCGAATAGAATCCTGAGAGCCACCGAAGATAGCGATGATGGGCCGCTTTGGATCAAATCCCCAAGTTGTCGCATGTAATTCACGAAACTTCTTCGATTCGGTATCGCTCAACCGCGTAACTTCAGTTATCGCTCTTCTGATTGGCATTCCGGTGAGGATTGAGCCGGGCCACTGCGATCTCACGCTCTCAAAGTTAACTGCAACGACTTCTGCAATTCGGCGCCCGAGACGATTAGCCCAACCTGGGCGAGCGTTCGCCTCGTGAATCAAAATCTTTACTCCAGCAAGGCGCGCGCCCAAATAAGCGGAAGCGCTAACGTAACCACCAAATCCGATCAGTAAATCTGCACCTTTTATGACTTGGCGCGCTTTGAAGATTCCGGAAAGTAATTTAAAGGGAAAGGTGAGCGCGGTTAAGGAAATTTTTCGAGGAAGCACCGCTTTGGGAATTGTTCTGAGGAGATAGCCGCGCTGCGGAACAAGTAATTTCTCCAAACCATTTGATGTTCCAAGGAACTCGAGAGCAATATTTGAATCAATCCGCTGCAAAGCATCGGCTACTGCAAGTGCGGGCTCGATATGGCCAGCAGTTCCACCACCGGCAAGGACTATGCGCCGACCCATGGCTCTATCCTCTCGCGCTTCTTGCCACCTTACGTGCCTTTAATTCGCTGGCGATTTCTGGATCGCGTCGTAGGACTCCGAGTACAAAGCCAATTGCGATAAATGTGGCAAGGAGAGAGGAGCCACCATAAGAGATGAATGGCAAAGTTACGCCAACCACAGGCATAACGCTTAGAACAGTGCCGATATTCATTATTACTTGGACTGCTATCCAGCATCCGATTCCAGCGGTTACATATCGATCAAAACTATTCTTCGCCCGTAGCGCAACTCTAAAGATTGCCAGAATTAGAAGTGCGTAGAGAACTAAAACAGTGAGCGTTCCCAGCAATCCAAGTTCTTCGCCAATCACCGAGAAAATAAAGTCAGTATGCGCCTCGGGGAGATTTCCCCATTTCTGCTTACTCGAACCAAGCCCCGTACCAAGTGGTCCGCCCGATGCTAGACCCAAGATGCTATGTGCCTGTTGCCATCCAGCGCTCTTGTAATTCTCCTCGGAGAAGGGGTCCCAGAATGCCGAGAATCTTGAGAGGCGGTTTGGACTTGTTAAAACAAAGGCTGCAAAGGTCACGATTCCGAAGGCAAGAAGCGTTGCAAAATATCGGGCTTGCATGCCAGCGATAAACAAGATTCCGCCCACAATCCCCGCAATTACAGCAGCAGTACCGAGATCATCGCCGAGCATTACAAGTGCTAAAACAATTGCGATTCCCGGAGCAACTAGCGGTAGCGGATTGCTGACGCCACGTTCAAGTATCCGCTTATCATGAATGCGAAGTCGATATGCGCACCAAAGGATTAGAGCTAACTTGGCAAACTCACTTGGCTGGAGCGAAAAGCTGCCAATTGCAATCCAATTTCTATTGCCACCAACTTCTTTACCCAATCCCGGAATCTGCGGAAGAATTAGAAAAATAGTGGCGAGAAAAATAGCGATCTTGGCTTGTGGTAGCCACAAACTTTCTTTCAAATTCATAGCCAACCAGGCAAGAACCACAGATAGAGTAAGGAATAGGGCCTGTCTTAGCACTATCGCAAATGAATTGCCTGATTCATTTAGAGCTTTAACCGAGCTGGCGCTCAACACCATTACAAGACCTAAAGCGGAGAGAATCAGCGTGGAACCAAGGATCAAGTAGTAAGCCGAGGTCGGACGAGAAAAAAGAGCCTTGTTACTTTGCATCAACTAATTCCTTTACAGCAGTGGCGAAGAGTTCTCCCCGCTCGGCATAGTTCTTAAATTGATCCATGGAAGCACAGGCGGGAGCGAGTAGAACGCAATCCCCCTCAAGGGCTCGCGCCTTTGCGGCTTTTACAACTTCCAGCATCAATTCTTTACCTTTTAACTGCGGGTCAATGAATACATATTCGATCAAAGGGGCGTGAAGTCTTAAAGCTTCTGCAATCAAGTTAGCATCCGTCCCAATCAAAATCGCGCATTTGATTCGATGAGCAGCCGCCTTTATCAAATCTTCCATCGGGGCTCCCTTGGCCAGACCGCCAGCTATCCATATTGAGCGAAGTTGTGAGCGTAGCGCCGCAAGCGCAGCATGTGGATTAGTCGCCTTGGAATCATCAATCCAAGTTATGCCATCTCTTACCAGGACAACTTCTAGACGATGATGGTCTAACTTGAAATGGGAAAGCGCTTTTGCAATCGCCTCACTAGATGCACCAACACTTCGAGCCAGGGCAGCTGCCGCCATAGCATTGAGAAGATTGTGGGGAACTGCTGGAGTGAGATGATGTAATTCAAAGAGCGCCTCTGCATCGCCATTGATGAAAGCTCGATCAACTACCAAGTTTTCAACGAGGCCAATTTCATTGGGCTTAGGAGTTTGTAGAGTGAATGCAACCAAGCGATTTGTGACAGCCTTTGATCGTTCAGCCACTACCGGATCGTCAAAATTTACTATGAGAATCTCGCTCATTTTTGCAATTTCAAATTTTGCGCTTGCGTAAGCATCGAAGGAGCCATGCCAATCAATATGGTCGTCAGCAATATTTAGAATTGCGCTGGCATAAAATCGCGCTTCTCTGCTCCAACTTAGTTGGAATGATGAAAGTTCAAGTATTAATACATCTGCATCTGAATTAGTAACAATCTCAATTACTGGATCGCCAACATTTCCACACGCACGCGCACGAAATCCGCTCGCTTGTAACATCGCTTCGGCCATTTGAACTGTAGTGGTCTTGCCATTTGTACCCGTAAGTGCCAACCAACGTTGCTCTGGCCTCAACTCACTCTTTACTCTCCAAGCAAGATCAATTTCAGAAATAACCTCAACGCCACGCTCACGCGCTTGCTTTATCAAGGGATGGTCTAATTTCCAGCCGGGAGAGGCAATAGCAAGATAGAAAGAGGACAAATCAAGGCTTTCTAAGTTTGTGATGGCTCCCGCTATTTCTTTTTCATCAATCAATATTGCCGTTGCGCCATGTTCTTCGAGAAATCCAATTACTGATGTTCCGGTAACGCCAGCGCCAAATACCAAGCAATTCTTTCCCTTAAGAGCGGCGAGAAAACTCACTTCAAGCAACCACCCATTGGGCATAAAAGAGCCCAAGTCCAGCTGCCACAGAAAGTCCGGCAATAATCCAGAATCTGATGACGATTGTTACCTCGCCCCAGCCCATTAATTCAAAGTGATGTTGTAGCGGAGCCATCTTGAAGACTCGTTTGCCCCCAGAGAGTTTGAAATATGTAGTTTGGATGATGACTGAAAGCGTGATGATTACAAACAATCCACCAATTGGAATCAGTAATAGTTCGGTACGCAAAGTCATAGCTAAGCCCGCGAGTGCGCCACCTAGAGCAAGTGAACCGGTATCCCCCATGAATATGCGCGCGGGTGAAGCGTTCCACCATAGAAATCCGGCACAGGCGCCTGCAAGTGAAGCAGCAAGCACCGCCATATCAAGAGGATCTCGCGCGTTATAACAATTAGTAACAACGATTTCGCAACGTTGACCGAATTTCCAAACGCCAATCAAAACAAATGCTAGAAAAGACATGATCGCCGCGCCGGTTGCTAGCCCATCAAGGCCATCGGTGAGATTTACACCATTGCTAGTTCCGAGTACAAGAATGATTGCCCAAACAATGACGAGCACGAGACCAAGTTTTATCGTGGTATCGCGCACCGTGGATAAATAGAGCGAGAGCGGAGTATTTCCTATCTCATCTGGAAACCTTGTTGCTAAATAGCCAAAGGCTCCTGCAACGATTGCTTGACCGAGCAACTTTTCGCGTGCCCGCAGGCCTAGAGAACGTTGCTTAACAACCTTTAGCCAATCATCCAAGAAGCCGACTGCACCCAACCCGATAATTAGCCCGATTACCAATAAGGCTGAGGTGGTTATAGGCACATTAGTTGCAAGATGTGATGCGAAATAGCCGGCTAAGGCAGCAAAGATGAGAACTGCTCCACCCATAGTAGGCGTGCCACGCTTAACGTGGTGGGTCTTTGGACCATCATCACGGATCTGTTGTCCATACCCGCGTCGCGCCAAGAACTTTATAAATGCCGGAGTTAGAAAGAAACTCAATAAGAATGCGAGCGCTCCACCAATCAAGATACCTCTCAAGATCTCTCTCCTTCCGCTTGTGCCGACCAATAACTCTTAATCTTCTCAGCAATCAATTCAAGATGTTCAGCACGCGAAGCCTTGACTAAAACTACATCTCCAGCAGCTAATTGATTGAGAATCGCACTCGCCTCTTCCGGATTTGCAAAAAAGTGAGTGGTAATCCCGCCGCTAAGTCCCGTAATAAATTCGCTTTCTCCAATAGCAACAAGATGATCAATCCTTAACTCCCTAGCTAATTCACCTATCTCGCGGTGAAGTTTGGGCGAGTCGACACCTAACTCATGCATTTTTCCTAGGAATGCCCATGAGTTTCCGCCGCGCTCTTGGGTCAACAGAGTTAATGTTCGTAAGGCGGCGGCCATACTCTCCGGGTTAGCGTTGTAAGAGTCATTAATTAAAGTCAAGCCCTCCAGCTCCAACAATTCCATCCGCCACTTGCTCGCGTTTTGATGCATAGAGAGTGCGCTGGCGATATCGGTTGTAGAAATGCCGAGCGCTACTGCAGCTGCGGCTGCGGCCAATGCATTAGAAATCTGATGCATTCCTAATATTTGTAATTCAACGCGCTCGCGGCCTGTTGGAGTTACTAAATCAAAACTGGGAAAGCCGCCGTGCATTTCAATATCAGCCGCTCGTACCGTGCAAGATGAAGTTTCTCCAAAGAGGATTTTCCGGTTAGGTAGCGCATCGGCCATTTTTGGAGTGAATTCATCATATGTTCCAAGGACCGCAACCGCGCTCGACTTTAATCCGCGGATTAACTCTCCTTTAGTGCGTGCGATTCCCTCTCGTGAACCGAACTCTCCGAGGTGAGCGCTGCCTACTTTTAGAACCACTCCTACATCAGGAGCCGCTAACTCGGTTAAGCGTGCAATATCTCCTTCATGACGTGCTCCCATTTCCAGAATTACATACTTTGTAGTCTTAGTGCAACGAAGCAGGGTTATGGGAACTCCAATATCGTTGTTATAGGAGCCAACTGGAGCAATTGTTTCGCCCTGCGCCGAGAGTATTGAATTCAACATATCTTTAGTTGTCGTTTTTCCTTGCGAGCCAGTTATTGCTATAACTTTCAGTTGAGTTAGTTCTTCTCTTAAATGATGAGCGAACTTGGCGATAGCAACAAGCACATCGGAAACGATGATGTGATTACCCAAAACATCCTTAGTGACGATGGAAAGTACCGCGCCATTTTCAAGTGCAGCTGGTACGAATTCGTGGCCATCACGCGCTTCACCTTTAAGCGCGATAAACACCGATCCCTCATTTGCCAGGCGTGAATCGAATATAAACTCACCGCTGACTTCAAGATTGGCCTCACCTTTATAGGTCCCGCCCATGATCGCAGCAATCTCATGCGCCAAGAACTTGATCATCCGAGCGCCTCGATTGCGCTCTGTAAAACTTCCTTATCGCTAAAAGGAATCTTTACGCCCTTAATCTCTTGCCCAGATTCATGGCCCTTGCCTAAAATCAAGATTAAATCTTCCGGCCCGGCCAATTCGACTGCTCGATGTATTGCTGTTTTTCGATCAACGATAACTTCCCCACCCGGTTTTATAGATAGTTGAGCGGTCATATCAGCAAGGATTTTTTCTGGATCCTCACTTCGGGGATTATCACTTGTAAATATCGGAATATCGGCACCTTCATTGAGCGCTTTGCCCATCAATGAGCGTTTTGAAGAATCGCGATCACCACCACAGCCAAGAACCGCGATCACTCTTTTCCCCTGACCACGAACTCCGGCAAGAACACGTGAAACGGCATCTGGGGTATGTGCGTAATCAACCATTGCTAGATATTTATCGCTATTTATTCGCTCAAGGCGACCGGGGGCGCCACTTAGTTGAGGTAGCGCATCAGCAATAACGAGTGGATCCACGCCACTCTCGTGAGCAATTGCTACTGCTAGAAGTAAATTTTCGAGATTGTGATTGCCTATTAGATTGAATTGATTGGCAATAGATATTCCATCAACTCCTCTAATCAACAATTCAAAACCTTTGAGGTTTTTTTCAACTCGTTCGAAATGCCAATCCGCCTTGCCGGTAGTTGAGATCGATCTCTTAGGTATTTGCATCTCATCCCAGAGTCGTCGGCCGTATTCACCATCAATGCAAACTATGCCTAATTCGGACTGCCCGTAGGCAAAGAGTCTGCTCTTGGCCATGAAGTAATTCGCCATCGTTCCGTGGTAATCAAGATGATCCTGGGTTAGATTGGTGAAGCCGGCAACTTGGAAGCGTGTTCCTAAAACTCGTCCTTGATCAAGTGCGTGGCTGCTGACCTCCATAGCCACATCTCTAACGCCTACTTCTTTCATACACGCTAGTAGGCGTTGCAACTCATCACTTTCCGGAGTTGTGTGAGTAGCAGGGATTAAATGATCTCCATAGCTGATACCGATTGTTCCTATCAATCCAGATTTAAAGTCAGCAGCCTTCCAAAGCTGATTCAAAAGATAAGTGGTAGTGGTCTTTCCATTTGTACCTGTGATTCCAGCGATAAAGAGAGACTTACTAGGCTCGCCATAGAACCAACTAGCAACGTCGCCGCATATTGAGCGCGGCCTCGGCACTTGTAAGACTGGTGTTGCAGGAGAAATTTGAGCGGCGCGAACTGCTCCTTGCGCATCGGTAATCACAATCCGGGCGCCGCGATCCAACGCGGATTTTAGAAATTCAATCCCATGGCTCTTCTCACCGGGCAAAGCGAAAAATAGGTCTCCGGGGATTATTGAACGTGAGTTGCTGCAGACTCCGGTGAAGGAAATCGAAGGATCGACCTCTTGATTGGTGCCTATTAACCCTGCCAACTCGGTAAGCCTTCGCTCCGTGAGAATTGTAGGGCGGCTCATGATTTGCTCTAGGGCTTACTTTCTGGCGCGCGACTTTGAAGCGCAATCTTCTTTGCTAATGATTTCTCATCGAGAGCGTAGAGCTCTTTGGCTTTTGGCGTGGGTGGAATTTTCTGGTCTTTCAATACAAAGCTCATTACCTCTTTGAAAACTGGGCCACCTAAGTACCCGCCGTAATAAATTCCTTTCGGGTCTTGAATCGTCACGCTAACTACATACTTAGGAGCATCAGCCGGCGCAAAACCAATAAATGAAGCGGTATATCCCCGATAACAACCACAGGCATCATCGATGCGCCGCGCGGTTCCCGTTTTTCCAGCAACGCGATAACCGGAAATAGCAGCTGCTGGAGCAGTTCCCGAAGCCGAGACAACGCTCTCCATCATCAGGCGCATCTTGGCCGCAGTCTCTTTACTTATTACCCGCTCTGAACTCTGCTTATTTGATGGCGTATAACGTCCGGCAGCATCGCTATGTCCTGCAATCAAAGTTGGAGTTACCTTTACGCCATCATTTGCAATCGTGGCAAAGATAGAAGTGGCTTGCATCGCTGTTAGCGAATAACCCTGGCCGAAAGCAACAGTCGGCGCGGTTGTGCCAGACCAATCCTTAACATCTAATAACTTTCCGCCCTCCTCTCCAGGAAGACCTGAGCCAGTTCTTACAGAGATACCAAATTTCTTTAAGTAAGAATGAAGGGTGTCATTTGAAATCATCTCGCCCACTTTTATTGCGGCGGTATTACTTGATTGGGCTAACGCTCCGGAAAGTGTGAGTTTCAAAAGTGGGTGTGGGTCGTGATCTTTAAAGACCTTATTGGAACGCTTTAATTTGTAAGGTACTCGCATAATTGTTTCGGGCTCGATCTTGCCCTCTTCAATTGCCGCAGCAAATGTGATTACTTTTCCGGTAGATCCTGGTTCGTAAATCTCTTGAACAGATGGATTCTTCCAATGATAAGGATCTACGCCTTGGGTCTTACCTGGAGTAAATGAAGGGTATGAGGCGTGCGCAATTACTTGCCCTGTTGCTGGATCCATCACAATTACAGTTCCGGAAAGTGCCCGCGCTTTTTTAACTGCAGTGCGAATGGATTCTTGGGCCACCCATTGCACATCTCGATCAATCGTTAATCGAATCGTGTTTCCACGACGCTCTTCCGAAGTTATTTTCTGGGTACCTGGGATGATCGTTCCGCCAGCATTGGAGTAGGTGTACTCGCCATTTATGCCCGCAAGTGTCGAATTCATGCTGTATTCGAGTCCAGCTGCCCCATTTCCGGCTTGATTTACAAAGCCAACGACGGCAGCGCCCAGTTCACCTTCGGGATACTCGCGTGTATAAATACGTTCAGCAAAGAATCCAAATAACCGCTTCTGCATACCACCATCCGTCTTCATGACCTCAGCGTTGTATTTCTCAACTGCTGCTTCCAATTCCCTCCAGACGCTGGGTTTTACGCTCTTGGCAATCACTACATATCTACGCTCACCAACTAATTGTTGAGCGAGGAATTCCTCATCCATATCCAAAATTGGAGCAGCTAGAGCGGCCAATTTCTTGGGAAAGTCGACGATGGCTTGATCAACCAAAATCCGATAGGAGATAACGCTTCGTGCAAATTCAACGCCATTTATATCGGTAATTGCCCCTCGCGGCGCCATAATGATCGAGCGTTTAGTCAATTCATCATCTGCAAAATTTGCATAACCGGCTGCGCGAACTGCCTGGACATCAATTAATCGAATTGAAAATACTGCTATTAGAACAAGTGAGATGGCGACTAGGTACTTGATTCTCCGACCTACTAGCGCATCATTTGGCATCTAAGGTTTCACCTTCTCCGGAGTTGTAACGGAAAGGTCTAGAAATCTCGGAGTTGAACTGGGGACCATTCCTAAACTCACTGCTTTAATGGCTAAGTTCTCTGGAGTAGAGATCCGAGCTACTTCCCTTAAAGCTTCTTCGCGCGCTTCATTGATTGAAATAGCTTCCAGCTTCAATTCTTTAATTCTTACCGCATCATTACCGAGCAAAATATTGATTCCAAGTAATCCAAGTAGACCCAAGCCCAGAATTGAGCCAATCAAGCCGTAGAAGAGACGATCGCTCGCTTGCTCCCCCGGAACTGGGCGCAGTTCGGGGACGAGGCGAAGTACCGCGCGTGCAGATCTATTTGCAACAGCTTTACGTGACTTTGCAACGGCCGGTGCGAGAGCAGAGAGCGCCATTAGCTCGCCACCCGCTCTATCGCACGTAACCGGACGGATTGCGCACGGGAATTCTCTTCAATCTCCTTCGCACTTGCCTTCTCGCTACCGCGAAAGACCAACTCAAATTTCGCCTTGAGGCTCTCTATCTCAATGGGTAGTTCTCTTGGGCTCTTGGATTCACTAGCCTCTTGAAATACCTCTTTAACAATTCGGTCTTCCAGAGATTGAAATGACATAACAACAACTCGTCCGCCGACTTTGATTGCATTAAGTGCTTTTGGAAGGGCGCGTTGCAAAATCTCAAGCTCTTGATTTACTTCAATGCGAATCGCTTGGAAGGTCCGCTTCGCTGGATTTCCTCCGATTCTTCGCGCTGGTGCTGGAATGCTGGCTTTAACTAATTCAGCAAGATCAGTCGTTGACTTCAATCCCCCGACTGCGCGCGCTTTGATGATGTTCTCGGCAATCCGATTGGCAAATTTCTCTTCGCCATAAACTTTTAAGATTCGAATTAATTGAGATTTCTCGTAAGTCTCAAGGACATCTGCCGCTGTTAGCCCAGCTGACTTATCCATTCGCATATCAAGAGGCGCGCTATGCGCATAAGAAAATCCGCGCTCTACCTCATCTAATTGCAGAGATGAGACGCCTAAGTCAAAGAGGATTCCATCTACTCCGTTAATGCCCAGTTCACTTAATACTTCTGGGATTTGATCATAAACAGCGTGAACTACATCAATTCGATCAGACCAACGCTCTAGCCGATGGGAAGCAATTGCCAGCGCTTCCTTATCTCGATCTAATCCGACGATTCGAAGGTTCGCAAAGCTCTCCAGAAGCGCTTCGCTATGGCCACCCATTCCCAGAGTTGCATCTACAACTATCGGATCCGCACTTTTCTCAATGGAAGGTGTAAGAAGTGCCACGCAGCGATCTCTAAGTACCGATCTGTGAATCATCTTCCCCTCCTTCATCACTTAGCTCCCTTTTGCTTTTTCTTAAACTCCCTCTGCTCTGGTCACCGCCGGCCGACGGATCTGGGGGGTTGAGCGGCGCCGGGGAAGGGGCGTCGCTCGCTGAAGGTCGGCGGTGGCCACAGAAGAGGGCCTAAAGAATTAGAACAATCCTGGGAACACCTCCTCGGAAACATCGGCAAATCCCTTTTCACGATCTTTCAAATAGCTCTTCCAAGATTTGCTATCCCAAATTTCAACTCTGGTATTTGCACCTATAACAACGCAGTCGCGATCAAGGGCTGCGTATTCGCGCAATCCATTGGGAATCATCACGCGACCTTGCTTGTCAGGAATTTCGTCATGTGCACCGGCGAACATCACACGCATGTAATCTCGCGCTGATTTCGCAGTTAATGGCGCTTGTTTTAACTGATCAGTGATTCGAGCAAATTCGCTACTTGGAAATACATAAAGGCTATGCTCTTGTCCTTTTGTAATTACTAATCCACTTGCTAATTCATCGCGGAATTTCGCGGGAAGAATTAATCGCCCTTTGTCATCGAGACGAGGTTCATGGGTGCCTAGAAACACTTAAACCTCCCCCGGCCTTGCGGCAGAACCCCCGTTCTGCTTAATTCCCCACTTTACTCCCTTTTACTCCATTTTCAACCACCTCTCTCCATTTCCATGCGAGGGCAAGGAGGCGCTCCTCCACTTGGTTTTAGGCATAAAAAAACCCGCCTCTAGGGCGGGTTAGGAGCGAGCTATC
>JACCDM010373581.1_pt1 | contig 11148 bp, 9 predicted proteins | sample 7445851 | NCBI WGS metagenome assembly JACCDM01 (sample SAMN15323438, study PRJNA562643) | freshwater metagenome | isolation source: river surface water | place: USA:Blue River Watershed | collected 2017-08-16
ATGACTTTAGATTCTCGCTTGTCTATAACGATTTTGATTGTATGAACCATATTTTGCTATGGATGTATAACAATTATAAAATATAAAACTTAGATGAACAATAACATATAGCATCTTTATAACTTTAAAATGCCAAAAGACCCAAAAAACAAAGAGCAGTCAGATTCGAAGGTGAAAAGTAATGAACAAACACAACCAAAAGCAAAACAACGAACCACTGATGTAATCTCAACACAATATACTTTCCCTTTTGCTCGGCCAATATCACATAATTTCGATGATGATATGCTTTTTTCTTATCATGCGGTTACTCCTTTGGTGGATATTTTCAAAACAGTTTCAGAGTTTGGAAGAACACGCAAACGTATTTTTACTGGTGGTATGGCCATAGATTTGGCGTTAAAAAGCGTCGGTTCTTATATCTACGACAATTTCGACATAGATTTTGATTTCTTTTCCCCCGAATTTCATAAAGATGCGTTTGACTTAGCAAAGCTTATTTCTCAAAATCGAGACCCACGAAATATAAATGCAATTGTTGCCATGCATGTTAGCACAATGCGTGTTAGATTCCGTTGGAATGCAGTGGCAGATATTACTTACGTGCCGCCAGAATTGTATAAAAAAATACCGATTTTGTCGATAGATTTATCGAAAATTAGAGGCACCTCGGCAAAAATGAAACATAAAGAATTGCCATATTTGGTAGTCCATCCTGCATTCCAAATGATCGACCAACATGTTTCGATGAGTCAGCCTTATGCCAATGAACCAATGATCAATATCATGGGAAGATGCAAAAAAGATTTTATGCGTATGTTAAAGTTGGCACATTTCTTCAATATTCCCGATGAACTTAAACGTATTTGCAAAGCAGAAAAAGACATACCGCCACGTGAATTACCCGACAAAAAAATATTGGAATTATTCCGCGAAATAAATAAAACTTTCAAAGTTTGTATCGGAGGTGGGCCAGCCGTTGAATATTGGTTGAATCATAAAGAGCTATCTGACTCTAGTTTGTTTGATAATCAAACGATAATCTATAGTTTTGAATATGCAAAAGTTGTGGATTTTGTATCAAAACTAATCAAACAACCGATAAAATGGTTTAGGAAAACTTTGGATAAGATACCTGCAAATGCGTCAGTGGGGCCATTTGTAATTTATAATACGCATCATAAATGGTTAGCAGCCGAAGAAAAAAATGGTGTTACTTATGCAGGACTACATACTGTTGGGAGTCTTTCTTTATCAAAAGCAATATTCGAAGATTCAAAAGAAGATATTGCCATTTATGAGAATTTGCATAAGGGATATTTAAAACTAGTCAAACAATATGAATCAGAGGAAAATATAGCCAATGTTTTATTGTGCCCAACATATTATGGTGCCGAAAAAATTGCCGAAAGTCGCGTTTTGATTTCGAAAAAGATGTGTGCAAACTTTTTGCGTAAAAAGCCAGATGCCAATAGAGATACTCCCATGAATTTTTACCCAGACAAAGGAGAAGCCGATTATGACTTTAAGCCTGAAAATTCCCACGTTCTACAGTATGATGGCAAACAATCGGATGGCCCCGAAGATATCAGTAATGGCCCTTGCGACGAATTTTTCAAACAAAAAAGTAAAAATTATTATATTTGAAAAGTTAAGAATAAAATGTTATGTAATTAAAAGTTATGTGGTGGAAGTAAATTAAGCAAATAGATAACGATATAAAAGTTCCACCATTTCTGCACTAATGACGAATTGATTAATATATGTTTTTCTTTCTTCCGCGGTGCATTTTTTCCAATTGATCTCTACCTTTTTCTGGAACATTTCAAGAACAGAGTTAACGACAAATTGCGTTTTTTCTTCACAAATAAAGCTTTCCCCACTACTTTTTTTGACACAAAGATCTATTAGTTTATCCAATTTATTGATGATTTTGTCGACCCGTGGCTTATAAAAAGGGAAAATCTGACAAAACAGCTTGCTTGCTTTGTGATCGATAACAGATTTTAGACATATCAAATTTTCTTTATCGAAATCTCCTTGTCTGGCAAGTTTGACCGTCCTGTTGTTATACCAATTATTACGGATAAATTGCATCAATGAACTTTCAATCAAGAGATCACTGTCAAATCCAGTAACATTCGGATCATTAGAGCGAATAATAAAACCATAACAAACTTCTCCAGTTAATTGGTAAGTGCCCAACGCTGCCTTTGCTAGTGCATATAATTCCGTCACATTTTTGACAATAGAAACATATTTGGGCTGCGAATGGATAATTTTGGAAAGTGGGTTGCCGATTCTTGTATATAAGTATGTATCGGCAGAAGGATCTAAATTGACAGATTGAATATACCAAATAGGGAAATCATAGTTGGGAAATTTGTGATATTCTTGATGTTTTATGCCGAAAGTATAACAATATTTTTTATCCAAGAGGTCTGTAAATGATTCCCAAGTTAAATTTTTCCGTTTCAAAATGTCTTCGAGGACTTGTTTGTATGTTTTAACTCCATTCCAAACTACATTAGCCATATTAAAACCACGCGTCGTTGAAATTCTCCATTCGTCTTTGAAAAAGTAAAGATTGATAGTTGTGCCGTCCAATGCCTTATAAATTCTATAATAACCTAAGTTAATGAATTTGTTTGTTATTTCTTGAGAATGATTTGTCTTGAGACTTCTGGGCGGCACGACAAGAGGATTAAACGTTTTTGCATCAAGAATAAGTCCATTTGCCTCCTGTTGGAACACATGCGACATATTTTTTTTGGTAGACAACGGGGCTGAAAATATGATAACTTCGTCGTCGTAGGAAACTTTGATACCGTGCTTTTGGTGCAATTCTGTTCTGATAGTAGAAATTGACGCAGAGTTTTTGAGCATGTAATCTTGTAAATATAGTATTGTTTTCGTAGTTTTTGCTGGGTTCGAAGTTTTCGTCGTTTCTTTCTTTTGTGTTTCTGTCATTCGGTCATGATTCAGTGAGCCCTTAGTTCTATCATTTTGTGCAACACTAAATCCAAACATATCATTGAGCATACTACTAATCTTAATTTCGGTGGCCATTGTTATAAGTTGTCAGGTAAGTTGTCAGGTAAGAATTTGTCGGATAAAGGCTTATCTATTATTTATTACACTTTATTTTTAAATAATTTTTTGAAATCCGAACGCTAATATATAGCCAATAAAATGACATCAAGAACCGGTGTAATTGCCGGCGGTTCGGGCTCTCTGCCCGACGATATGTTATTGGATAAGTATAAAGTTAGTAATGTAGAATTTGATCCAGACGAATATGATAAATTTGCGAGGCGAACTTTGGCCGATTTTCGGCCAGATGCTCCATTTTTGGAAAGCGACCAACCACGTGATCCTTCCGATAGAGGTAGTGGAACATTAAGCACAATGCGAATTAGTTTGCGCGAAAATGGATGGCGAGCAGAAGAGTCGCCATGGCTAGAAGAAGGCCAGTTTTTGGACCATCACGCGCTGGAAAGAGATCCGCGAGGTGTAAATAACGAGCCTGATTTTAATGAATATAAAAGACAGTCAATTGCAAGAGCTCCATACATTAAATTCTATAAAGATGACGATTTTTCGGTTCCTGAATCTGGTATTAATCCTGTCAGAATGGTAGAAATGCGCAGGCAGAGCCAGGGGTTTTTGGCAAAACGTATGACAAATTTTGACGAAAGTAAAGAATCTTGGCACAATGGAGGAATTAAACGAGGTGGTCTGACAAGTCGTGTTGTTTTTCAGACAAATTCGGGCGCTATTTTAGATCTCGCAGAGGCAACAGCCAAAAATCGCCAGGATTTAGTCGATAGAGCATCAAATGCACTGCCATCTGTTTTACGTTGGTCTGGACCTGACCATAGAATCAAAATTGCAAGTTATTCGGACATTCGACCGATGATTGATATTAAAGAAACAAACTATTCCGCCAACAGAGAGAAGGCAGAACTCGATCACGCACGAAATAAACAAATAAACGGCGATATGAAAAATAAATTTATGGCTTTACTTATCACCGATCTTGAAGGAATGCGACAAAACAAACAATTAGTAACTCATGGAGCCGTTTATGGTGATAGCGAAGTGCAACAAACTAGACAAGCTAATCAAAAGTTAAATCCAGAAGATATTTACAAACTGATACAAATTTCTGCCCCTTTGCCTGAAAACGCCACATTCGATGATGCAAAAAATAGATCTAAAATGACAAATGGCGATTTTCGAGTAGCTTTGTCATCGACAAAGATGAACCATGAAATCGTAGAATCTATCAACAGTGCTGTAAGAAAACGTGTTGACCTAAAGACTGGCGACCTTCGTGAACAAATTGCACAATCGGCCGCTGATTATGGACTATATAATGATTCTTCAAATCGCAAAAATGGTGACTTACCAGCACCGACACAAAATCGTCATGGTCTTGATACACAATTCAAAGAAGAAAGCAAAACCATCAGAAATTTCGCACATATTAAACCAATGACATATCACCCCACTATCGATAGAACAAAATTTGAAGATTTGCGAAATGATTCATGGCAAGGAACTCAGCCAGGCAGAACTAGCAAAAAAACAGGCAAAGCGGCCACCCGTGAAAATTTCGAACATACGGCACCGATTTTCCAATTTAATGATGCTCCCGCTAAGTATGCTATGGATAGGCAAGCACGAGGCCGTGCACAAGTTTCAGTCAACGATATTGTCAATAAACAATCAAAAAATAACAATGCTACCAATACCCTTGCCAATCTTAAACAAAAAGTCCTAGATCAATTTTAATGCGCAATCCGATCGTTTATTCCCTTCGGGTTTTATTCCCTTCGGGTCTAATCGATTAATTCTATATAGTCTGTTTCGTGTGAATAAATATAATAGAAATAGTAAAGAACCAAGAATACGTTAATATGTGCCATTGCTGTTTCAACAATAAACAAAACTTCCAAAGTTTTGGAAGGTAATTGTCCAATACAACTATAAAATGAACTCCAGAAAATTACCAAAAATAAAACCGAAGGACCCATAAGTAACACTTTACCAGCAATTGACCATTTGGTTTCTTTTTTTGAATCAATAAAAATCATAACTTGAACGACATTAAAAGCCAAAGCAAAAATCGATAAAGGCACGAGCCGTTCATCACAAACTTCTGTTGCATTCTCGGAACTACTTATGATTGCAAACATAATAAAATTTATCATGCAAAATGCAAAAACTCCCACCCATAATAAGAATTTCCTATATTTCGGCACGCAGCATATGTTATGATATTCCATTGTTATTTATATCTAAATTTCAAATTTTATATCAAAAAAATAAAACTTTAACTCTCCTCTGAGTTGTTCTTAAGCTGTGCTATGTCTGACGATTGGACATCTGACGATTGGACATCTGACGATTGGACATCTGACGATTGAACATTGCTGTTAATTCGATTGGTTGTTTTGGTTTGTAGTTCACCAACACCAAATCCTACAGATGTAGTTATGATGCCAAATATACGGTTCGGATACTTTAATCGTAACTCATCTATCTTTTTGTGGCATAACGCTATCTCGTCTGTAATGGGTGGAGGTTTTGGATTGTGCCTTATGTGTTGTGGAACATTTGCCTCTGCTTGTGCATCACTCAATTGTTTCTTTTCTTCATACATTTGAATAACAACATCTAACCGCCGTGGTATTTCTGCTTCAGCCGATAATGCGTTGGTTAATTCTGTTGCTGGTGTTGGTAATTCAGCTGGCGGGCCACCAGAAAGAGAACTGTTGAATATCGAGTTGGCCGAATACAAATCTGATGTTGTTTCGGGGATTAATGAATGTTGCGAAGGCGATGGTGTTTCTCCAGATGTGGTTTGTGTATTTAACAGCGACGACGTAGGCACGGGTAGATGTGTTGCTATAAAGGCCATTATCTGTAAAAAGTTGCTGGCAAATGGGAAGATCTCTTTTGCCGTTACGAAAAATGGCACAAATAATGCAAACGACAATATTATATGCCAAATCAAAAATACAATATTGCTGCTTGACACTTCTTTCATTTCAATCACACACTGGTCCGAATGCAAATCCATTATGTATGAAAACAAAAGTCCGATTAACATGGCACTCAATCCAAGAAGGGTAGAACGCATACACTTCGAAAGTTCACTTATGTCCACGTCTAATTCGCACATATAAATGAAATATATATACGCGAATAGTTTGGCAAGCGAACCAAAAACGAACAAATAGAATGGATGCACAAAACACGATGTTATTTCGTCTGCTTTTTCATTTACTGTGTGGACAAAGTAAATGTTTATGCCTGCCCAGGTCCCCAAAACCATTATTGAAAGAACGAATATAATCGTTAGACAAGTATACATTTTTAATGCTTCTAAATTTAATATCGCGGTGCTATTTTCAATTTTTTTACAAACAATAGAAAGTATATTATTATCGTTTTATTGTTTAAGACTAAAATTTGTTTTGCTTAACCCAGTCGAGTAATAAAAACATCAAAAGTGGGGATATGTTTGCATATCTGAAACCATAATTTGTCGTTTTCAATAATGGTATTTCTCGTTTGCAAATGAATACGTGAAAGAATTTTGTTTCTCCTTTCAATGTCGCGAGGCGTATTCATAATCTGTTCTACGATTTTGTAAATGAAAAACGGTTGGTATGGGCAGTTGGTCTTGGTATTTTCGGGCAAATCATTTAAAATTTGCACAACTCTTGAAAAATACATACAAATTTGATTGACCTCGCGATCGGTAAATTCCTCAAGTTCTTTATTGGTTATACGCTTCCATATCTGCGGCACATTCGGATTGTAACGCGAAAGTTTCAAATCGCTCAGGTATTTTCTTATCATTTCGCACGTCAGAATGTCAAGATAAATCCCGTCATCTTTGATTTTTTGTTTGACTGCTGAAATGACATGCTCGGGAATTTCCACACTTTCGCGCCCTTGCAGTCGATTAATCCATGCCTTGCAATGTTTCGTAGGGTCATATCTATTGTGTTTTGGATCTTGTTGGATCTGCGCTTCCTCGAAGGTTTCGCCATACATTTTCCAAACCACACCGCATTTCTTACAAATATATTCATTACTTTTTTCGTCATTTATGAATGGTAGAGAGCATTTTTTGCACATTTCTTCGTCTTTTTCCAAATGTTTAATTTCGATGACATACCTTTCGATCTTCGAGATCAGTTCTAACAACTGTTCTTTCTTTTTCTTTGTCGATTTTTGTTTGAATTGGGGTTCCTCTAGTTTTTTGATGATCCATTTTGATACATTATCCATCGTCTGCACTACATTCAAACGTTCTAGAATTTCTGTCAATTCCTTATAACAATGCTCTTTTATTGTCGAATCGGAAGCATTCAAATAAAAATTCGTCATCGTATGTGTTGCATCTCCAATGTAATCCTGTTGTAATTTTTCGATTTTTTGTTTTTTGGATGTATAATCTGCCCCAAAATCAATGCCAAATTCTTCTATTTGTAATTCTACTGTTTCGAAAAGTTCGGTATAAATATCAAAACGCGCCAAAATATTCGCATGCAAAACATCAATGCTAACAGACATTGCAAAATCAACCGAACATTCTCTTTAAATATAAACTTTAATTTAATTAATAGATCTGTCCATTTTCGCAATAAAAAATAAATAATTTGTTTTCCATTGTCTGTTTAGAAATTAGTTAAAGAAGTAAATTTAACATTATATACGTCCAAAGCATATTTTTTAGAAATGTCCCAAACTGAATCCCAAACACAAACTGGTAACGCGCAAATGTCGACAGAAGTCTCAAAGAATGAGCCGAGTGGTATTGGCGCGAAGAACCTAAACGACATGATCGAAAAGGCATTGCAGTTGGGCAAAATGGACCCCAAGTTGCTAGCAAATGCAAATAAAGATGAAATCTTGGAATTGCGCAAAAAACTAAATCCTTACGGTAGAACAATCAAGGGCGCCGATGAATTCGTTAATTTGTCCATCACTGGTATCACGCACAAATGGTGGGAACGTTTTCTTGTTACTGCCTTCATCGGTTATCTTAATAGAATGTGTGACGAATGGCGAGTGCCAAAAGGTGTTCCAATTGTTCCTGTCAATGAATATATTAAGGATCCATCAAAGGCAGACATTCCTAAGTTTACTTTGGAAACTGGTGATCCGCACGTTGTGTATGATTTTCAGTATAACAAAGAATTTATGGAAAAGCGTTTGATCGTTAAAGCGTTCCTCGAAGAAATGTTTCAATTTAATCCCGACGAACACGTTCGTTCGTCTTATTCTCCAAATTTGGATGATTCCAAACGTAAACCTGTCGCAACTATGGCTGCCGAACATGCCCTTATGCATTTGGAAAAGATCGATCCCGTTTTTAGAGCACAGAAGCAAAGGCACGAACGCATCAATGGTGCAACTCCTGTGAAGATGAAGAAGGTCAAGAAAGTAAAGAAAATCAAAAAAATCATCAAAAATCGCGAAGGTAAAGTATTGCGAGAAGTCTTCGAAGATCGAGAATATGAAGAGGAAGTTCCCGACATTGAAGCCAACGTTGCCGAAAAACAAAAAGACAAAGAGAAATATGTCAATAATGAGTTCTGTGACATGATCCCCCCATTGGATCTATTCTACAACTTCGATCGCTATCGTAAGGAACATTACGAGGATTTGCGTGAAGCAACATCGAGTCTTTATAACGAAGTTCCGTATTTCGAATTTGCGGTCAACGTTTATGGCTCATTCAAAAAAGAAGAAGATGCTTTGGCACATCGTAGGCAACACGCCAATGAAGTAATCACGGAAGTCTTTACAATTCCTACTGGTAAATGGTGCTTTTTCGACTCTTTCAAAGAACAACGCGAGAGTGTCGAGTTTTACAACGATCGAACGGCAGTTTTGGAAGCCATTATGCGGCAAGTTGAACAAGACGAGAAAATCGCGGCTAGTTTGGTGGAGAAAGTCGTCAAGAAGGAAAAGCGAAAGAACATTATCGAGCAAGGACCAGATGCAGAAAGCTTCGCACAATGGAAGGCAGAAAACAAGGAAATTTCAAAGGCAAGTGTGAGTAATTCCAGCGATGATTCGGCCACCGATGGAACGGTCGAATTGCGAGTTTGGAAGCTCGGTAAAAGTGGTGCAGAACTCACGAGCGAAAAAATGCAAATTCTTGCCGAATCGCCGGATTTCGTCAAAGATCTCCAACACGAGCGAGGTGTTACTGTTCGTATGCCAGGCGAAAAAGGAGAGGTTTCTCTCGCAGATGCTACTTCCGCACCAGCACTAGGTCCAAACGCTCTTGGTCCTGCAAAAGTAGAAGGCGCTCCCACTGAAACTAAACAGTAATTTAGTAATTTAGTAATTTAGTAATCTACAAATGATAGTCATTAAAACCGTAATCGAATAACTTCAAAAACACAATCATTTTTTTGTTTTAAAAACATGACCTTTAATATACTAGAAGGCATGTTGCTTGGTCCTAGCGTGTGGTCAACTAAACTTTTATACGATTATTTGAGTCCTAAAACATTAGCTCTAGTTTGTAACACAAACAGATCTATCATAAAATATGCAAAACATATAGATTGGAATATAAAAACACAACAAACCCTCGATGACGAAACTATCATTAAATGCTGGGAGTTTATAAACATCAATTATTTTCTCGATAATTATACTCCAAGTAGATTTGTTTTACTCAAAAAATTAGGAGTAAAACTCACGAAATATGTAAAACTTATAAAACATACAACTCGTTATCAATTGAAAATTGTCGATGAACAGTTCGCCTATGAGTTCCCAGATTTCGTTGATTTCGATCTTTTGCTGAGAACAAAAAAACTTTCCGAACAATTTTTATTGGACTTTTGGTATGTTTTTATTTTGGAAGATGTTTATAAGTATCAAAACATATCATTTGAACTCTTTCGCAAAACCTATCTGGAGGAATTAGAACGTTACAATTCGCATTATAGTTTAATGTTTGCTTTTCAAAAGACATATTTATGTGAGGCAATATTGAAAGACAGTGAGCTTTTGAAAGTTATCGATCAAAATTGTGTGTGGCATCTTTTGCCTGACAATTTAAAAGAAGACAATATAAACGCCCTATTGACATCCGAACAAAAATTCAAGAATCGTGATATTTTGGTCAAAAAAATCAGCCAACATAGTTGTCTTTCCTATCCATTTCTTAAACAAAAGTTCAAAGAGCTTGACTTCGAACATTTGGCAAAAAACGAAAATTTGCAAAAAAATAACATTTTTATACTCAAACACAATGGTAGTTTTTATGTTATGAAGCTGGATATGAACGACCGTATCAATTTTATGGAACCAGTCAGGCGTGTTTTACCGAAAAATTGATTTAGCACGAATCTCAATGCTAATCTCAATGCTAATCTCAATGTTTGTTTTGATTGTTAAATTCGATTTGTTTATTTACCCAATCTGTTAATTGCCCCAATGTTTCTTTCATGTATGTAATTTCCCTACGTAAATTGATCATTTCTGCAGCAAGTTCGTCATATTTTGCACTGGTAGTTTCGCGGCTAATTTCGCGGAAATTGTCCAAAACGGATGTTGGTGCTACTGGCTGGGCCACTTTTTTTTCGACTTGTTTCTCTTTTATGGATTCTTTGTTCAGCTTGAATACGGATTTTATGTCCTTGAATGCAACATTCCACGTCCGATTATAACTACTCAAAACAAAAGCATTTTCATCGCCCACATTAATACTTCTTATGGTTCCTCCTTTGGGGTTTTCGGGGTCTGATTTTTTAATATAACGGATGTAGTCTTTGGGGGAAAGTTTGGCCCAATTTTCTGGCATTATTTGGTTATACTTCGAAAAATCTATTTGCGTTTTTTTTGTCTGCCCTCCTCCGGAAATTTGCGGAGGTCTTTCCCTTTGCGGAGGCGCTTCAGCTTCGAGTTTAGTTTCGAGTTTTTTTAAGCGATCTTCAAGTCGAGACATTATTCTGATATATTTTAAACAGTAAACTATAAAAGTAATATAATATAGCGTTTAAGTGGTTTGATTAGGAGGGTCTGGAGTAGTTGTTTATATTCTTTAAAATTAACAGAAATGCCCAAAAAATCCAAGGTAATAACAGATAAAAAACAAAAAAA
>JACCDM011946543.1_pt1 | contig 11138 bp, 20 predicted proteins | sample 7445851 | NCBI WGS metagenome assembly JACCDM01 (sample SAMN15323438, study PRJNA562643) | freshwater metagenome | isolation source: river surface water | place: USA:Blue River Watershed | collected 2017-08-16
CTTAGAACAGATATATTGCACAATGTTGTTAACAACAACAGCACTGTGCGTCGAGCACTCAGTGTGCGTTTTTCACAAGACCCGTGGGATCTAATGAACAGTGATTAAACTCACTGTAGTTTTAACCCAGGCATTTATTTACTTGTTGTTTTTGGCTTACGTGGTGTTTTTGGTTTGGCCGGTGCTTTGATGGCAGCTGGCTTTTTTGCAAATTGTTGTTTTTTAGCTGGTGCTTTTTTGACCACTGGTTTTGCTTCTTCTACAACCGGGGCAGACACAGGTTCGGCAACAACAGGTGCCTCGACCTTGTATGGTGCAACTGGTTCTGGTTTTGGTGTAACATCCGGTGGTATCGGTTTACCAAAAAAGCCTTTTAAAAATCGTAACATGTTAGTTCTCCTATGTTTTTATTTATTAGTGACCATTCACTAGAAAAAATTGTTGCATTGCAACATAATTATCATATATAATAGTACATAGGACGCTGAATAGGTCGGGTCCTATAGTAAACTCGCTTTTAAGGAGAAAATTATGTTTACAGCAGACGCAGTTATCGACGCCGTTCAAACCGGTAAAAAGACATTTGTTAACACATTCGTGACAAACGAAGCAGTTAAAGCACCGTTGATCAAGTTCATCGACGCACAAGCCGATTACACCAAGAAGGCCGCCAAGGTTGGTATGGACACCATGACTTCGCTCACTAGCGAAGCAATGAAGCAAGTTCAAGAAGCCGCTAAGTTTGACTTCAGCAAGGCTTACACCACAATGGCAGACGCTATGAAAGCCAAAAAGTAATACCTAAGTATTAACTTTTGCAAGCCCCAAAATATGGGGCTTTCTCTTGACCAATAATTCGCCATTTGCTATAATTACTGCATTATGAAAGTAATTCATTTTTCTCTGCCGCCTGTGAAACAACGTCGCCATCGCGCTCTGTTCGATGCGGACTTGCCATTCCGTGGTCGTGTGGAAAAGCCAAAGACAGTGTATAAGCGCAAGCCCAAGCACAAGAATCGTGAGGACCAACAATGATCTCTTTCTCTCCTGAACAAGAACAGTTTATGCAACTGGCACAGAGCCGCGCCTACTACCAAGGCCAGCGCGAAGGTGTTTCTCTGTATGCTCACTGGAAAGATGGTGTGCAGTATGTGGGCACCACTGGCCGCACTCTCAAGGAAGCCTTGGCCTATATTGATCAAGAAGAAGCCAAAATAATGACTCGTTACGACATACTGAAACAACTATGAGTCGTAGTTTCTCTCTACCCTACAAAGCCACCAATCCTCGTAGTGTGCGTGGTGCCAAAAAGCGTGGCTGGACTGTGATAGATCCTCGCAATGGATGGGAGGCAAAAGCATCGTGGGCGGGGCTTTGCATCTGGTGTGAACGATCGATGAGTGGATATTGGGTAGCTAGTTTTTATACTCGCCAGTTTGCGTTTGAGTCAGGTGCAGACGCTATGACATTTAAATTAAAATGGGGGTGATATGAAACTTATTGTAGTATTAGCAACAGTGGCCTTGGTAGGCTGTGCGTCTCAAAGTCGCCATGTACCACCATCTGTCGCGGCCATGCCCAATGACTGTGTCAACAGACAAGCACTGATCAACTGGTTAGAAACACAATCCGCAATTCCTCGTCAAGCATTTGAAAGTGAGAAACACTATGAACAGACTCGCTCGCAGATTCGCCACCGTTTGTGGCATGTGCGTTATAACTGTCAGCCTGTTTAGTGGTTGTGCCACTCATCCTGACCCCAGCCGTGTGCCCATGGCAACTGTGGACTTGAACTACTTCCAGGTTGACTGCCGCCGCAAAGCAGAACAGGTTGCTATGTTGCAAGCCATGCGCCAAACGAGAGACGAACAGTTTGCTAGTCAAATGCGAGCTATGTTTAATCCGTTTAGTTGGACCAGCGATCATGACGTGGCCTACAACAACCCCAACAAATACATCAACTATCACTTGAGAAACTTGAGTTACTGCCCATGAAACGACTACTAATTGCAGTATTATTTCCTGCCACTGTGCTGGCCTCTGAATGCGTGTTAACAGATCGTACTGTGACCGCAAGCGCCGTTCGCATTGAAGAACGCTCAGGCCTTCGTGAAGATGTAGTGCCTGCCCCAGATGGTGGTCGTCGATGCATGGTCAGTTTCAAAGCCAGGGTCGGTGCCAGTTGGTATTGGGCACAGGGCTATTATGACTGGCCCGGCGATCGTCCTCGTGGTGAAGCCTGTGCTGTAGCAGTGGCTCGAGCAGAAGATTCTGTTAAAACACAAGTAGCACCCAGTCATGTTCGCAGTGAAAAGGTAATGGTTTGTTCAGACCAACGAGATCTGGAACTGCTTCGTAGTACAAATCCGGGCACAATTGGACGACTACATCAATTCCGCCCACACCCAGATTTCCCTCGAGCATTTTGGCACAACGGTGCTCAGTGTCGTTGGTTTTTGGATAGCACATTTCGAAATCAAGATGTCTATACCTACCAAGGGGTGATTTGCCAAATCCAAAATAACCAATGGGTAGTGGTTGACAAGTTTTAACCATTCCTGTATAATTGAACTATCTTAATTCCTAACACCTAGAAAGGTTTTGTATGTTTATCAAGCGTGTATCGATCTTAGCAGTGGCCGCAAGTCTTGTGGCATGTGCAAGCACTCAACCGCAAGCTCAGGTCTCTGCGCCGCAACCAGTGGCGGTGATGCCACAGCCAGTGATGCCACCAGCGCATCCATACGCCTTGCCCCAAGCACAGGCTCGTGTGGTGGACCCTGCTCCCAGCTGGTTCACTAACTTGCCGCCAGATACCGCAGACATGATGTTTGCCGCTGGTGTAGCAACCAGCACTGATGAGCAAATGGCCTATGACAAAGCTCGCATGTCAGCAGAACGCAAGCTGGTTGAGACCATGTATAGCCGTGTTCAAACACAGACCAAGAGCTATCGTGCAGATCGTGGTGAGGCAATGATCGAGAACTTTGAACAAGTTACTCGTAAAAATGCTCGTGGCGAACTGTCAGGCGCACAACGAGTAGACAGCCGTGCAACATTTGACGGTCGTGTTTACAAGGTTTATGTGTTGGTTCGACTGCCACTAGGTGCCAACAACACATTACAAACCAAGCGTGACCAAGCTCGACTGCAACGTGAAGCAGATATTCGTAGCCGTGCCGCAGAGCGTGACATGGACAAGAACGAAGCCGCAGAGCGCACAGAACAGCGTGAAAATGACGCCAGCTTAGAGCGCAGCCTGGCACCGCAGAGCAAAGTCGCTCCTGTGACTGTGCCCACACCCGAAGGTACAATCAAACTGTTGGAAGTTGACAACGCTGAATACAAGCAAAAACGAGCTGAAGCATTGGAAAAACCTGGTGCTGTGGTTGGGCAAATAACATATCGTTAAGCCAAAAACGGCCCATAAATAAAAGCAGCCCCCGGGCTGCTTTTTCTTTTTATCATGGCAGAAGAAATCAACCAATCAGATCAATCTCATAGTCAAGCTCTAGCTGACGCAGGCATGTATGTTCTCATGGGCGAAGTAGACACTGAAAATATCAAACCTGTTATTGAGTGGATTTTGCACGAAAACTTTGTAGCAAAGAAAAAACGCAAAGAACTCTTGCTGATGATTTGCTCAGAAGGTGGGGACATGAGTGCGGCATTTGCCTTGATTGATGTCATGCATAGCTCTAACATCTTTATCAAAACCGTGGGCCTGGGACAAATTGCATCAGCAGGCTTGTTGATATTTCTTGCAGGATCGCCAGGTCGCCGTGTGCTCACGCCCAACACCAGTATCCTAAGTCATCAGTTCAGTTGGGGCAGTGATGGCAAAGCACATGAATTGTTTGCCACAATGAAAGAATTTGAACTCACTCAACGTCGCATGGTTGACCACTACGAACGATGCACTGGCTTGAGCAGAGAAGAAATCAAAACAGTTCTTCTTCCGCCACATGATGTGTGGTTAACAGCAGAAGAAGCACTGGCACTAAAGATCTGTGATTCTATTTCTGCACTACCTCGTTAACCTTTTTTACGACGACCTAGTGTACGCTCGTCAAAATCAGGTTCGCTAGATTGTCTTGATGCCCTGGCACCTGGGCCAGTGAGTCTTGGAGTTTTGGTAACAGCATCTAGATCGCTGGTACTAACCTTGGCTGGTTCTACTTCTAAGCTATCTTCGCCGTCGATTGGGTTAACGTCTTCAGGTTTAGCCCCATTCTTCAAAATCTTAAAGGTAAAATTACCTTTGCCTTGAGTGCTCATGTATGCCTTGGTAGCATCCAACAGCACGCCTGTAACGGTTTGGCTAGGATACACAGCAGTTAATTGTGTAACAGTGATAGTTTCTGCACTGTCCTTGGTATCGGTGTACATCTGCACCAACGCTGCATTGTTTAGAATAGTCGAAGCTGCTTCGCCAAATCGTGTATTATCATTGACATAGTCAGCGACCTTGTAAGCAATAGCAGAGATCATATGCTCGATTGGGATAATACGGCTCATGTCACGGGCCTTACGAGCTTGGTACATGTCTTCCAGTCGTTTGCTTAGGACGCCGGTGCCAATGATATCATCGTTTGGTCCAAGATTTTTCAAACTCATTACTTGTTGTGCTTCTTCACTGGTGATCATTTTGTACTTTTCGGCAATGGCCAGCGGTGCACCAAAGTGACCCAGCTTGTTAATTGATTCAAGCATGGCAATTTCTTCAGCATAGGTTTGTCTAAGTTTTCTGCCAGTTGGCACAGCGTCCAGTTCTTGCACAGATTTGATCAAGTTAGTAACAGAAGCATTGGCGCCGTCCTTGCCTTTGCTGCTCAATTTGATTTGTTTGCCATCTGGGTTAACCAACAATGAGTCATACAAGCCACCAATAGTGTTGTTGTTGAAACTGATGGTGCATTGTGAGTAATCTGACCCTGGACCAAAGAAAATGTCAGCAGCTTCGGCGGCATTGCCTTTGACTGTTTTGCCCATGACTAGAGCAATAGGTTGCAATACTTCAGCAAAATAATCGCGGAAAGCACCTGGATTCAAGTTGCCTCTGGCAATTTCTACAGGAATATCTCCTTCCATGAATGTTCTTAGAGCATTTGCTTCTGCGCTATTGTCACCAAACTTGGCAACAGCTTGATCTAAGATAGTTTGTGGAGTGTTGTCTTGGAATTGTGTCAACCATTCACTGGGTTTGAGACCAGAATTTTCCTTTTGCCCTGCTTTGCTTTGGAATTTGAATCCGCCAGGAATAGCATCATGGGGAAAATTGTTTTGGCTACGGTTTGGACTGACGTTTTTAAAATGACGACCTAGGTAGTATGTGTTACCATCTTCTCCAGAAAATGCTGCAATACCAAATCCAGCACCATTTGGTGGAGCCGCATTGGTCCAATGTATGCGATCCACAGTTATACCTTTGTCTGCCGCAGCTTGCTCTATGGCACTGTCCAGCTCATCTGCAGGATATGCACCAGATTCGGGGTAGAAATCCAGGCCTTGGAATGTAACAATGTCATCCACAGCGTTTTTAAACTTTTCGCCAGGACGACGGTTTGATAAACCCACGCCTTCAAGCAAGGGTAATTGAACTTTATCGAGCAAATTGAGTAGGTCACGCATTGATTTTTTCCAAGAATTATGTTATACTTATCTAAGAGCATTACTTAACACAGGAGAAATTATGCCCAGTTTGATTCCCATGGTTGTCGAGCAGACCGCAAAAGGTGAGCGCAGTTATGACATTTACAGTCGCTTGCTCAAAGATCGAGTAATCATGTTGGACACCGAAGTAGCTGAACACACAGCCAGTTTGATTGTGGCACAGATGTTGTTTTTAGAGAGTGAAAATCCCGACAAAGATATCTCTCTGTACATTAACTCGCCTGGCGGCTTAGTCACTGCTGGACTTGCCATCTATGACACCATGCAGTTTATCAAGTGTGATGTGCAGACCATTGTCATGGGGCAGGCTGCAAGCATGGGCAGTTTCCTTGCACAAGCAGGTGCACCAGGCAAGCGTTGGGTGTTACCCGAAAGCCGCACAATGATTCACCGTGTTAGTTCTGGCACACCAGGAACTCGTGGTAGTGTGCATGTGCAAGAACTGCAATTTGAAGATGCCAAGCGTACATTTGAAGAAAGCCAGCGCATTAACCGCCGACTCACTGAATTGTATGTCAAGCACAACACCGCAGGCAAAACCTACGAAGAACTGTTCTCAGACATGAAGTTTGATACTTTCTTGTCAGCCGAAGAAGCAGTTAAATACGGACTTGCTGACAAGGTTGTCGAAAAACGAGTTTAATGTTTTTTAGTATAGGTCATACACCATTGGAAAACTACCCCTGCCACTGGCAGATGGGTAGTTTTTCTGTCAGCACTGACCAAGGATGGCATTACAAAAACCAAGGCACTGCAAAAATCCTTTACAAAGGTTACGCTGACAGCAACACAATAGAAAATTTACTTGAACAAATTTCAGACCAGTCTTGCCCAATCTTGACAGGAAATTTTTGTGCATTGGTGTTGATCAATGATACTATACAAATACAAACTGATCGATACAGAAGTTTCCCCATCTATATCGGTCACGGAGTAAACAATCTTGTTCCCACAGACCGCACAGCTTGGACGGACAGTTTGGTAACTGTATTCTCTGATCTGTCTGTGGTTGAAAATAAATTTGATGTAATAGGGCCCATAGACACCAGTGGGATTTCTGCGTCAGATGCAACTGCTTCGATCTTAGAAATTGTAGATCGCAAAGCCAGTGCATTTTTGGCACACAATCAACTGCCTATACGTTCATTCCTAACCGGCGGCGTTGATTCTATGTTGGTTTATAGTTTTCTACGCAAGCACACAGATAAGTTTGAACTTATAAAGTATTCACATGTAGATTACGATTATTTCTGGCTTAAAAACTCGTACAACATTAAAAAATTCTGGGCATATAACCAGATACATCATTGGACTGATTCTTGTGTTCTAACATCTGGCACACCTGGTGATGAATTTATGTTGCGAAGTCCTGTGACTGCGGATTTGTTTTTAAAACATCACGGTATCAAAATTGCTGAGTTATTAAAAGACCCTAAATGGAACAACAGTTTACACTGGGATTATTTTTCCAAAGATACAAACCTGTCAGTGTTTAATACTCAGTCAGCACCTGATTGCACCATAGAAGAACTTCACTGGAAATTGTGCAACACAGTGGTCAATGATTGGCAACATTGGCACATTGGCAATACATTAACATGGACGCCATTGCGAGATCTTGACATATTAAAAATTATCATGAGAATGCCAATGGATGAAATTGTTGATCAAGTGATGAACAGCAGTTTTTCAATTGGCTTGATTGAACACAATTGTCCAGGGTTGAGTTCTGCACTGAGTGATCGTAAAAACTCCGGCAATGTACTGGCAAATTTAGTGAATGTAATCTAAAATTTTTGCCACGTCAACACAATAATTTCGTATATCTAAATTTTTAACTGTGTCCATGGCAGTGACAAAATCACACCATTGCTGGTGATTCTTTTGGTTCCATGGCTGTGTTTTTAAATTGTTGACAATGCTAGTCAACGCATTGATTGCATTGGATTTTTGTCCAGACTCTATGTCAGTTTTTGACAGTAATTCAATTGAACTAGTTAACTTGGAAATAATATCTGGTCTTAGTTCTGTTGGTATAGAGCTAGTTAACAAATATTCCTCCCTGGGTGCGCCAAAACTCACAACCTCGGGCCAATCTGATGCAAGCAATTCTATCAGCGAATCTATATAGCTGTAGTTATAAATTGAACAAGTGATATTCACTCGAGTGTTAACTAGAGTTTTGGCTCGCTGGTAATTTGATAACACTTGGTCCCAGACTGTACCAAATCTAACATACTCAGCCGGCTTGCCAACAGCATCCAAACTGAATACCAAAGTAATCTGTCCTTTGTAGTTTGCTAAAAACTCAAAGTCAATTTCAGACCCGTTGGTAAACATTGTTAGATTGGCAGTCAAATGCTCTTGTGCCCATGCCAAAAAACTACGGCACGATTTATCGTAAAATGGTTCTCCGCCTAGCAATACCACATCTCGAATGCGACTTGCAACAGGCATTAAAAACCCAAAATCATCAATTCTAGTAGAGTCCAGTTGTTTGATATCAATCAGGCCGGCACGATCATGATATTGCGCCACACGCGAACTAGCCGCTGGCCAACATGTTTGGCAGGCAAAATTGCACACACTTCCGGGACGTATTTCCAAGGTAATATCGCCGTCTTGGTAGTGTGAATATGCTTTGTTGCTGTTGCCGCGGCCGCTGTCAGCACGGCCTTGTGATTCAATGTGCTGGCATTCTTTGCAATTCTCTGGCCATTGATTTGCACTTAGTTGACTGTTTTTATTGATTAAATCTGGATGATTGTGCCAGTTAATTAAATCAGTGCGATCAACACGATGTGTCTGTTGCCATTTGTTGTCGACTTTCCAGTAACAACACGGTTTGGCTATTTGGTCGTAGCCAATGGCAAGCCCGTGTTTTATAAATTTACATTCCATGTACTAATTTAACAGTTTTAGTACCGGTTGTCAATTTTTATTAGTAGTGTGAATACCCGCGACGTTGCAGGGCCTTGTAACGAAGTTCGCCCCACTCAACAAAAAATTCCCAAACTGCTTTGAAAAACTGTTTCATAGTGTCCATCCTTTTTGGTTTTGATCATATTCGCGAACCCAATACTCAACTTCTGCTGTAGAAGTTGGATACTTGCTGGCTACATAATATTCCACGCTGTCTTGGTAAGTGCGTTCTGTAAATAGGCTTTTGACCCACTGTAAGATTGCTGTAATCATAGTGATTTTTCCTTCTCAGTATTTACCACTAATGGTTTCTACTTATATTACTTTATTATTACAATCTGCAGGTTGACCAAAAATACCTATTTTGCTATAATACTTGTATGCTTTATTTTGCCTATGGAATGAATACCAATACACAAGGAATGGCCCATCGCTGTCCTGGTGCAGTGGCATTTGGCTGTGCCACGCTGGAGGGACACCGTTTCCGTTTTGCTGGCCCGGCTGACGTTCAACGCGATCGCCACAGTGATGTAGAAGGTGTGCTGTGGGACATAACCGAAGAATGTCTAGCATCACTTGACGTTCTGGAAGGATATCCTTACTACTACGATCGCAAGTGGGCCCGGGTATGGTTTCAAGGCCAAGAATGCCAAGCCCTGGTTTACTACATGCAACCTGGGCACAAGAACAGCCCGCCAAGTTCTGGCTATTTTAACATGGTTTTAGAGGGCTACGAAGAGTTTGGGGTGCCCACTCGCCAACTCTGGGAAAATGTAACCCAAAGTACTACCTTTTTACCCTACTAAACAGTAGGGTTTTTCTGGTTGACCCAAAATACCCGTTTTGCTATAATATACACATAGACACACAAAAGGAGCCTGACATGGACTATACAGTTGAACTTTACAAGTTGGATCGCCGTCAAAAAGATGGCCGTGTGCTGGTCAGCAAAACTGACTTTGAGGACATTGACCTGGGCGATCTTGAAACCCTGGTTCCTGTGGGCCCTCGCTATATTCGTGAAATCCACGAGACCTATGTGACTCGTAAGAACTCAATGACTGGTGCGGAGTTCAAAGAACGCTACGACACCCCTTACTTCTGCTCGCCCAGTTCAGAATCTTTCTGGAGCATGTGATGAAGTGCAAAGGCATTTGGCAACCCAACTTTGGTGACAGTAAGAGCATCAAGAAAGGCTATGTGTGGCGATGCTTTTGATGTGCTCGTGTTCGCAAAACAACTCCCAAGGAAATGAAATGAGAGACGAAAAACTTTATACAATGCAGTGGACCCAGCCATACACAGCCTGGCCTAAGCCCGAACCTCAACAAGAACCTGAACTGGAAGATCTCACTCTGGCCCGCGAAGTGCTGGCAAGGATCATGTCAAAATGAACGAACGTATTCAAGCACTGGCTGTTCAAGCCGAAGACTATGCTGATGGCATCGTAGATCAAGGCGGCGAGTTCCATCAAGCATACACACAAAAACTCGCCGAGTTGATTGTTCGGGAATGTGGTAAGGTCGTATACAACTATACCAACAAAACAGAAACCCACATACTTTATGGTGAGGTTGGGTGGGAGTGTTTGCCTGGGGATTTACAGATCCAGATTAAAGAACATTTCGGAGTTGAAGAATGAAACTAACACGCTACAATGTCAAAGGCAACTATGCATGGGTCTTAAATTGGCGCAATGGTTGGATTCGTATCCATGATGTAATGATTCGTTGGAACACTGATTGGACCGTAGAGTTCACTTACTTTAGCATAACCAATATGAAAGCCCGAAAATGAAATGGTTTGCCGAAACCACTCAGTGGAATGACAGTACTCCCAACGGCATCTACTTGCTGGACGATGGCAAGACCAAGATGTATGCGTTCAAACCATTTGGTACCGGCGCCATCAAAGTTTTTAAAAACCCCATCCGCATTGACATTCGCGGACGCAAGTTCAAGGTCAACGATGTACAGTACAAGACAAAACTTCAAGAGGAAGAACCCGAAGGTCGCGTTTGGGAAGTTAAAGGAAGCAAGGGCGATGTCTACAAAGTTTCAGAATCAGGTGGAAATCTCTCATGCACATGCTCGGGGTTCCGGTTCCGTGGGCAGTGCAAACACGCAGAAAGTATTCGTCAAACGGTTTGACCATCTAGCTCCATTCAGCCACGATCATCAGTGGGCCAGAATGATTGAATGGTGCCGGGAAAATCTCTATCACGGCGGACACTACGAACCCAACTGGTCGGCACAGTATCCTAGTTTTTACTTTTTTGACGAAAAGGAATATACATTGTTCTTGTTGAGGTGGGCATAATGGAATTAGTGCAAGCACGTCGTCCACTGATGAATTACACTGGCTTCAGTGATCGATGGACAAGTGTGGAAATCTCAGATCGTTTTGCTGGTTCGTGGCAGTGGGGGCAAGGTCCTTACTATGATTGGTGTGATGACAACTGCACTGACTCTTATAACATTGTCAAGTATGATCGCAACAAAATCTGGGGTCGTTTCCGCAGTGACAAAGATGCTGTGGCATTC
>JACCDM010223972.1_pt1 | contig 11136 bp, 17 predicted proteins | sample 7445851 | NCBI WGS metagenome assembly JACCDM01 (sample SAMN15323438, study PRJNA562643) | freshwater metagenome | isolation source: river surface water | place: USA:Blue River Watershed | collected 2017-08-16
AAGATAATTTAGTGTAAGAAGTATCAAAATCTATAACTATTTCGTTTGTTTTGATATCTTTTACAGCATAATATGATGATGTAGGTAATGCTTTATTTGTTGTATATAATGAACTAGTTTGGAAAGTTCTTGTAGGATATTTATCTCTTACATTAACTCTAAAACGATTAACCGAATCTTCAAAATATTCTCCTTTATTATTATTTAAAGAAATTATTACATCATCTGATGTTACTACAGATAAAGATCCAGTTGAATAAGTAAAATCATTCCATCTAAATTCTAAACATGGAGGATATATTGTATGAGTATCTACTGAAAAATATTTTGTTTCAAATGGAGAACCTGTAGAAAATTCTAATGAACTTGAATGTTTAATTATAAATCCATTACTATAAAGACTTGAACTAATAGCATTAGTAACATCTAATTCAATATCTTTATTAGTAGTATAAGTAAATGATTGAGTAGCAGCACTAGCTGTATACCAAGCACCTCCTCCTACTTTACTACCATTATAATATCCATTTGATTCTCCTGATGAAGCTGTGAATATGGTTGCTGTTTCTAAACCATCTCTATATATCCAACTAACTCCATTACTTGAAGAAGGAACATTAGCTGCTCTACCACTTCCCATAGTCCAAGAACCTGAAATAGGATGACAGTATATAGTATAATCTAAAGGAATTTCACTAGCATTAGCTAAAAATAGTTTTAAATATGATTTATAACTAGCTCCAGCTATTTTATTAGTTAATATGTTTTGTATTTCTGTATTATTAAAAGATAATAAAACACGAGATACATCACCATTATTATCAACAGATTTATATATACTTAAATCTAATATTTCATCTAATCCTGTATTTTTAGAAGGATAGAATGAATATATAGAAGCATCTTTATTCGGAAATATTTTATATATGGCCATGTTTAAGGATTTACTACTCTACCACTTATATCAGCATTTGGAAAACGAATTTCAAATATACTAGGATCAATAGAAGGATAAATTATATTATTTTTAGTAGCAGCTAACATATCATAAGCATAAGGAGCATAATTTCCACCTTGTTTATTAATAAATTCCATTTTATAAACTGCTTGAACTCCTGGAATTTGGATTAATGTAGCTATTACTTCTGATTTTTTAATAGGTTGATTTATTTGCCATTTATCTATATTAAAATAATTTTGTAAAGCTATTATACAATTAGATAATACTTCTTGATTATAATATGAAGGATCAACTCCAACTTCAAAATCTATTCCAAAATTAATATAAAATGCATTTTTTATATTAATAGCATCAGTAATCATACGATACTCATTTAAATAAGATTTTAAATTTGATTTTAATGTAGAATTAGCTTCAATTAATTGTTTATTAGAATTATAAGCTAAAATATATAAATCTAAACTTAAAGGATTATTACTTGACGATAATGAATCAGTAGAATTAAAAATTTCTTGAGTAACATAAGCTTTAGCTATATTTCCATAATGAGAAGGCAAACTTAAAGCTCTTAAAATATAATCTTCTTTAGTTACAGCTCTATTTTGAGCAGTATATGAATTTAAAGTATTTAATCTAATTTCTTCAACACTATCTGCTCCTCTTCCTCCTGTAGCAGGATTTGGATTATTAACAGTAATTGAACTCATTATAACATTTCTATTAGCATCTTGAACTCCATTATATTTAAACCAAAGACTAACTCCTGTAGTATCAATACTAGTTAAAGTATTAGCAGAAATATTTGATGCAATACCTCCTCCAGTAAGATATTTTATATTTAAATCACCTGATGGAGCAACACCATATCCTTTAGTAAAATAAACTGAAGCTTTATTTAATTCATTAGATAAAGTACTAACACTAGAAACTAAACCTAAATTTATATTATCAGGGGTAGGGATTATACTAGTATCATTTTGGGAAGAAATTCCAGCACCAAATTGTAATTCAATAGATCCTGTTCCTTTTACTCTAGTAACAAATCTTTGTGGAACTTTTTTTAAAGCTAATAAATAATTTATATTATCACTACCTGAATTTGAATTTGATATAGATTCAAATATAGTATCTTGAGCTAAATATGGAACTTCATACCATTTATCTGATGCTCCTCCACTTCCTGTAACTGCTATTATTTGAAGAAAATTAGGATCTTCAATAGTATAAGAAGCAAATTTCGAATTTGGTTGAAATGTTGCTGTAGTAGTTACTATTTCAGCAGAAATAACAGGTACTGATTTAGTTAATATATAAAAATTTTCGTTAAAATAAGATGTTTTAACTGAAGAAGTATCAGAAAAATCTAAATCTTTTGTAGTTAAAAAAGTTTGAAAATCTTGATTACTAGTAATAGATGTATAAGCAGGAATTACTAAAGAATAACTAAAATCTGGAGTACCACTAGTTAAAGGAATTAATTGTGATATTTCAACTTCAGTAGTTGAAGCATAAGATAATTTAGGTCTATATCCAAAAGAATAAGCTAAATTATATAAACTTTCTTTTTCTTTAGCTAAGTTTAAGAAATTTTCTTGTATTTGAGTATCAATATAAAAAGAAGAAACATCACCTACATATGAAGCCATTTCCATAAACATCATACCAGGTGAAGCTTCAGAAAAATCATTGTAAGTATTAGGAAAATAAGTTTTAGCTAATTCTTGAAGAGAAGCTTTAAACTCACTAAAAGTTTTATTTAAATACTTAATTTTTCTATCTTCTGTAGGTATCATTATTGTAATTGAAGGTTAAGTGTATCCTTTGATCCTGATAATTTGATTTGATACGATATTGTAATATATAAAATATTTTGATCCGCTTCGGGAGTTATTTCAATATCAGTTAATATTATTTCTGGTATATAGGTAGCTACACTAGTTAATATAGTGTTTTGGATTTGTTTATATAATTTTTCATCAAGTGGATCAAATAATAATCTAGGTAAATCAGCACCAAATTCAGGATTAAATTCTCTTTCACCTTTATAAGTTAATAAAAGATTAATTAGATTAGATTTAATTTGATCTTTAGTTGAAAAAGTTTGATTAAATACACTTGTTCCATTAAAAGGAAGAGATACTCCTATTCCTATATTATTTTCTAAATCTCTTGGGTCTACTCTATATACTTGAGGTATTGGCATAATTAATCGTAAGTTTGTCTCATTTGAGCTTTTTCTTGAGGAGTCATACTAGCTGCTGTTTCAGCGATGATGTCAAGATACGGATTTCCTGTAGATTGAATTTTAGGAGCATTATATTGTAATCCAGCATTATTCATAACAGGAGTTTCTAATCCCATCATTTTGGCTAAATTTTGTTTATAGGCAACCATATCAACGTCTTGAGTAGTAAAATTCATAGTCCTATTTTCTTGTATAGGAGTTTGTTTGATTTGTGATAATTCTTCTCTCAGAACTTCACGAACGGATTCTTTAATAAGATTTTTAAATACGTCTATTTTCATGATTATAAATATTAAGCTAAAAGATTTTGTTTATCGATTTCTAATTTTAATTGCTCAATTAATACATCAGGATCCAAAGTAAATGAATATTCACTTCTAATTCTTTCTTTCCCTATTGTATCTACAGCAGCAGCATATCTACGTTTAGTTCCTTTAATAACATTTTTAGGTTCTGGTTTTTCTTCTTCTCTTAAATAAAATTTAAATCCTTTATAATCATATCCGAACAAATATCCTAAACTTCCATTTTGAAGAGATTGAATTTGTTCTGGGGTAAGATTTGATAAATTTAAATCTAATATATTTCCTATTTGTTTTAATCTAGCTTCAGCATCATTTAAGTCTGCTTGTAAAGATTGAATTAAAAAATTTCCCGTAGTAAATAATGAAGATAAATCTGATATTGTTTCTTGGAGGAATTTAATAATTCTTTCAATTTGAGGAGAATAAAGAGTAGGTGGAAGGAATAACATTAAAGATACAATAGTACTAAGTGTATTATTTAATACTCCTACATCATTTAATAATTTAGCTGTTTTTTCAAGATAATTTTTATTTAAATTAATATATATAACAGCTAAATCTCTTTGAATTTTTGCTTTTTTAACATCATCAGCAGTTTTAATATTATCTATTAATATATTAACTTCATCAACTATAGTATCAATTTTAGCATTATTTACTCCTACATATTCTATGTAAATATTAGCTATATAACTTATAATATTTACTACAGTTTTAAATTTATTAGGTTCGTTTCTCCAACGTAATAATAATTGTCTTTTTAAACTTGTTTTATTTTTTCTTTTATTTTTTCTTTCTTTTTTTCTTAATTCACGAAGTCGTTTTTTATCCTCTTTAGATCTTCTTACTCTATTAGGATCAATTAATCCAAAAAAGTTATCGTCTAAAGCATTTATTTCTTCTTTTAAAGTTACTATTTCAGCTTCAAGAGTAGGAATTATACCTATAGGATAACGAACTCCATTTTCAACAAGAAATTCATTAGTATTATAATATCTTCGAATTATAACATCAGTATCTTTATCATATTGTTCTTGCGTATATTCTGGATCATATTCTTTTCTATATTTTAATTCGTTAATTTGTTTATTATAATCTAATTCAGAATTAATTATTGCTAATTTTTTCTTAGCTAATAAATCTATTTTTTGAACATATAATTTCGGCCGACCCCAAGCATCTTTTAAACGTTTATTTCTACCGTCTTTAACAGCTTGTTGATCAGCACTAAGTTTTTTTAACTCTTCTTTTTCACTATCGCTTAATCCCGAAGGATCTAAATCAGTATTAGCCATGTTATGATGTATAAGTTTTATCGGATAAAATAACAGCTATTTTCTTTGTAATATAATTTAATTTTTCATTAGCTTGACCTGAATATACGGATATAGCTAAAGGCATTCCTTTAGGGTCAACTGCTTTTAATGAATTTAAATTTTCTGTTAGATTTATTAATACCGAAAGAATTTCATTGATTACTTCTTTAGTTTTATATCCTAAAAGTACAGGTTCAACATTACCTAAATTATTATCTTTAATAGATCCTAAATAAACTTTAGATGAATTTAAATATATATTTTCTCTTGAGTTTAAATGGATAGTATTATTAGCTCCCATTTCAATATTAGTAGCGGCATATAATACTATATCATCTTTATTAGAACTTAATGTTATTCTATTAGCTGATAATATAGCTTGGGATTTACCACCATATTGAAAAGGAGAAACTAAAGCTGGAATAAAATTATCTGGCTTTTTTTCTATAAAACTGTTAGGAAGAAAATTATTAATATACTGAGTTGAGGTTAGATACAATGATGAAGCATCATCATTTATATTCTCTATATGAGGAGAAGTTCTATTTTCATCTGTAACAGTATATCCATTAACTATTAAAGTAATTGGAGAATTAGGTGTTCCATCAATCCATGGATTAGGTGGAACTAAAGTATTAAATGGAGGTGAATGAGAAAATCTTATACCTGAACCCCATCTAGAATTTAATATAAAATCTCCTTCTATAGGTAATAGATTAGCTACATCAGTAGATTCTTTAGCATAATCACCTAATTTAATAGTATCATTACTATCAACAGTATTATAAACACCTTGAGAGTTATGATGACTATTTAAAAACAAATCTATTGAATTTAAATAATAAACTTCAGTAGCTCCTTGAATTTTAGTTGAATCAAAAGAAGGTAAAGAAAATAATAAAACCAATTCCCCAATTAAAGGAACATAAGTAAATTGAGGAAATAAAGGTTTAACTTTTTTTAATCCTGCTTCTAATAATTGATTTTTAGATAAAGGAATTCTACCACTTAATGGAATATTTGGACCAGGAGCTTTATGATCTATTATATAAACTGATCCGATATCACTATCGTCTTCATATCCAGCTGATCTTCTACTACTTATTACATGGACTACTCTACCTACTTTATTTTGATTATAAAATCCCCCAGTAGGACCTCCTCCACTTAATGTTGTATAGAATGAACCTAAATTATTTCTTATCTTCATCTACAGGAAGTGGTTTAGATACTTCGTTTTCAATATTTTGAACAGCATTTAATAACTGTTCTTTTTCGGCTTCACTCATTATAAAATCATCAGCTCCACCAGATGAATTAGCCATAGCACGTTGAACAATACCTGCTATTTTAATTAAAGAATCATCATTTTTAACAGATACATCTAGATATTCCTTAATTAAAGGAACAACCATAAGAGCTGATTGAGTATCAGTCACCATTGGTTTTAGACTTGAAATTAAATCTTTAATTTGTTTTTCTTTTTTTGAAGAATTATCGTAGATATTTTTTAAAAGATCTGAAAATGTTTTACCTTCAAATATTTGCGATTCAAAATCCATAATATTTTATATTTTATGATAAATATAACTTTATTATATTTTTACATAACCATTCTCATAATATTCATTATAAATATCATAATACACTCGTTTGAGTATTTTTACTACTTTAGTTATTTGAAATGTATCTACATCAATCATTTCACGAATATAGATGTAAATAGCTTTTTTATTAAAAATTTCTAAATTTTCTCTTTTACGAAATAATTCTAAAATAACATCAGCTGTTTGCTGATCGTGTTTTCTAGGAAATAATTTTTCTAAATTCTTTTCAGTATATTTTATAAAATAATCTATAAAATCAGATAATTGATTATGATCTTCATTTGATGTACGAACTAAATCATCAACTATTATTTTATCTTCATCTGCTTCTGCTAATTCTCCTTTTTCTTTAATTTTTTTATAATTTTTTTCATTATAAATAATTAAATAACGTTTAGCAATAGTTCCAAAATAAGAGAAAGCTTTACCTTTATTTGGATTATATAGATGTAATTTTTCAAGTAAAAAAGCAACTACTTCGTGTTTTAATTCATTAATAGTATCTACATCAGTATAATAAAACTTAAATGTATGAATAATATTTTCTGCTAATTTATGAAATGCATAATCTATTTCTTTATCAAAAATACGATTTCTAAAATCAGTATCATCGGATGCTAAATAAGCTAATATAGCATCTTCAGTATCTTGAGTAAAATAAACGTTTGCTTTCTTAGGTTTACGCTTACGGATAGTACCTTTTTTCGTTAAAAGTACTTCCTCAGTAGAGGTTTCTAACTCCATTATTTTTTTCTTGCCTTAAATGAATTTAATTGAGATTGAATCTCCTGCAATGTTTCGAAGAAAAAACCAATTTCATCATCGGTTTTAAAAGCATTAGCGATCTCTGATTCTGAGATTTTCTTATTTGAAAATTCTATTAATTCGGAAAGACGATCAATATAAATATTTTGATCGTCTACCATTACTTCTAATTTTTCAGTTTTAGATAATAAATTATATATTATAAATCCTAATACAAATATTATTACCGATAAAACAATTATTACTGCTATCATAATTAATTAAAAAATGAAGCCATAGCATCTTTTAAACTATCATTTTCGACAACAACTTGTTTAGGTTCTTGTTTTATTTTTGATAATTTAGGAGCTTCAATAGGTGTATTATTTAATTTATCAATCCATTCACGTTCAAATTCAACTCGTGCTGCAAGTAAATCAGCTTGATGAATAATATATGGTAATGAAGTTCTTAATTTAGTTTCTGGAGACCAAGACATTAAATAAGGTTTATTTGCTTCATCGTATAAACCATCATGTAATTTAATAGCTAAATACTCATTTTTAGATATCGAAATACCTAATTGAGTTAATAACCATAATCCACGATCAGGTACAGTCATATAATCTAACTGAGTATTGAAAGTATAAATTTCACCTCTGTTTTTAACATGCCACTCAGATGGATTAGGCAAAACAGCTTCGTTTACGAAATCTCCAAATTTACCTAAATCATGATTCAAAGCAGCAAATACAACTTCTTCAACTGTATGATTAGATTTAGTTCCAAACTCATTCCATAATTGATTTACTTTTAAAGATGCTTCTACAACACGATTAACATGCTCAACATATCCTCCAGGAAAACAATTATGATACTGAGGTTTATGTGAAGCAGGCATTAACACAAAACGTTCTTCGTATTGCAAATAAAAATCTAATAATTTCTGCTTACGTTCCCCAGTAATATATTTTTCAATATAATTCAAAAACGTACTCCAATTAGCAAGTAATTGCTCTTCATTCAATTCCATAACCTATTTTAAAAGATGATAACCGATGGTTAGATAAAAAATAGCTTTCAATGTATAAAAGATAGCTGCTATCCACCAATATTTTTTAATATAATACTTTAATCTACTAAACGTATGTTTGAAAGTCATCGTGTTCTAATGAAATTAATGAACGTAATTCATCGATTTTTTCTTTAGTTTCAGCGATATACTCTTTAATCATATCTTGAGATTCACCTCTTGAAACCATAAAATCTAAAGTACGCATCATATTATCTAGTTGCGCTACTTTGTTTAACATTTGCTCTTTATATCGTGCCATAAGTCTTTAATTCAATTTATTCATACGTATATACGCCGTGTATATCGTGTTATTTAACGTTTTAACGCGTTACACGTTTCTTTTATTTCGTGTATTTAACGTTTTTCTTTCTTCCCTCAATCGAATATATTAAGGAGAAGACCGCCGCCAAACTATTTTTTAGAAGTTTTTTTAGATTCTTTAACCATTGATTTTAAATCAATAGCCTTTAACGGAAACTTAAAATGTTTATCATTGATTGCTTGATCCAAAACATCAATTTCTTTCTGATCATCAGTAACAAACAAAGTAAATTCTGGTTTTTTAGGAGGTGTATTTAGTAAATCGGTTTGAGAAATTTCATGTTCTAAACCATTTATAGAAAATAAAGAATTTACACCATTTATGAACGCAGCCTTATTTTCGTCTTTAAAAAGATATGTTGCCATATTAAAATTTTATTTTGTTTTAATTATAAATATATATTTGGATTATCTATATATAAAAAACGTGTATTTATCGTCTAAAAATTAGGATGTGTATACTTTGGCGACTTCCAATTTTTAGCGTTTTTTTCTCGAAAATAATCTACTTGCCACGTTAAATTATCTACTTGTCTAAAAGCATAAGCATGAGCATACTTAACATAACGACTTACCTCGTAAGATGTTAGTTTACGATAATTTGATTTATCTTTATCTGTTATATTCATTATTTTTTAAATTGTTTCCAAAACTCAGAAAGTACATAAATTTTTTTTAATTCAATATCCATAATATTTTTTTATTTAACATATGAATATGGTAAGGAAATTCTGGGTAAACAAGCGTATATACATTTGGTTTTACAAAAAATCTTATAAAGGTTAAAATTTGAGATTTTGAAATTTTTCATCAAAAGGGTAATTTCGGAAATTGGAAATAAGAAGTTCTCCAATATATTCGTATATATGGGGGATTGGTGTAAAGATCGTATACGTGTTGAAAGTGCGTATGGTAGGCACACGGATAATCGTACCACGTATAGGGAACGCAATTAGCGTGGGAGCGATACGCGGTCATATCGATACCGATCCGCTATCGATCAAGTTCTTTGAAATTTTTTTAATAAACGGAAAAACGCGCAAGTTTTTTTAACATGCGCGCTTCTCGATAAATTTTTGTAATACCGTATAGTCTTACCGAACTCGCTTATAGATTATATCTCTAATATAATCCCAACGGTCTAACCAGAATAGGTAATTACGTGTATCGCCTTGCGAGTAGTATTGAGTTGAGCGTTGGTGAGCGTCTTCTAATTCGTTATATAGTTGATCTAATGATAAATTTTCAGTCATGCGGATTAAATTAAGTAAATAAATAAGTTAAAATAAAAGTAGGTAGCTTATTCAGCTACCACCTTTACTTTCTTACTCACTTTAGCCTTAGTAGGCACTTCAACCGTCACACTCATTTTTGGACGACCTAATTTAAATGTACCTGAGGCCTTTTTAGCTGCCAACTCAGCCATTCGTTGTTGACGCTTTGAATTATTATTTACTGGGCGTCCTTTACGTAACGTTTCACCATTCATAATTTTCTCTAAACGTGCTGCCTTAACTGCTGCATTCTTAGAACCTTCAACTACTGGGCGACCTCGTTTTACTAACCCTAAAGCTCTACGTTCTGCAATCTCTGCTAAACGTTTCTGACGATTTGACTCCATGTTAACTGGACGACCTAATTTTACTGTTGTTTGTGTGTTTGTGTTTGACATAATGTTGTTTGTTTAAATTAGTTATTATTATTTATTACAAATTAAATATAATTAAGAAATGCGGGGCATTATTCTTTCAAATTAATGAAACCGAACATTGCTACTATGAATCCGAATACTAACACTACGACGTAGTCAATGTTGTTTGTAAACACCATTCCATAACATGCAATCATTACTAAGATAACTCCTGCCGCTGTAATTAATACTGCACCATCTTGTTTACGTTGAGCTTGTTTACGAGCAATTTCCTGGATTTGTTTTTGTGATAACATACGTTTGTTTGTTTTAGTTAATTAATTATTTACGAGTTAAATATAATTAAGAAATAACGAGCACCTATCTTATAATGATAGGCACTAATTTCTTAGCTCGTGGCTTCCTAATTTTCTTACCTTCGTAATACTTAACACCACCAATCATGATATAATTATCTAATGGTTCGGGACAGTAATCAAAGCGATAATATGTACGACCATTTAATTTACGGACTGGCACTACTGATGGAATGTTGTTTTTGATTGCTGCGTTTCTGATTGTTGCGCTCATGTTATTGTTTATTTGTTAGTTAATTTATAATTAAATATAATTGAGAAATTTAATTAATCTAACCATATATAAGTTTTACGTTTATCACCTGAGAATCTAACATTGAATGCTCTGCAGGTTCCATCTTCATACTCAATCATCTCTATTGTACGACCGTATTTCTCTTGGATTACTTGAATTGCTTCAACTAAGGTATATAATATAACTGCCATATTATTGTTTATTTATTTGTTATTAATTACGAGTTAAATATAATTAGGAAATATTAATATTCATCCCAATCATAAAATGTAGTTGATGGATAGATCTTAATTATATGATCCTGGTGAATTTCAGTTAAT
>JACCDM011270310.1_pt1 | contig 11135 bp, 9 predicted proteins | sample 7445851 | NCBI WGS metagenome assembly JACCDM01 (sample SAMN15323438, study PRJNA562643) | freshwater metagenome | isolation source: river surface water | place: USA:Blue River Watershed | collected 2017-08-16
AAAAAAATCATTTTAGAAAAAAACACTGAAATGGTAATAAAAATATATTTGAATTGGAAAAGAAAGACTATAAACAGTAATACTTCAAAATCTCTAAAAATCAAGTCCTTGAAATTTAGGGGGGGGGGTGGTATGAAAGTTTTAGAGTTTGTAAAAATAAAAAGAAAAATATTTTCCAAGGGATTTAGAAGAAATGTTTTTTTTATATACAAGTTTGTGGTGAAAAGTATATTATATACACATATAAACTGAGTTTCATGATTACCTATATTGTATATATACTGATCCAAAGCGATATTGTGAATTATTAGAAGAAGAATTGATATAAATAGCTAAATGACGTACATCATTAGTAGACATAGGAAACCATGGTGTTGAGCTGGTAACATACCCTCTTTGTTGACTTTGGCTCATTATTGTGAAAGAAGGCGATATATTAGAATATTGAGGAGATCTACTATGTAAGAAATCTTGTACTACCATAGATGTATATTCTGGGTCAATATTAGTCAACGCTACTCCTCTAAATATAAGACGTGCTTCTTTCCATACCATATTATCATCACTCATATCTTGATACAAGTATCCTGACCCGTAAAATAAGCTACGCCATGTAGGATCAGCAATATCATTACCTGCTTCCAAGCTATTATCAAGAATTAATCTTTCTTCATTAAAAACATCAGTGTATGCAATAGGAGGAATGAGCATCATCACAGGACCCAGTGTTCCATTAGAAGCTCTTACATTACCTATAGTATGTATTGACTGTTGAGGATTTGATAAACCTACACCGATTCTAGATTGAATATATATATTACTATTAAATTTGGCATTACCTCCATTAAGTTCAAGCCGTTCACTGGGTGATTGATTACTTATACCAATTCTTCCTGATGTCATAATCCTCATTACTTCATTATTGGATGTGTAGAACTTTAATATATCATCATTGGAAGTTGGGAACGATTCAGCAGATATATATGTATCTTGATTAACATCTTTTACGCCTCCTAATGATCCCCATGCATTCCCAGCCCCAAACCCTTCAAACGTAGAGTAATTTGTATTATACCTTATGTGTCCTAGTAATGGAGTTTGAGGTCTTTGTAATATAGTACCTTTGGGGATAAGTATGGCATCTGTACCTATAACTTCTAGAGATACGGCTGGGTTGCTTGTTGAAATACCTAAACGTGAATATAGATATATATTACTTGATACTTTAATATTTCCCTGTATATCAAGAGATTCTGTTGGATTACTATGAGATATGGCTTGTCTTTGTAAGATATATATATTTGAATTGAACTTTGCATTTCCTCCATTGAGTTCTAAACGTTCACTTGGGACTTGATTACTTATACCTACTCTACCATTAGGCATAATTCTCATAATCTCATTATTAGATGTAAAAAACCGTAAAATATCATCATTACTTGTTGGGAAGCTCTCTGCAGATATATAAGTATCTAGATTTGTATCTTTAACACCTCCTAGAGATCCCCAGGTATTTCCTGCACCAAATCCTTCGAATGTACTTGTAGATGTATTATAGCGAATATGTCCTTGTATAGGAATACCTGGTCTTTGGACAGTTGTTCCCTTGGGAATTAACATAGCATCTGTAGAATTTATTTCAACGGATGTAGATGGGTTGCTAGTTCCAACACCTAATTTAGAGAATATATATATATTAGAAGATACTTTAAAGTTTCCAGTAATATCTAAAGACTCCGTAGGATTACTTCCAGTTCCAATAAACAAACGGTTTCTAATATATATATTTGAATTAAATTTGGCATTACCACCACTAAGTTCGAGCCGTTCACTGGGTGATTGATTACTTATACCAATTCTTCCTGATGTCATAATCCTCATGACTTCATTATTGGATGTGTAAAACTTTAGTATATCATCATTGGATGTGGGAAAAGCCTCGGCGGATATATAAGTATCTTGATTTACATCCTTGACACCTCCAAGAGATCCCCATGCATTACCTGCTCCAAATCCTTCAAATGTGGAATAATCCATATTATATCTTATATGACCTAGTTCGGGTATAGTAGGACGTTCTGCAATTGTTCCAATAGGAATAAGTAGAGCATCTGTACCTTTTAGTTCCATGATGACTTGTGGGTTACTTGTTCTAACTCCCACTTTATTCATTACATATACATTGGAGCTTACTTTGATATTTCCATTAGCTACATCTATACGTTCTGAGGGTAACTTTGTTGTTACACCTATTCTATTTTCAACATATAAATTACTACTTAAGTCAGCATTACCATTTGTTATTTGTAAAGCTTCTGTAGGATTAGATGTACCTATTCCTACATAATTCATAACAGATAAATTAGCACCAAAAATAGCATTACCGCTTCCTTGTTTCAAAACTCCAGTCAAATTAATATCGCCAAGTACATCTAAATCATAACCCGGATTAGAAGTGCCTATACCGAGACGACTTAATATATAAACATTACTACCAAACTTGGCATTACCTTGACCAATTTCAAAACGTTCAGATGGATTAGAAGTTGCTAATCCAGTACGACCCATGATATATAGATTACTATCAATTTTCACATGACCATGAGATACATGTAATCTTTCATCAGGGATAACATGACCACCTAGACGAACATAACCTTGATCAGAGAAGAGCATTGTATTATCATTATTAATTGTTTGACTTGCATCATACTTGCTGATACGAAGAAAATCTAAATTGGAATAAGGCATATTTTCTAGCAACCACTCACCATTACTACCACCACCTTTATTTTTCCCGTATAAATGTATGCTACCACCTTTGGAAACATTACCATCTATGTATAAATCTCTTGCTAACCTTACATTACCTTGAATATCGGCATCATAAAGGGGGTTTGAGTTATTAATAGCCAGTTTTCTTGTAATATATAAATTGGATCCAATTTTTACATTACCATTAATATCTGCGAGTTCAGTAGGGTTGGTATAACCAAAACCAACTTTACCATCATCTTTAATAATAAAGGGAGTATTATCAGGGTTTGTAGAATCTTCTATAAGAAAAACATCCCCATCACCTGCGTAATTGACATGTAATTTTGCAGTAGGATTGCTTATATTAACACCTAAATTATTATTGGATGTAGATATAACAATTTTACCATAGTTACTGAGGGACATATTACCGGCGATATCAAGTGTTTCTATAGGATTACTGTGACTAATAGCAACTTTGTTTAAGATATAAGCATTATTATTTATTTTTGCATTATTTGCGAGATGAAGACGTTCTTCAGGATCCATAGTACCTAAACCTAGATATCCAGAGTTTGTTTCTAAAACGAATGGGTAACTCGTATTAGGAACTTGCATAACAATACCTACATTACATGTAGCACCTATAAAGTGTGCAGAATTACCTAAGTACATACGTGCTTGATCACCAATAGATGCGAAGCTATTTTGTCCAGTAACTAATGTATCACCACCTTCAATCCTGAGTTTAACAGATGGTATTGCATATGATGGATTAGACGTATCAATACCGACGACACCACTAAAGAATGTAGTACCTGATATTGTGAGATTGCTAGCAAGTTTATTTGATATAATGTTATAGTTTTCTATAAAGTTACTAGTGAATGTTCCATATTGTATTTTGCTGGTATCTAATGTGGGAATATAGTTACTATTAGTTATTATACCAGTATTATCGATTATAAGTTTATTACCCATATATAAGTTTGTTAAAAACCCATCAGGAACGGTTAATTGGCGATCAATATCAGCATTACTATAAATACGTAAATTATTAAAAGTTGCATTAGAGCCAATAATATTTGAAAGCATAAGATTACCTCTGAGTACCATATTACCTTGAACGTCTAATCTTTCAGTGGGGTTATTAGATCCAATGGCAACATTTCCTTCGTGAGTAACTTTTAGTACAGTATTACTACTAGATTCTAGAGTCATAACGGGAGTTGCCCCGAGTTGATTAACATATAATGCAGGTCCGGTACCTAAATTAACGACTTGAAATTCGTCAGTAACGGTAATATTAGTATCAATACTTTCTATATTACCATTTACGATCAGATCTCCTTCAATTCTAGTATCACCTGCGACATACAATTTCAGATTAGAATCAAAGTTTCGTGCACCAATCCCAACAGTATAATCTATGAATGCATTTGACGTTATCAAGTCTTTAGATATATTAAAATTCCCGTAATTACTTGTATTACCGAAATGATTGATATCAACATTTGAGTTTTCGGAACCAATGACAAGATTAGACTTACCAAGCGAAACGGAACTTGGAAAATTAGAAGAAAATCCCATCAATATTCGTTGTTTCAATGTTGATGTAGAAATAATAAAATCGTTACTTCTTGAATCTATAAGCACTGCATTATTACTTGTTGCCTGACTAATAGTTCCTATCATTTATTTTCATACATAAAATTTTCTAGTGTTTCAATGCGTGAAAGAATAGATTGTAAAACACTAGTATTTAAAGCAAGAATTTGGTTTGTGTCAATAGTTTTAATATCATTAAGAATACCTTTTGTTTCTATATATCCTTTTTTTTCTAAGATAGCTTGAGGAAAAATGGATTCTATTTGCTGGGCAATGAATCCTTTGACGGGTTTTTCAGGGTGTGCAATCATTTGAAAGTCTTTTACCTGAATTTGTTTGAGAATATCTATATCATTGGAGAAAGTTGTATTCACAATGTTTTGTTTGAATCTTTCATCGGATGTTAATTGAAATGCATTAGCGAATACATCATTAGTAATATACACATTATCGTTAAGGTCAATACCTAAACCATCGGTAATTTTTACACGTTTTACGTTATTATAAAACATTTCAAAATAGTTATTATTATTAATACATTTCAATTCCATATTTGAATCAAAATTGCGCGCTTTATCTTTAAGAATAATATCACCATTGATAGTAAATTCAGTAGGATTATTACTAAGACCTACTTGTAAGCTTTTCAGTACAGATAATCCGTCAACATCTAATAATACATTGGAATCGGGAACTTTTTTGATACCTACATTATTACCTAGAATGTATAAAGCAGCATCAGCACTAGTTCCATTGGTATTTCCTAAAATAATTTTATTATTATATATTGTTCTAACAATAATATCTTGATCAGTTTCATTACGAAACAATGTGTTGTTAGATAACCCTACTTCTATCCAACCATATAACATATTTTACTTAATATTATAATTTATATTTTCTAACGAAGTTACAACACGATCAGCAACGTATGATAATAAATATGTTAAACACATGATTCCTAATAAACAAATGATCATCCATGTACAAACACTTTTTTTGACAGGACTAGCATTAAACAGTATGAGTAAAAATAATTGTACAACCATCAAAACTATAAATACAAAAGCAATAAATAGTAGAAAATTCAATAACCTTTGTGGTTTGAGTATCATTTCAATTGTAGCGAATTGATTATATCCTCCTTTAGCTGTTATGGCTCCTTCTGCAAAACTTTTATTTTTTTCAACATCATAGTTTATCATGTAAACAGCATAGTTCATTTTATCATATTTATCAAGTTCAAGAAAAGAGGGATGATTTTTAGTATAGTTTATACATTTGCCTGTCAAAGCGTCTGAGCAGGAGTAACATTCGCCATTTTTATTTTTCTTACATTCAAAAGATTCTTTTTTCATAGATTCAATTTGTTGATATGAATCATCTTCATCAGCCATTCTATCTACTTAATAATATATATAAAAAAGCAGAAGCTAATATTATTTTTGATTCCCAGCTGTGTACCTGAAGTTCTTGAACTACGAGAATAGTAGATAGAATGTATTTGGTTTTTAAATCAAAATTAATTAATTTTTTTTTCAATTGATCCACATCATTTTCAATCATTCCAAGAGATATTTCTGAAGATGTAATTTTATCGGGTGCTTTTGTGAATCTACTTATATCTTTTTCCCCCCTTCTTTCAATATAATTAATATCAATAATAAAGTCACTAATATATGGATCAAGAATATCTCTATAATTAAAGTTTGGGTTCAAGTTTTTACAGACACCTTCAAGAATAGTTATACCTCTCAAAAGAAGTAAGAACTTGGAAGATATGAGAAATTGCATCTCGGATTGATCTATTTTATCTAGATACGATAGTTTAAAGTCATCCACGTTCAAGTTATCAATGTATATAATAAACGATGCAATGAATTTCTTAAAGTATGCTTTTTTGGATGGTTCTACGGTTATAATTTCCAGTTCAATTAAAAGATTGCATACTTCATCAACATCGCGATCATACATTGCTAGAAAGAGTGTTTTTAATTTATCTTTCATGACTCCATCGAGTTTAACAAACATTCCATAATCGTAGAATACTATTTTGCCATCCTTAGATATCCCTACATTTCCAGGATGAGGATCAATATGAACAAATCCATATTGTATAATTTGAGTAAAGAAACATTCTAATAGCTTCTCTGAAATTAAGATTTTATTAAAGTTCATTATTTCAATTTCATGTGTATTATTGATTTTTATAGATGGTACATATTCCATTACGATAATATCATTTGTACAGATTGATTCAAATGGTTTTGGTACTCTAATCCATTTGATGTTACCGAATTGTTTACGAAACGTCTTCATATTTTGTACTTCATTTATGAAGCTAATTTCTTCCTTTAATAGATTGTAATATTGTTTCAATGATATTTCTATTTCAGTTATTTGACGATTAATTGCAAATAACTTTACAAAATCAATAATAGATAATAGCATATTAAAATCATCTTTTATTGTTTGTTCTATGTTTACTCTTTTAAATTTTACTGCAACCTCCTTACCATTTTTAAGTTTACCATAATGTACTTGTCCAATAGATGCAGCAGCGATTGGTGTATCATTAATAAACTCAAAATTTTGAATTATTTCATTCTTCATGTGAGCTATATCTTGTGAAGACATAGGTAAAACGTTATCCTGGAGATCTTTAAGTTCATCAGTGAAATCTTTACCAAAGATATCGCTTCTTGTAGATATAAATTGTCCCACTTTTACAAAAGTGGGACCCAAATTTTTCAATGTATTATAAGTAATACTCCCAACATATTTATCTACAATTGCTTTTGATTCATTTTTTCTGAATGTTTTAGCAATACCTATATCAATGGTAAGCTTTGATAATCTAACAGCTTTTGTTGTTTGTTTAATAAGTTTATCGGGTATTTTATTGATCATCTTATTACATGTAAAGAATATATATGTATTTATATTTAATCTTATGCGGTAAAAAAATTTGAAGAATCCTTAAGTGTAAAAAATAAATGTGTAATAGCAATGTCATTGAAAAAACTTATTTATATTTATATTGAAGAGGGTGAATTTCTGTATGATCAGTTCACATCTAAGGTATATACTTTTACTTCTCCACATTCATTAGTTGGATATATTGATAAGGATTACAATTTGATTAGAGAATAAAATGTTCATTTATAAATTCAATAATTTCACAGGTAAGTACTATAAATATGACTTGGATGATTTTGATTTCTTTTCACCTATGTTTAATGAATCAGTTCATAATAATGATATAAAACCCTTATATGATAAAACTTCAACTAAATGTGGATATTGTGAACATATTTTTGATTCAAGAAACCAATTATTCTATCATTTGGGATACCATAATATAAATATCAGATTTGATAAAATGGATGATAAAATGGATGAGGATATTGAGTTGGGAGATTTTGGATGCATGCCTAATTTACAGAAAAAGAAAGAAAAGATAAAAGAAAAAGAAATAGGAATAGGAATGAGCAAATTGCGTAATATATATAAGAAAAAATCTAAATATCGAAATAAAAAAAGGAAAGAAAATAAAGATTTATTAGAACTTTTGGAGAACATGCGGTTAATTGATCATAAAAAGAATTGATATTATATTAATAATGACCGGTAAATTAAAAGTTTTATTATTTGGTACTCATCCAAATTGTTACAATGGATATTGTTTAGTTACTTATAATATAGCGAAGGAATTGGCGAAGAAGGATGATATAGAATTGACAATTTTTGCATTTCAAAACTTTTATATGAATCAGCAACATATAAAAGAAAGAGAGATTCCTTCTAATGTATATATATATGATGCATTTGCAAACGAGAATCCTAAAGGATTAGGGTTTGGATTTGAGCAAGTGAAAGATATAGTATCAATGATCGAACCTGATATTTGTGTTTTATATAATGATATGGTTGTTGTGAGTACTATAATGAGTAAGCTAAAGGAGATACCTAATCCTACATTCAAGACAATGGTTTATATTGATCAAGTATATTTGTATCAGAAAAATGATTATGTAAAGCTTTTGAATGAGTCAGCTGATTATGTATTATGTTTTACTCCTTACTGGGAGGAAATAGCAAAGGGAATAGGTATTACAAAGCCTACAGGTTTTTTGCAACATGGATTTGATCCACTTGTAAATTATCCAATTCCCAAGATGCTTGCACGTCAATATTTTGGATTAAAGAAGGATGATTTTATAATTATGAATTTGAATAGAAATCAGCCTAGGAAGAGATGGGATATATGTTTACAAGCATTTGCAGAGGTTGTAAGTAGACATATAAATGAACCAATTAAATTATTAATAGCAACTGCTGTACAAGGTGCATGGAATTTAATGGAAGTATATGAAAGAGAGTTGAAAAAAAGAGGTATTACGTTAGAAGATGGTATGAAACATATAATTTTGATAGATAATCCTCAACAGTTATCTGATGAAGATGTAAATATATTATATAATGTAGCAAATATAGGAATAAATACATGTGATGGAGAGGGTTTTGGTTTATGTAACTTTCAGCAAGCGGCTATAGGTATTCCCCAGATTGTACCAAATATAGGTGGTTTTTTGGATTTTTTTAATAAAGAAAGGGCAGCAGTTATAGAACCCAAGTTCAATTTGTATATTGATTCTGGGCGTGATGGTGTAGGTGGTGAATCACAAATTTGCCATTGGGAGGATTTTGCTAATGCATTGGATAATATGTATTCTAATTATGAAGATGCTACACAGATGGCACAAAGGGCTAGAAAGTATATTATAGAGAACTATAGATGGAAAGATATATGTGATAAATTTCATAAACAATTATTGGAGGTATGTAATAAGCCAGAAAAGAATGCTCCAGTAAATATCTCTATGAAATTGATAGAACAATGGGAGAATGAACTAAAAGAAAATACAACAGAAGTGGTTGAAACATCTGTTAAACCATCTGTTGAAACATCTGTTGAAACATCTGTTAAACCATCTGTTGAAACATCTGTTAAACCATCTGTTGAAACATCTGTTGAACCATCTGTTGAAACATCTGTTAAACCATCTGTTGAAACATCTGTTAAACCATCTGTTGAAACATCTGTTAAACCATCTGTTGAAACATCTGTTGAGGATATTGAAAAAATTGATTTTAAGGAAGATAGTGATGAAGACGAAATTATAGTACCTTTGAAAAAGCGTGGTGTTGTGAAGAAAACAAATAAAGTTGAAGGAAAAAAGAAGGTTACATCTGAACAAACAGAAAGTCTAGATAAGGAATCATTATTAGCTTTACGTGAAAAAATTGATAAACTGTTAGTGGAAACGTCTTCTAAGAATAAGAAAACGGTGAAGAAAAAGAAATGACAGCATGTATCCTTCCTGAATTTATATTAAAAGTTTTAGAAAAAGAGGTTACATCATCAATGATGAATATTGTAAAGTATATATGTGATGAGTATAAATTGTCATATGATGAAGTAAAGACTAAACTAGAAAAACATATAATATTAGATATAAAAATAGACACAGAAACAAATTATAAAATTAGTAAAGTTAATGTAAAGCGTATAACTTCAACTGTAGAAACACAATGTAGTGCAAACATGTATTGTAAGGATCAAAAAGATATACGTCAATGTACCAAAAAAAAGATAGATGGATGTAAATTTTGCAAAACACATTTAAAACTATTTGAGTCTTCCAATCTGAAATATGGGACAATTTAAAAGATAATTATTTATTTTTTTTGGATTTTTTTATTCTTCACTTTTAATATAAAAAATGTCTGAAGTACCCGAAACTATTACCGATACTCCTGAAGTCACTGAAGTTGTCACAGAAGTCTCTGAAGTTGTTGTCACTGAAGATGTCACTGAAGAAGTCTCTGAAGAAGTCTCTGAAGCTCCTGAAGTCTCTGAAGCTCCTGAAGTCGCTGAAGTCGTCACTGAAGTCACTGAAGTCTCTGAAGTTGTCACTGAAGTCTCTGAAGAAGTCGCTAAAGTTGTCACAGAAGCTCCTGAAGTCTCTGAAGAAGTCGCTGAAGATGTCACTGAAGCTCCTGAAGTCGCTGAAGTTGTCACTGAAGTCTCTGAAGAAGTAGCTGAAGTCTCTGAAGTCTCTGAAGAAGTAGCTGAAGCTCCTGATGTCACTGAAGATGTCACTGAAGCTCCTGAAGTCACTGAAGTTGTCACTGAAGAAGTCGCTGAAGTCTCTGAAGATGTCACTGAAGCTCCTGAAGTCACTGAAGTTGTCACTGAAGAAGTCGCTGAAGTCTCTGAAGATGTCACTGAAGTTGTCACTGAAGAAGTCACTGAAGAAGTCGCTGAAGAAGTCGCTGAAGCTCCTTAGGTCCTAAAACTCCTATATCGTAAAATAGATAAGAAAAAGAAATTATTAGAAGATAGGGTAGTTCTTCATAAAAGTTTACATACTTTTACTAGTTTGTTCTGGGTGGAATTTATTTGTACAAGTATAATATAAAATGTCAGAAGAAAACGATATTCAAATAATCTCTGATGAAATTATTGTAGAGGAACCAGTTGTTGAGGAACCTGTTGTTGAGGAACCTGTTGTTGAGGAACCTGTTGTTGAGGAACCAGTTGTTGAGGAACCTGTTGTTGAGGAACCAGTTGTTGAGGAACCAGTTGTTGAGGAACCAGTTGTAGAGGAACCAGTTGTTGAGGAACCAGTTGTTGATGAACCAGTTGTTGAGGAACCAGTTGTTGAGGAACCTGTTGTTGATGAACCAGTTGTTGAGGAACCAGT
>JACCDM010503507.1_pt1 | contig 11133 bp, 11 predicted proteins | sample 7445851 | NCBI WGS metagenome assembly JACCDM01 (sample SAMN15323438, study PRJNA562643) | freshwater metagenome | isolation source: river surface water | place: USA:Blue River Watershed | collected 2017-08-16
CATCGCGGGGACCGGTCGCCGGGTAATCGGAGTCCGCCCAATCCGCTCCTCCTCCCGCTCGAGGGGCCGGGAGAGACACCCCGCGACGAGGAGCACTGCGCCGAACCGCCACCAGAGCCGCCACCCGAGCCACCATCCTCGGCCCGCGGCGCGGCGGCGACTCATCGACCGAAGCTCCCGACGCTCGGCGCGACCGGCAGCACGAGCGGGCGACGCGCCACCGACGCAGGGGCCGGGGGCTGCGAGAGGATCCGTCGCGCCGTCGCCCGGAAGTCGTAATCGTCGATGACCTCGTCGACGTGCACCTCGACGAAGCTCCCGGCGGGGGCGTCGGTGCGGACCAGCGTCACGCCATCGATGTCATCCGCCTGCCAGGGGAGCCGCGCCCGGGCGAGTCCTGACCCGCCAGCGGCCGCCTCGATCAGCGCGGGAACCACCTGCCCGACCCGCGACTCATACCGCTCCGCCGTGATGTGCCGCTGCAGCTCCTGCACCGCCTCGAGCCGCGCCCGCTTCACCGGTTCGGGGACGTCATCGACCAGCTCGGCGCCGCGGGTCCCCTCCTGCGGGGAGTAGGTGAAGACGCCGACCCGCTCGAACTCGACCTCCCGGAGGAAGTCGAGCAGGATGGCGACGTCCTCCTCCGTCTCGCCCGGGAAGCCGACGATGCAGGTCGTGCGGATGGCGACCCCCGGGACGGCCTCGCGGAAGCGGGCGACCTTCTCGCGGATCGTGCGTTGCCGCTCCGGCCGACGCATCCGCTCGAGCACCGGATCCGAGGCGTGCTGGATCGGCATATCGAGATACGGCACGATCCGGTCGTGCGCCGCGATGACCTCGAGCAACCGCGGCGTGATCCCCGCGGAGTAGAGGTACATGTTGCGGATCCACGGAATCGACGTCTCGCGGAGGAGCGCCTCGAGCAGGTCGGGGAGCCGGACGTCGTCGCGGCGGTCACGACCGTAATGGGCGAGGTCCTGCGCGACGAGATTCACCTCGCGGCAGCCCTGCAACTCGAGGAGCTGCGCCTCGCGCACCACATCCGCGAGCGCGAAGGAGCGGTGCCGGCCGCGCATCAGCGGGATCGCGCAGAAGGCGCAGCCGTGGTCGCACCCCTCGCTCACCTTCAGATAGCGCACGAAGGAGGAGCCGCCGGCGTGGACACGCACCCCGGGGTGCTCGGTGACGGAGGCGCCGACGAGCCCGCGTTCCTGCAAGGCGGGGATGAGCCGATCGGCCTCCGAGGCTCCGAGGAAGAGGTCGACCTCGGGGAGCGCCTCGGCGAGCTCGCCCTTGTGGCGCTCGACCATGCATCCCACCGCCACGACCGCGGTCGCGCTCCCCCGCCCCTTCAGCCGGCCGGCCTCGACGATGGCGTCGATCGACTCCTGCTTGGCGGCGTCGATGAAGCCGCAGGTGTTCACGATGATCACCTCGGCGTCGTCGGCCTCGGCGACGGGAACACCTCCGTGATCCATCAGCTCCGCACGATAGCGCTCGCTGTCCACCGTGTTCTTGTCGCAGCCCAGCGTGACGACGCGAAACCTCACCGGAAGTTCCCGAACGAGAGCGCGACCCCGAAGTCCTCGCCGCGGAGGAAGCCAATCACCGTCTGCAGCTCGTCGCGGCTGGGCGAGGCGACGCGGACCGTGTCCCCCTGGATCGAGGCCTGCACCTTCTTGAACTTCTGCGCTTTGATGGCGGCGACGACCTTCTTGCAGGTCTCGCCGTCGAGGGACTGCTTCAGCGTCACCGTCCGGTGCCAGGTGTCCCCACCCCCCGGGGTGGGCTCGCCGGCGTCGAGGTTCTGCACCGGCACGCCGCGCCGGATCAGCTTGGACTGGAGGATGTCCCACATCGCCCGCAGCCGCATGTCCGTGTCGGTCGAGAGGACGACGGTCCCCTCACCGCGCTTGAACTCGACCGACGCGAGGTGCGCGTCCTTGAAGTCGTAGCGCTGCGCGATCTCCTTCGCGGCCTGGTTCACGGCGTTGTCGACCTCCTGCAGGTCGACGGAGGTCGTGATGTCGAACGAAGCGTCCTTGGACACGGCGGGGCGGGCTGACGGGGACCGGGGCCGGCGGACGCCGACCCACCCCCGGAAGTTAGCCGCCCAGATAGCTCTCGAGGGAGCGCGCCTTGGAGACGTGCCGGAGGCGCGAGAGCGCCTTCTCCTTGATCTGCCGCACCCGCTCGCGGGTGATGTTGAGCACCGCCCCGATCTGCTCGAGTGTCATCGGCTCGGCGCCGTCCAGCCCGAAGTAGAGGCGGAGGATCTTCGCCTCCCGCTCCTTGAGCCCCCCGAGCGCCTGATGCACCGACTCGACGAGGGCCATCTCGATGGTCTCCTCCTCCGGGGTCGCGTGCTCGGTGTCGGCGAGGTAATCGAGGAGGCGATTGTCCTCGCCGGGCGTCATCGGAGCGTCGAGAGAGACGTGCGCCTGTGAGATCGCCATCGTCCGCGCGACCTCCTCCTCGGTGATCTCCATCCCCTCGGCGATCTCCGCGTGCGTGGCCTCGCGCCCGAGCTCCTGGAGGAGCGCGTTCGCCCGACGCCCGATGCGATGGAGCGCCCCGGCACGGTTGAGCGGCACGCGGACGATCCGGCTCTGTTCGGCGAGCGCCTGCAGGATCGCCTGACGGATCCACCAGACCGCGTAGGAGATGAACTTGATCCCCTTGGTCTCATCGAATTTGTGCGCCGCGCGGATGAGCCCGAGGTTCCCCTCGTTGATGAGGTCGGAGAGGGAGACGCCCTGGTTCTGGTACTTCTTCGCGACGGAGACGACGAAACGGAGGTTCGAGCGCACGAGCGTGTCGAGCGCCTCCTGGTCGTTCTCCCGGATGCGGCGGGCGAGCGCCGCCTCCTCCTCACGGGTGATCAGCGGATAGATGCTGATGTCGCGGAGGTACTGATCGAGCGAGCCTTCGTCGCTCGACCGACGCTTGCCGTTGGGACGGACAGGGCGCTTCACGCGGGACGGCTCCGGGGGGACGGCGTACGCATCACTCCGTGAGTATGGAGCGCGGGCGCATCGGACGGAAGCACCCCCGCGCCGCCCCCTTCATCGAATCAGCGCGCCGAGCCGATGCCAGCGGACGCGGTCGGACCACGCCCGCTCGCGGAGTGAGTCCGGGGTGACGCTGAAGTAGACGAGCATCGGCGTGCCCCGGACGAGCGAATCCGGCACGAAGCCCCAATACCGGCTGTCGAGGGAGTTGTCGCGGTTGTCCCCGAGGACGAACAGATGCGCGGGAGGCACGACGATCGGCCCCCAGGAGTTCCGTGTCGGCCGGTAGCGCCGCGCGTCGACCCCCGGCGCGAGGAACTCCCGCTGCCACCGGAACTCGATGGACCGACCATCGGTCCCGTCGTCGCGATGCACCGCGTAGCGCTCGCGCTGCGCCTCCCCGTTGCGCAGCAGTCGCCCGTCGACCATCGCCAAGGTGTCCCCGGGGAGACCGACGAGCCGCTTCACGAAATGCTTGGTCGGATCCGGGGGGAACTGGAACACCACCACGTCGCCGCGCGCGGGCGGCCGGACCGCCGGCAGCTTCCCACCGACGAAGGGGACCTCGGCGCCGTACAGGAGCTTGTTCACGAGGAGGAAGTCCCCGACGAGGAGCGTCCCCTCCATCGACCCGCTGGGGATGCGGAAGGCCTCCACGAGAAAGGCGCGCGTGAGGAGGAAGAGAAGGACGGCGAGCTGCACCGACTTCGCCGCCTCCCAGACCCCGCGCACGATGCGCCGCACGCGCCCGAACCGCATCGGTCGGCGCGTCAGTAGTTGTCGATCTGCGCGCGCTGCAGCGTCCCGCTGTAGTCGACGTAGCCGACCTTTGTCTCGGAGTAGAACTCGTAGACCTCCCACCCGCCTTCCCGGTGTCCGTTCCCGGTCTGCTTCACGCCGCCGAACGGGAGGTGCGCCTCGGCGCCGATCGTCGGGGCATTGACGTAGGTGATCCCGTTGTCGAGCTGCTGCAGCGCGCGGAACGCGACGTTCACATCCTGCGTGTAGACCGAGCTCGAGAGCCCGTACTTCACGCCGTTGTTCACCGCGAAGGCCTCGGTCGCGTCCGTCACCCGGATCACCGAGAGGACGGGGCCGAAGATCTCCTCCTGCGCGACGCGCATCGTGGGGCGGACACCGGCGAGGATCGTCGGCTGGAAGAAGAAGCCGTGCTCGAGCCCCGCGCCGGTGGCCCGCTGGCCGCCGAGGGCGAGCGTCGCCCCCTCGGCGAGCCCGATCTCGACGTAGCGCGCCACCTTCGCGAGCGACTCCGCGTGAATCAGGGGCCCCACGTCGGTGCCGGCCACGCGACCATCGCCGAGCACCAGGGTCTTCGCGCGCGCGACGAGCCGCGCCAGGAAGGCGTCGTGGATCCCGTCCTGCAGGATGAGGCGGCTCGTCGCGGTGCAGCGCTGCCCGGTGGTGCCGAAGGCGCCCCAGAGGACGCCGTCGAGGGCGAGGTCGAGGTTCGCATCGTCGAGAACGATCTGCGCGTTCTTGCCGCCCATCTCGAGGGAGAGGCGCTTATGCATCCGGCCGCAGGTCTCACCGACCTTGCTCCCCGTCTCGGTGGAGCCGGTGAACGAGATGAGCGGGATCTCCGGATGCGCGACGATCGCCGCGCCCACCTCGCCGTCGCCGTGCAGGAGCTGGATCACCTCGGGCGGGAGCCCTGCCTCGAGGAGGATCTCGACGAGCACGTGCCCCGTGTGCGGGACATCCTCCCCGGGCTTGAAGATCACCGCGTTCCCGCAGACCAAGGCGGGGAACATCTTCCACGTGGGGATCGCGAGCGGGAAGTTGAACGGCGTGATGAGCCCCGCGATGCCGATCGGGCGGCGGAAGCTCATCGCCCACTTGTCGCGCAGCTCGCTGGGGACGGTGTGGCCGAAGAGCCGCCGCCCCTCCGTGGCCGCGTAGAAGGCGGTGTCGATCCCCTCCTGCACGTCGCCGCGGGTCTCGGCGAGGGGCTTCCCCATCTCGCGGGTCATCAGGTCGGCGAGTTCCTCCTTCCGCGCGGCGAGGATCTCACCGACGCGCCGGAGCACATCCCCGCGCGCCGGGGCCGGCGTCCGCCGCCAGCGGTCGAAGCCGCGCGTCGCGCTCGCGACCGCCCGCTCGACGTCCGCGGCCCCCGAGCGCGGGAAGCGCCCGATGCGGTCCCGCGTGTCCGCCGGGTTCACGTTCTCGAAGTAGGTGCCGGACTCGGGCGCGACCCACGCGCCGCCGATGAAGTTCTGAAAGGTCGTCATGCCGGGAATCTAGGGGAGGTCAGTCGACGTCGCGGCGCAGGCCGTGCCGCTCGATCTTCGCATAGAGGTTGGAGCGGGGCATCTCGAGCGCGCGCGCCGTCTCCGCGACGTTCCACCCGTGCCGACGGAGGTGGTGCGCCAGATACGCGCGCTCGGCGGCGCGCTTGAACTCGTCCCAGGTGGCGCAGGCCTCGAGCCCTCCCAGCGGCGAGGCGGCGTCCGCCGGCACGGCGCCGCGCGGCAGGACGAGCCGCTCGACGTCGGCGGCCGTCACGTGCGGACCCGCGGCCAGCAGGAGGAGCCGCTCGACCGTATTGCGGAGCTCGCGCACGTTCCCGGGCCAATCGAGGGCCACGAGGCGATCGAGTGCCGCCGGGTCGACGGGGCGCGCCGGCACCCCGGTGACCGCCGCGAGCTCGGTGAAGTGCCGGACGAGCATCGGGATGTCGTCGCGCCGGTCCCGCAACGGCGGCACCACGATCGGCACCACGTTCAACCGGTAGAAGAGGTCCTCCCGGAAGCGCCCCGCGGCGATCTCCGCATCGAGCCGCTTGTTCGTCGCCGCGAGCACCCGCACATCCACCGTGCGCCCGCGCGCCGCGCCGATCCGGGTCACCGCGCCATCCTCGAGGACGCGCAGCACCTTCGCCTGCGCCGCGAGCGACATGTCGCCGATCTCGTCGAGGAGGAGGGTGCCACCGTCGGCGAGCTCGAAGGTGCCGGCGCGGTCGGCGACGGCCCCCGTGAACGAGCCCTTCACGTGCCCGAAGAGCTCGCTCTCGATCAGCTCCGCCGGAATCGCCGCGCAGTTGACCGCAATGAAGGGCGCCGAGGCGCGCGGGGAGTGTTGATGGAGGGCGCGCGCGACGAGCTCCTTCCCCGTCCCGTTCTCACCGGTGATCAGCACGCGCGCCCCCGTCGCGGCGACGCGCTCCACCTGCGCCACGAGGGCGCGCATCGCGGCGGAGCCGCCCACCAGTGCACCGTGCCGTTCCACGACCTCGCGGAGGCGCTGGTTCTCGTCGCGCAGGGTGAGGTGCCCGAGCGCGTTCCGCAGCGTCACGAGGAGCCGCTCGGTGTCGAGCGGCTTCTCGAGGATGTCGTACGCGCCGCGCTGGGTCGCCTCGACGGCGTCGGCGATCGTCGCGTGGCCGGAGATCATCACCACCACCGCCGCGGGATCGTGCGCCCGGATGCGGCTCAGGGTGTCGAGGCCGTCGAGCCCCTGCATCTTCACGTCGAGGAACGTCAGATGCGGCGCGAACTCCGGGAACGCGGCGAGGGCCGCCACGCCGCTCGCGACGGCGCGGACCTCATACCCCTCGTACTCGAGGAGCTGGGCGAGGGTCTCGCGGATCCCCACCTCGTCATCGACGACGAGGACCCGACGACTCACGCCGCCTCCCGCACGGCCCGGACGGCCCCCGCGCGACCAACCTCAATCGCCCAGGAGACGCGACGACCGGCGTCCACGACCAGGTTGCCGCGGCTGCGGACGGCCGGCAGCTCGATCGGCAGGCGGCGCCGGACCTCGGGCCACCACCGGTCCTTTGTGGCCCATCCCGCGGCGCCGAGGACGATCAGGAAGAGTCCACATCCGATGCGACCGAGACAGCCGAACATCTAGCGGACCTCCGCGGGGATTGGGGCGGCGGAATCGAACGTCGGCACCGGCGGCGTGCCCTCGCCGCCGACGACACCCGCCAACACGTTGAGCGCCCCCGACCGGAAGGGCGCGAACTCGACCGTCGAGAATCCCGCAGCGTGCACGGCCGCCGTCACGCGTGCCGCCTCCGCGCCGATGCTCCACCGCGCCAACGGCGCCGGGTCGAGCTCCACCCGCGCCCGCTCGCCGAAGTACCGCACCCGAAGATTCCCCTCGATCCCTAGGGCGCGGAGCGAGGCTTCGGCCGTCTCGACGGTCCGCAACCGGAGCGGGGTGACCGCCGTGCCATACGGCAGTCGCGACGAGAGACAGGGAGAGGCGGGTTGGTCCCACGTGGGGATATCCCGCGTCCGCGACGCGGCGCGGATCTCCGCTTTGGTGAACCCGAGTTCCGCGAGCGGCGAGCGAACCCCCTGTTCGCGTGCCGCCTGCGCCCCGGGGCGATGATCACCGAGGTCGTCGGCATTGGTCCCATCGACGACCACGGCGAGGCCGCGCGCCTGCGCCACCGGGACCAGGCGCGACCAGAGCTCGGTCTTGCAGAAGTAGCACCGGTTCACCGGGTTCGCGGCGTAGCGCGCATCGGCGAGTTCCTCGGTGTCGAGCTCGAGCACCGGGATGGCGAAGCGGTCGGCCACGGCCCGGGCACGGGCCCACTGCGCGGCGGGATAGGACGCGCTGCGCCCGATCACGGCGAGGAGCTTCTCCGGACCGACCGCCTCGAGCGCCACGCAGGCGAGATAGGCGGAGTCGACACCGCCGGAGAACCCGACGAGCGCCGAGCCGTGCGCCGAGAACCACGCGACCAGCGCCGCTTCCTTCGCCGCGAGGGTCGGGAGAGGGAGCGTCATGCGACAAAGCTATCCCGCGGGCTCGGGTCGGAACATCAGGGCCTCCGCGACAGCGGCCTCGTCCACCGCGGTGCGGCCGTCGAGGTCGGCGACGGTCCGAGCGACCCGCAGCGCCCGATCGAAGCCGCGCGCGGAGAGGCGGAGCCGTTCCGCCGCCGTGCCGAGGAGGGTGAGCGCCTCGGCGGTGACGCCACCGGCCGCGCGGAGCCACGCCCCCGGGGCCTCCGCGTTGAGGGTGACCCCGGTGACCGCCGCGTACCGCTGCGCCTGCGCGGCGCGCGCCGCGGTCACGCGTTGCCGCACGGTCGCGCTCGACTCGCCCGTGGCGCGCCCCCGCATCGCCTCGAGCGCGACGGCCTCGACCCGGACGTGGAGATCGATTCGGTCGGCGAGCGGTCCGGAGAGTCGCTCGCGGTAGGTTCGGATGGCCGCCTCGGAACACCGGCAGGTGCCGCGCGGGTCCGCCGCGTGTCCGCAGGGGCAGGGATTCGCCGCACCGACCAGGAGGAATCGCGCCGGGAACGGCACCGACTGCGCGGCCCGGGCGATCACCACCCGTCCATCCTCCAGCGGTTGCCGCATCGCATCGAGAATGTGCCGCGGCAGCTCGAGGAGTTCGTCGAGGAAGAGGACGCCCCGATGCGCGAGGCTCACCTCCCCGGGCCGCGGGCCAGACCCGCCACCGATCAGTCCGGCGAGGCTGATGGTGTGGTGCGGCGCGCGAAACGGCGGCCGGCGGGTCGGCGTGCCACCAGCAGGCAACACCCCGCCGACGGAGTGGATCGCCACCACATCGAGGAAGGCCGCATCGTCGAGCGGTGGGAGGAGACCGGCGAGGCGCCGCGCGAGCATCGTCTTCCCCGCCCCCGGCGGGCCGAGCATGAGCAGGTTGTGCCCGCCGGCGGCGGCGATCTCGAGCGCACGCTTGGCCGTCCGCTGGCCGACGACATCGGCGAGGTCCGCACCATCCGGCATCGGATCCTCCGGCGCGGGCGCACCGACGGCGAGACGATGGGCCGAGAGTCGCCCGGCGCGCAGCGTGTCGACGAGCGCTCGGAACGACCCCGCGCAGGCGACCGGCAGCGTGCGCAGGAGCGCCGCCTCCGACGCGTTTCCCTCGGGGATGACCGCGAACCGCGCCGCGCCACGATGCGCGGCCTGCGCGAAGGGGAGCGTACCCCGCACCGCTCGCACCGCCCCGTCCAGCCCGAGTTCCCCGAGAAACCAGCACCCCTCGACCGCCGCCGCCTCGAGTTGTCCACTCGCGACGAGGACACCGATCGCGATTGGGAGGTCGAACCCCGGTCCGTCTTTGCGGACGTCGGCGGGGGAGAGATTCACCGTCCATCGACGCGGCGGGAGGACGAACCCCGCGTTCACGAGCGCTGCAGCGACGCGGTCGCGCGCCTCGCGGACCGCCCCGGACGGGAGGCCGACCATCGTCCAGCCGGGCAGGCCGGTGGCGGCGTTCACCTCGATGGTGATGGGGACGGCCTCGACTCCGACGACGGCGGCGGACTGGATGGCGGCGAGCATCGCGGCAGAGTGCACACGACCGTCACGACGTCGGCATCACCCTGACGCGGGCGTCACCATCGCGCGGCTACCCTCGCACCCGGCCGCGCCCTACCTTGCCTGCATGCCACGTCTCGTGCCGCGGTGCGTCGCCGGGATCCTGCTCGCGCTGTCGGCGATGCCGCTCGACGCGAGCGCCCAGGCGACGGGCTCGTACCTCGCGTTGAAGATCGACCAGTCACCGCTCCCCCTCGCCGACCGGGTGACCGACGGTGACGGGACGACGTACCTGATCGAGTTCGACCGGATGGTGCTGTCGCTCCGTTCGGAGAGCCGATTCCGCGCCATCGTCCGATTCCGTCGGACCCTCACCTCCGCCGCTGGTCAGGCGCGGGGCGGTGGGCGCGGGGCCCCGCTGCAGACGATGACCGTGACGGGCCGCTACGCCGTGACCGGCAACGCGATCCGCTTCATTCCCGACGCCTCCGATGCGACGCGCGGGCTCCGCATCCTCGACGGCACCATCGAGTCGCGGACGCGCATCGCCGTCCCCTTCGACTACCGCAACGGCCGCGTGACGCGGAACCGGATGCTCCGACTCGAACGCCGCACCGACATCCTGTGATGGGACCGATCCGCTCCACCGCCGACCGACGGCCGCGCCGCCGCACCAGCATCATCAGGCGACACACGACCGAGCGCGCGGCCCGCCACGTGCTCGTCGCGCTGCTGGCACTGCTTCCCTGCACCGGCCTCCTGGCACAGACGCCGACCGACTCCGCCACGCTCGCCGCCGCCGACTCCTTCGTCGTACGGTTCGAGACGACCCGGGGCACGATCGACCTGATGGTGCGGCGCCACTGGGCGCCGCTCGGCGCTATCCTGCTTGGCCGCGCGGTCGCCGACGGATACTACGACGGGGCCGCCTTCTTTCGCGCCCTGCGCGGCTTCGTCGTGCAGTGGGGGATTGCGGCCGATCCGGCGGTGACCGCCCGCTGGCGTGACCGACGGATCCCGGACGACCCGACCACGGAGAGCAACCGTCGTGGCACCGTCACGTTCGCGTCAGGAGGACCGGGCACGCGGACCGTCCAGCTCTTCGTGAACCTCCGCGACAACGCGCGCCTCGACGCGATGGGCTTCCCGCCGATCGGCGAGGTGGTGCGCGGGATGGACGTCGTCGACGCGCTCCACACCGGCTACGGTGAGGGAGCGCCCGCGGGGCGCGGTCCGTCGCAGGACCGGCTCACCGCCGAAGGGGAACCGTATCTGACGCGGGAATTCCCGCAGCTCGACCGGATCAGGACGGCGCGAATCGTGCAGGTGTTCGGCGGGCGCTGAGACGCAGCGCCCCCACCGCCGTCAGGACGACGCCGCCGGGGTCACGCCGACGATCGTGGCCTGCTTGGCGGCACGCTTGGCCGCCCGCTTCGCCGCCTCCGCCGCCACCCGCGCCTCGTACGCGGCCCGCGATTCCATGATCGACCCGCGGCAGGTCGCCGCACCGCACGCGCACCGATAGCGCGCCTCGTCCTCCGCCGTCTCGTCCCCGCTCCGCTGGTACTCGTAGTCGTAGAAGAGTTCCTCCCCGACCGCGATGTCGCGGATCGCGTCGATGAACACGCGGCTCTTGTCGATCACCGCCTCGCAGTTCGGGGCGCAGGAGTGGTTGATGAACCGCGCGTCGTTCCCACCGTGCGCCGCATCGATCACCGTCCGGTTCGAGACCGCGAACAGGAAGGTGTGATGCTCCGACATCGCGGCGTCGTCGTACCGAGCGTCGGCGACGGCGTGCGAGATGCGCTCGCCGACGTACTCGATGACGCGCTCACCGCGCG